>Ga0326727_10007167_pt1 | contig 29791 bp, 23 predicted proteins | sample MB2enrmetagenome_FD_207643 | JGI IMG/M metagenome (GOLD analysis project Ga0326727, IMG submission 207643) | Lab enriched peat soil microbial communities from McLean, Ithaca, NY, United States - MB29MY | ecosystem: Environmental > Terrestrial > Soil > Wetlands > Peat | place: USA: New York... | reverse complement strand
TGCCGTTCATCTGGTGCGCCAGCGGACCCAGGCTTTCGCTCCACAAAGTGCGCCGCTGCTCGACCGATAAAGTGGGCTGAGGAATGCGCAGACCGGGGAGATGCTCCAGCGTCAACTCCTGCGGTATGCCCACTGCGACCGGCACCTGAAGCCGTGCGCAGAACGCCGTCAGGGCTTCAATTTCGTCGGCGCGCTCTCCGTTACCGGTCTCTATGTAGAGCGCCGACGCGGTGAGCACCGCTTCGCGCACCCAGCGTCGAGCCAGGCGGTCGCGTTCGACAGCACCGGGTGGAATTTCTGATGCGCGCAGTTGGGCGAGCCCGAAACCACAGGCGTCTGCGATCTCCTGTGCCATCGCCATGCGTGTCTGCTCGGTCCTCGCAACCAGCAACAGAGGCATGGGCGGGGCGCCGTTATGGACACCGCCGAGCCAATAGCGAACACCCAGTTCCATGGCGTTGGTCCGCTGCAAGGGCGAAGCCGAACTCCGTCTCGGCGCCACTGGCCGGATCACCGGCGCCAGCGCTTCGTCGGCGGTCGGGACTTCCAGCAGGTAAAGAAGAACTCGCGGATCGATGCGCAGCGCGCCGGTCACGAGCGAGTCCCCGGACTCGACTTCCAGAAGCAACCAGCGTCGCAGCGGACTGTAAGGACTGATCGCACTCCAGTGCGGATTTCTCAGACATGCGAGCGCGAGACCGAAAGTGGGCCGGCACTGCGGCACCGTGTTTGGCGGCAGCGCCGCCAGAGCCCCAGCAAAGCGCGCATCGATCTCCACGCCGGCGCAAAGCAAGAGCAAGTCACGCTCAAAACCGCTCAGGCCAAAGGACTCCGCGAGCCTCTCCAAGGGCGCATGACCGGTCTCGCTACCGAATGCATCCGGTGACTCGCCGGGCAGTCCGGCATACTGTGCGAGGGCCGAATACACAGGCGCCAGCGCTTGCGAGATTCCGGTACCCGGCTGATGGAGAACAGTGCTCATGTGATCTGCACCAGGGGGAGGAATTTCCCATAGGTTGGACTGGCCGGGTTTGTATCCAAATTTAACGGGCTTTGCGCGCCACCAATCTCAACCCGGAGCGGCACGGTTGCGGGAAGCGTAAAGGGCAGACTCGCAGCATCGGGGATGGGAAAATCGAGTGTGGGCGACACCGCGGGCCCGCTGGTCCGCGGCGGAATTGAGATGGCGAAATCGCCAAGAAAGACGGAGGCGGATTGGTACTGCCCAACGCTCGGGTTGAGCGCAAGTGTAAGCGTGCCACCCGCAGCGACTGTGATCGGAGCAGCGGTAGTAATCAAAGGCTGAACCATGAACGGCATGGCGTTGGAAGAAGCGCCAGCGTGTGGATCGCTGGGCACTCCAAAGCTCACGCGGGTTACGACGCGCACGGTCGTTACACCCGCCTGCAACGAAGCGGGCACAGTCACGCCAATGCTTTGCGATCCCACCGCATCGGGTGGAAAGGGCGTGCCCTCGTTGAAGGCGACGAGAGTATCCGTCGCGGTGTCTCCGATAAAGTTCGTGCCGGTGATGGTGATCGGTTGGTTCACGCCGGCCATTGGCGGCGTCACCGCGGCGATGGTGGGACTCTGCAGGGGAACGACTTTAAGCGTGCGCTGCTGCACCGGCAGATTGGACTTCAAGGGCTGCGTCTCTTCGATCAGCACCACCGACACACGGTACGCGGTCGTGGCGCGATAGTGGGTGGAGAAGGCCATCCACAGGCGTGAAATCTCGTCGTTCGTAAGCGCGTCGGGCGTAATCTTGATTGACTCGAACTGGAAGGGCAAAGTGGTTCCCGCAACCGCCTGCACCTCGACCGTCGGACTGGGGCTGTTCGCCGCAGCCGAAAGCCAGGTTTGAATCGCGGCTTGCGAAAAAATGGGCGTCTCATGGAATTGCTGCATCGCCCAGCCCAGAAGGATTTCGGAATCGAATTCACCCGGCCCGTACGCGCTCATTAAGTAATGCAGGTCGAGCGCCAGCGGAGGATTGGTCAGACGATTCCCCTGACTGTCGTAGGCCGGCAGCCGCGAATTGCGAAACGCGGGATCCAGGCTCGAGTAATACATAAAGAGGTTCAACCGTACCGGTTCCTCTCCAGTTGCGAGCACAACCTCGGGCGGCAGCACGCTGACGCTCGCTGTATTGCCGTAAATCGTAGCCGGTCCTCCTGCGGAGGCTGCCATGGCATTCGTCAGAAACCACTTCAGCACCACACTTACGCCCGCGACCGCCAGGTAGTCGCTCATCGACCATCCCGCTTTCCGCGCTGCAGATAGTTCTCCAACGTCACGCGGGGATGTGCTTCGGAGCGCTTTCTCGCCGGTGCCGGCCGCGCGGAGCGGAAGTCAATACTGCCGATGGAAACATTGATCTCGATCGGCGATTCCAGAGATTCGACTGGGGATTCGGTCCTGGATTCGATCGACCATGCATGCGGTGGTCTTGCGTCTGCTGGTTTCGCGTGCGGCCAGAACGCTGCAAATTCATTCGCTACTCGCGTTGCACGGCTCTCTCTCGACTCGCTTCTCGGCGTGGATACCGGGGCGAGTGGCGAAGCGGCACCCGCAACGGTCGGGATATCATCGGGAACAGACCTTTTGGATGCGCCGGCCCGAGTCTGTTCCGCCGGCTGAGGCGCACGCGATTTTTCCACCGGGAGCTTCGCCTCATCCCGCGAAGATCGTGCTCCGTTCTCGGCGAGCAATGCAGGTCTCACCCGCGGAGGTTCCATCTGGGGAAGTAGCGACGCCTCGTGCACTCGCTGATCGCTGACTTGCTGATCGTTGCCTGGCTGATCTTGGACTCGCTGATCGCTGCCTCGGATTCGCTGAGTAGAGCCGGCTGCATTTTCTCGTTCCGAGCGCGACGGGGTTGGAATTCCGCCGTTGACCTGCGCATCCTCTCGCAATGGCTGTTCCGTTGCATAGGCCGATGGCGCCACCGGCCCCGGCGCCGAGGGCGGTGCGCCTGCGCGCTCTTCCCGGGATTCGCCCTGCTCACCCCATCTTTCCTCCACATCTTCGCGAAATGGCTGTTCCGTTGCGTAGGCCGATCGCACCACAGGCCGCAGCGCCGAGAGCGGTGCACGGGCGCGTTGAAGGATGCGATCCAGCCGCGTGTTCATGCCCGCACCTTCATGCTCGCACCAGGGCGAGATAGTTTTGCCTGCGCTGGGAGCTCATGGCGAGGATCGCCGACTCACTCCAGCCATAGGCGTACGCCAGTTCGTGTATTTCGCGGAGCAAGCGCTGGGCTGCGTTGCGCACCTCGAACCAGAGAAATCGTCCAATGTCGAGGTCGGCCATCTCGACCGCTCCGCATTGCGGGCACGCGGCGGCGCAGGTAAATTCGGCGCCTTCATGAATCTCTTCGAATACTTCCATGGCATAGTCGCGGACCGCGTCTGGCGCTTCGCTCCAACCGACGGCGGCGCCAACTGGATCCACCAGCGAAGTGCAACGTTCGAGCAGCGTCTGCCTGGACAAGGCTTGATCTGGCATTCGGAGCGCAGCTTCGAGGTCGCGCGTAGTCGCAGGGGCGACATCGACGCGCCATCCCTGCACTTGTCTTTCAACCGGCGCTGCAAGCCGCAAACGCTCCAGCGGCTCGATCACACTGGTGAGGTCAAGCGTGAATTCCATCTGAGCGGAGCATTCGCCACAGGGAAGCGTTGCACGCAGCCACTCGCCGAACGTCCTTTGCCGCAAGCGCCAGAGTTCAAGATCCCGCTCTGCCATGCCCAGGGCAGCCACGCTCTCGCGGGTTCGCTCCGGAGACGAAACCGTCAGCAGTATCAGCGGGCGAGTCAGGTCGCTTTCGTGGGAACCTCGATCCCAAGCGGCAAGCAACTGCTCGCCAACCAGCGCATGCATAACGTCCACCCCATGAGGACAAGTTCGAAGACAAGTTCGTTGACGGCGCCGTGCCCCGCCGGATCGCTCCGGTCGACCTAAGCATTGTTCGAAACGAAGCTAGGTTCCGTGGGCTCGACCACCGACAGATCGCGTTCCCAACCTTCGTTTTCCAGCTTCAAGTGCTGAATCGCCACCGCGTTTGCGTTGGCATCGAGATCGGGCAGGGCCTGAAATTCCGAAACCCAGGCGCGGTAGACAAAATAAGCGATTACTTTTTGTCCGGCCTCGTTGTAGACCTCGATGATCACGTCCTTGCGGAAATCCTTCAGCGAAACCTCCGAACCGAGTCCGGCGCCAAGCTGCCACACCTTGGCCGCCCACTGCTCGAAGTCGGTGTCATGCGTGACGCCGCGCTCCAGCGTGATCGCATCGAACTCGGTGCGTCCCGGAGACTTTCGGCTGGTGCTGGGATCGCCACCTTCGCGGTGCTTCACCACTTCCGTGGTCCGCTTCAGCCCTGTGACTTTGCTGACGCCCGCCACGTACTTGCCGTCCCACTTGACGCGGAAATTGAAATTCTTGTACGGATCGAAGCGTTGCGTGTTCACTGTGAATTGCGCCATGGGTTACTTCCTTTCTCGATTCGCCGAAGCTCGATTTGCCTAAGAGGGTTGTGCGCCAGCCATCTGCTGGATCTGAATCACCACAAACTCCGCCGGTTTCAGCGGCGCAAATCCGACCAGAATGTTGACGATGCCAAGGTCGATGTCAGTCTGCGTCGTCGTTTCGCTGTCGCACTTTACGAAATACGCCGCGGCCGGTGTCGATCCCTGAAATGCTCCCTGCAAAAACAGGTTCTGCATAAACGATCCGACATTGAGCCGAATCGAAGCCCACAGAGGCTCGTCGTTCGGCTCGAACACAACCCACTGCGTTCCCTGGTACAGACTTTGCTCCAGGAACAGCGCCGTGCGCCGCACCGGCACATACTTCCATTGATTGGCGTCGGCGTCGGCGCCCACCAGCGTCCGCGCGCCCCACAATATGGAACCGTAGATAGGAAAGGTGCGGAAGCAGTTCACGCCCAAGGGATTTAGCTCACCGTTTTCGGCGTCGGTCATTTTATAAACGAGCGACTGCACGCCGTTCAGGGTGGCCTGCGTACCGGCGGGCGCCTTCCACACTCCGCGCTTCGAGTCGGTGGTGGCGTAGACGCCCGCAACCACTCCAGAGGGAGCGAAGGTGCGCAGCATTCCGGGGTTTAGCGGATCGAGCAAGCGCAGTCGCGGGAAGAAACAAGCCCCGTTTTCGTCGCTCACGTTCAAGCCGCTGGTCTTCCAATCCACGGCCGACAGAATGTTGTTAACTTCCGGCGGAGGATCGATCAACAGCAAAGCCCGCTTGCTGTCGCAAAGCGCAATGGCCGCGCTGTAAACGCTGTTCGAATCCACGTTGGGGTCGTGCGCATTCGGGTTTCCGGGAAGCGCGCGCGTGGCGTCGGGAATGCTCAGCAGGTTGAAGATGTCGACGTTGGTGAGCGCGTAAATGCCCGTGTTCAGGCTGGGATCGCCGATGAGGTCTTGCGTCCACGGCAAACCTGAGCCGTTCGTGCCCTGGTTCGCGCTGGTGAGATAGGCGCTGGTGGCAGCCGAATACCAGTGGTCGGCGGTGCCGTTGCCGGTGCCCAGCGCATAATGAGCGACGTTCATGTTGGCGGTGGGAGTGGTCGAAATTCCCAAGGGATCAATCGTGGGCGCTGGCGAGTCGAAAGTAATAATCGCGTCTGGATACTGCGGGAGCGTGGCGTTGACCCGTATCGCTTGCCCGGCGCCCGTGCCAGCCACCGAGCATGACACCGAGGCGCCTGGCAACTGCACGGCCAGCGCCGAATTCAGCGCCTTCTGGAGTTGTGACGCCAGACCGGCAACCGTCTGGGGAATGGGCGCGCCCTGGCCAAATACGGTCACCGCGGCAATGGGCAGCGGCGAAGGAGGGGTAGTCGGCTGAATCACGCTGAATGGCACCGTGAATGCGGCGGTTGCTGTCGATCCAATCACGGTAGCGGAGCTGGTGGGAGACGCAGTCCCGCTGTAACTCTTAGCCAACGTGAGCTGTGTGTCGGATTGAACGGATGCGATCGTGTATTGGGTATTCGTGTTGTCGGCCCCGAATACCAACTGCTGACCGGCCTGAACCGAGGTCGTAAAAGTGGTGCCCGTACCGGTGACGGTGGTGGAGGCGGAAACATTCACCGTGCCCGCGAGAGCTTTGGAAGCAAGCGCTGCATTGACCGCCGCGATGCTGATCGGGTTGCCGACCAGGCCGGTTTGCGCGGGTGCCACGGTAGGCGAGGGAGAGCCAACCGATACACTGACTAGCTCTGAGCCGTTGTCGGGATCGTTGACGATCGAGGCGACGAAATTTGCCCGGTTGGAGTTCATCGACAGCAGCGGGAAAGGCTCAACCGTGCCGTCAGCCAGATTCGTCACCGTCAAATTGAACGCGGTTGGATCCACATAGTAAATCGCTGTGCCTGTGCCACCGGTCCCGGTGTAGTTCTGCGCGACGCCACCCGCGCCGAGAACCAGATCGTTGTCGTCGGTGATCGACAAGATCTGATAAGGGATTTGGTTAGAATCTACAGAGAACACCAGCCAGTCGTTAGGCGCAAGATTCGTCTTGAATCCGGCTAAATTGCCGGTTACGTTAGGCGAGCCGTTGGTCACGGTCAAGGTGCCGCTCAGTTGCTGACCTACATTGGCAAAGTCGATATCGATGATGATCTCGCCATTGGCCCATGCGCCGCTGCTGAGGGCATTGAACGTGAGCCCGCCGAAAACCACCTGGGCCTTCGAGGCGCCGTGCCGCGGCACTCGCACCACATAAGCCTGGCTTCCGCCATTCTGAAAGAACTGCTGCACGGCGTAGCTCAACTCGCTGTCGGCGGCGAGCCCGCCGAAAAGACGTTCATAGTCGGAGAAACTATTGAGCAGTTCGGCGCGGCCGTCTATTCCCGTTGCCGTGTAGCCGACAAATGCCGTGATCGATGTAGCCACGCCGGTGATGGGATGGGAAGAGCTGATCTGCTCGGTGATGTAAACACCAGGATAAGTAGGCGACGCCATAAGGCACCTGCTTCCAAATTAAGTTTTTTGGCCCGGGACCCCAAAAGCTGAAGTGATTCAGCCTTTACCGATGGAATACAACGGACTTGAGCAACGACAAGGGAAGTGGCACAGCTTTGTGTCGCGTAACTTACCCTAGCAACTCAAGGTGTGTCAAGTTAAAGTTACGTTTTTTTTGAGAGTTCCCTTTAGGACGGAGAACAGATGCCGCGCAAGATCACGCCGCCGCCAAGCGCCACGGAGCAAGTGACACGCAAGGAGCGGCAACAAGAAGGAAGCCCGAGTGCGGGGGCGTTTCGGGTGGAGAAGCTTCCAAAACGCTCCCGCAGTTTGCGGCTTCGTGCCGGGCGGCAACGCACAGACCATCCCCACGGACCTATTCCCGCGCACCTATTCCTGCAGAGCTATGCGCTCACACTCAGGGCATTGCTGCTGCTCGTCGAGCTGGGATTGAGCAGGTTCAAGATGATCTCGTAGTTACTCTGTGGGTTGAGGTTGATGGTGACGGGCTCGGAGGAGCTGTTGTTTTGTCCCTGAGCGGCGTCAATCAAAACCTGCCCTCCTGAACTGCCGCTGCCGAGATTGATCGTGATCTCCTCGGGAGAAGCGGCCGAAGAAGTGCTGGGCGAAGAACTGCTTCCCTGCCCGAGGTTGATAACGAGTTCCGGTGTTGCCGATGCACTCGAAGCGCTGGTGCTGGACGCGCTGCCTACGTTGATGACGATCTCCCCCGTGCCGGAGTTGGTAGTGTAGGCTGAGATGGCCGACTGCGACTGCTGGCTTTGCTTGCCGAAAGTGCTCTCCAGGTTGGCGAACGCCGACTGGGCTCCAGCCAGATCGCCGTTTTGCAGCGCTTGGCCAATGGCCTCGAAATCCTGGTCGCGATCGGCTTTCGCAAATGGTTGCCCACTTTTATAGGGGCCGCTCTGGCCAAGAGCGCTCAGGGTGTTGAAGTCCTGCTGCGCCGAGTTCAGGTCGCCCGCTTGCAGATCCTTTCCCAGTTGGGTGAGATCGGCTTGCCGCTGCTGCCGGTAGGCTTGCAGTTGCTGGTAGATCGAAGATGCACTGGCGGCTGCGCTGCTGGTCGTGGAGGCGCTGCCCGGCTGCGCGCTGCTGAGGTTTGCAACCGCTCCCGAAGTGGCCTGCGATGAAGTTGCCGCGTCGCTTGATTTGCTGGTAAGCGTGGCAAAGGCTGCCTGCGCGCGCGTCAAGTCGCCGGCTTGCAAGGCCTCGCCGATGGCGTTGAAGGCCTGGACGCGGCTGGATTTGGAAAAAGGCTCGGAATTGGCGAAGGGCCCATCCTCACCGAGCACAGCCAAGGCCTTGTAGGCTTGCTGAGCGCCGTTCAGATCTCCACTTTGAAGGGCGCTGCCGAGCTGCTTAAGATCGGCCTGGCGGGTCTGGTAGAAGCTTTGGACCTCTTGAAAAAGCGATGAGTTGGAAACTGCCGCTGTTGACATTTAGTTTTCTCCCGATGGCGCGATGTAGTTAGAACTCGCGACCTGGGCCTAATTGCCGCCCCACAGATTCATCGGTTGTACGCGGAATGACTTTAGAGGAAAGGGGAGAGTTACTAACATTCGGCCGTTTTCAGTTGCACAGGTGAAAAGGCCGGGGCAGATGGTTGCTCCGGCCCGAGTCACGCGACGGTCAATTCGACTTAGGCGATCAGCGTCTTTTCGAAGTGCTCGCAGAGCGCGGTTTCCAGCGTATACAGCTTGCGTGTCGAGGGCGTCGTCATATAGGGTTTCAGGATCTGCTCGACCTTGGGGACCCACTCTTGCTCACTGCGCTCGAGCTCCTTCTTGTCGGTCCAGAGAGTGACCGCCAGCACTTTCTCGGTCTTGTTCTCGGGCACAAGCGGAAGGATCTCGAGGAAGCCATTCTGCCTCTTCAGAATGGGAAGGACTTCTTTTTTTACGACGCGGACGAATTCGTCTTTCTTCTCCATGAGAGGAACGAACTCAAGGATGCGTGCGTACATGGGAGAGTCTCCTTTCGTTCTCTGAATTTTGAATTTGGTTCCGCGAGACTTCTGTCTGGCCCTGTCTGCGGGATCGAAAGGCAGCGTACAGCGTAGTTGCGGGTTTTGCAGTGATGGTTGGACGAAGCCGCTGTGACGATTCTTGGTGAAATCGTTCCAAAACGGGAAGCGATTCCACCTCTTCGGACCCCCAAGTCTGCCAGTTTCGGCGGCCGCAGAGAGGAATTGGCAGTTCCCTCCCGCGCAGTTTCGGCGGACGCACGCCGCAGCCACGTTCGATCCCATTTTCCTTTTTTCGGCTCCGCAACTATAATCGCCATTCGCCGTAGTACCGTCCAAGATTCGACGTAGGACAACCCCCGGACCAGGAGAGTGCATCGTTCCTGACGAGGATGGCGACGGTCAGACGCTAGTGGCCAGTCCAATCCTGTATGGGGTTAGCCGTGCGATTTTTTTGCATTCCCTGGAGGCGCAGTAAGGAAAATGGAAAGACTCGTTCACTACGCTCTGGCAGCTCTCTTACTTCTCGGCATCGCTTCCGCTCAGAACGTTCCAGCGGTCGATGTGTTCGGCGGTTACTCCTACCTCAACTTTGACTTGCCGGCGAGCTCGCAAACGTCCTCTCAGCGGCTGAATCTGCAAGGCTGGAACGTGTCCCTCAACGTCGGCCTGGTCCATCATCTTTCGATCGAGGGGGACATCAGCGGCCACACGCTTAGCAGTTGCGGCGGTACTGGTTTCAACTGCAGCAATTTCTCCTACATGGGAGGGCCACGCTTCACCATCGGCAATCGCTCCAGCCGGATCACCTACTTTGTTCACGGCCTGGTTGGCCGGGACCGGGCGGATCTTTATGACGTCTACGGCTCCACATCCGATCAGTCCATAGCGTTCGCTGGGGGCGGTGGCATCGATTATTGGCTCTTTCGTCACGTAGGAATCCAGGCGGGGCCGGTCGATTACGTCTACACCCGTCACCTGAACAGCGACGCCGTTCCCACCCAAGGCAGCGTCAGCGCGGCTGGCGGAATCGTTTTTCGATTTGGCGGCCATCTTCCTGAGAGTGAGCCCTCGCCCAAGTCCAAGGGTGAGTCTTCGAGCCGACGCTGGCATAGGAACAGGACTGCTCCTGCCGAGAGTCAACCCCCAGCTACGGCCAGCCGTCAGCCTGCCCAGCCAGTTCAGCCATTGGGCAGTGTTACGGCTCACGGAATGCAGATCCCTTCGCTCGGCGTGGTGCTTGGACCCCAGGAATTCGACGGAGCGAAAATTCTGGAGATCGTGCCCGGAGGCGTCGCGGAAATGGCATCCTTGCACGTGGGCGATCTGATCCGTTCAGTGGACGGCAGAGCGGTAAAGACGCCGATGGAACTGCTGGCGGAGCTGTCGGACAAGTCCGGGAAAGTCCGCATCGGCATTCTGCGCGGCGATGTTGCGACAGAAACGGTAATCGTGCTGGGCAGCCGCTGACCACTGCCGCAAGCGCATTAGTATTGCCGCGCCTTTAGGCGCCGAATCTAGGCGTTTGAGATTCACCACCGCCTGCCAGGGATGGGCGGAACAGGAAAACTGGCGCGCCCGGAGAGATTCGAACTCCCGACCTACAGCTCCGGAGGCTGCCGCTCTATCCAGCTGAGCTACGGGCGCACTGCGGTACGTTGAGTTTACAACCTTCCCTGATTGCCTTCAAATGGGATCGTCGCCAGATCGGGCCATCTGGTGATCGGGCCATCGGGCCATCTGAATTACAAACTGCCCCGCCTTTGAATTTCGATCACCCGATGACCCGATCGCCAGATCACCCGATGCTCTTAGCAGCCGCCGACTTTCCAGAAGCGTTCCTCCTGGTAATCGAGCGTCAAGAGCCGATTGCGCGGATCGTGCCGCTTGCCGCAGTTAGGACACGGAATAAAGCTGCGGATGTGCATCCCCTTGCGGTCATAATCCTCGGTAACGGCGAAGCTGGCGCCGCAACTGCACGGGATGAGGAACATGCGAAATTTTTTCTCGTTCGCCGCTTCATCCTTGGTTGTGCCTCGCTTCATGGCAAATCCAGAAATGCTCGCGTAGGGACGGGCCCCTCGCCCGTTCAAGCCGAGCGCAGCTCGGCGGCCGCTGCGGTAACAACGGCAGATCAGCCTTCCACCGCCGCCATCGAACCTCTTTTCCGCTTGTTCGATTGCAGAATCTTCTTCCGCAGCCGCAGCGACTTCGGCGTGACCTCGACGAACTCATCGTCGGCGATGAATTCAATCGCCTGTTCAAGATTGAGATTGCGGTAAGGCACCAGCCGGATCGCTTCGTCGGAAGTCGACGCGCGCATGTTGGTCAGCTTTTTCTCGCGCACAATGTTGACATCGAGATCCGTGTCCTTAGCGTTCTCGCCAATAATCATGCCTTCGTAAACATCCACGCCGGGGCCAGCGAAAAGCACGCCGCGCTCCTGCAGGTTGTAGAGAGCGTAGGAGGTCGTAATCCCAGGCCGGTCGGCGACCAGCGCTCCCGTCAGGCGATGTGGAATCTCTCCCTGCCACTCGATGTATCCGGCAAAAAGCGCGTTCATGACGATGGTGCCGCGCGTGTCGGTGAGCAGCGTGCTGCGCAACCCAATGAGCCCGCGGCTGGGCACGCGGAATTCGATGCGCACGCGCCCATACCCGTGATTGTGCATGTTGGCGACTTCGCCTTTACGCGACCCCACATGCTCCATAACCACGCCGACAAATTCTTCGGGAATATCGACGGTGAGGTGTTCGACCGGTTCCATCAGCTTGCCAGTTCCTTTGTCGTGCTTGGTGACGATCTCCGGCTTGCCAACCATCAGTTCATAACCTTCACGGCGCATCATCTCGATCAAAATCGAAAGCTGCAACTCGCCGCGCCCCAGAACCTTGAACGAGTCCATGCTCCCCGTTTCTTCCATGCGCAGCGAAACATTGGTGAGCAGTTCTTTATCCAGCCGCTCGCGCAGGTTGCGAGAAGTAACGTAGTTGCCTTCGCGCCCGCAAAACGGAGAAGTGTTGATGGTGAACAGCATCGCAATCGTAGGTTCGTCGATAACGATAGGCGGCAGCGGCGCGGGATTCTCCGCGCTGGTAATGGTTTCTCCAATCGTGATGCCTTCGACGCCAGCCACGGCAATAATGTCACCCAGCGAAGTTTCCGTAATGTCGGTGCGCTTCAGGCCCGAGAAGCTGAAGAGCTTGGTGATTTTTGTCTTGTGGAATGAGCCGTCGCGCTTGGCGATAGCAACGTCTTCTCCAGTCTTCATGGTCCCGGAAAAAACGCGGGCTATGGCAAGCCGTCCCAGGTAGTCGCTGTAATCGAGGTTCGCAACCAGGATCTGAAGCGGCCCGTCAGCATCCCCTTGCGGCGCGGGAATGGTGTCAATGATCGCGTCAAACAGCGGGCGCAGATCCTCGCCCGCCGCTCCCTGATGGACGGCAGCCGTTCCCGCCTTGGCATTGGTATAAAGAACGGGGAAATCGAGTTGCTCTTCCTTGGCGTCGAGATCGATAAAGAGGTCGTAAACCTCGTTAAGAACTTCCTGCGGACGAGCATCCGGCCGGTCGATCTTGTTGACGACAAGAATTGGCTTCAGGTTCGCTTCAAGCGCCTTGCTCAGCACGTAGCGAGTCTGCGGCAGCGGTCCTTCGCTGGCGTCGACCAGCAGCATAACGCCATCCACCATCTTGAGCGCGCGCTCCACTTCGCCGCCAAAATCGGAGTGCCCGGGCGTGTCCACAATATTGATCTTCACGCCGGCGTAGAACACCGCCGTATTCTTGGCGAGAATGGTGATGCCGCGCTCGCGTTCCAGATCGTTCGAATCCATGACGCGCTCGGCCACAGTCTCGTTGTCGCGGAAGGTGCCGCTCTGCCGCAGCATGGCGTCAACCAGCGTGGTCTTGCCGTGATCCACGTGGGCAATAATGGCGATGTTGCGAATACTTGGATTCAGAGCGAAAACTCCTCGGGACCACAGATTGGGGCTTACTACTACTTTACTATGTCTGGCAGATTCGTAGGCAGGTTGAAAGACTAGGGAAGTTCTGATTAAGTCCCTGGGGTCCTCCGTGCACCCCCGTGTACCCTGTGGTTTATGCTTTCTGCTGACACTTGATCAGAGTTTCCCTAGAGCGTGTTTCATAGATTGGCTTTGAAAGGGCAGCGCTTTCACAGGCTGCTGAAAACCTCGATTGTGCGTTTGATTTTGGGTGGCGCAGCGGTTCACCGCTGCGGCAAGTGCATTGTTTTGAATCCGGCTTTAGCCGCTGAGGGAAATGGCGGCATCCCTCGAAATTCGATTTATGAAACACGCTCTAAGTACGTCGCAGAGCAAGGATCGCAGCGAAGCTTGTAAACTCATCTGTCACCACATTTATGCGTCCAGGAAAATTCCGGTGCCAATTCTTCCTTTTATTCATCTGCGTCGTATTCGTATCGTGCAATCTTTCTCTGGCGCAGCCGCCAGCTAAAGAGACCGCTCCCCCACCTGACGCTCCCAAACCAAGCACTGCCGAGCCCAAAGGCTTCTTCGCCCGCTGGGCCGAGTTCTACCGCCAGGACTGGTCGCCGCCGCCCGCTTCGGTTTCCGCTCCCGCCCCAGCCCGCCGCGGCCTTCCCTCGCCGCTCGATTCGCCGCCATTCCCCAATTCCGATTGGTCCTACGGCGGCTCGCCGGTAATCGGCGAGCCCGACACCAACAGTTATCCTCTGATGACCGCCATCGACCAGGCCCGCAGCCGCACGAAGCTCTATGGATGGGTCGAGCCGACGCTAAACTTCAGCAACTCCACACACAGCAATGCGCCCGAGGCCAACGACGACTACTCCAATCGTTTTGAGATGAACCAATTCGTCCTCTACGCCGAGCGCCTGCCCGATTCCGTGCAGCGCGACCACATCGACTGGGGCTACCACCTTACCGCTCTCTACGGCACCGACTATCACTACACGACCGGAAAGGGCTACCTGAGCGGACAGTTGCTGAACGACCATCGTCAATACGGCTTCGATCCTACGCTCGAATATGTCGATGTCTACATTCCGCAAGTTGCGCAGGGCATGAATCTGAGGCTCGGCCGCTTCATCTCCGTCCCCGGCATCGAAGCCCAATTGGCGCCCAACAACTATATTTTCAGCCACTCGCTGCTCTATGCGATCGACCCATTTACCGACACCGGCCTGATCGCAACGGTCAAGCTGAACGACCAGTGGTTGGTGCAGCTAGGCATTACCGACGGCCACGACGTTGCCCTGTGGACGCCCGACGCAAAACCCTCCGGCACACTCTGCCTGAGCTACACGACCAAGTCGGTGAATGACAATCTCTACGTCTGCGCCAACGGAATCAATAACGCCAAGTACGCCTACAACAATCTGCAGCAGTATGACGCCACCTGGTATCACCGGTTCTCCAAGACGGTTCATATGGCAACCGAATCCTGGTACATGTACGAGCGCAACGTGCCCGCGCTAGGAGGAACGATTCAGCCGGAAACCGGCGCCAACGCCGCGTACTGTCTCGCGGGAGAACAGCGTTGCACCGCTCCCGAATACGCCGTAGTCAATTTTCTGCAGAAGGAACTCTCCGCGCATAACTTCCTATCGTTTCGCAGCGACTTTCTCGACGACAAAAAAGGCCAGCGTACCGGCTACGCCACCAAATACTCAGAGAACACGATCACCTGGTGTCATTGGATCGGCACCACCGTCCAGTTGCGTCCGGAACTGCGTTTCGAGCGCGCCTGGGATGAGAAGGCCTACGACAACGGACGCCGCCACAATCAGCTCACGGCGGCAAGCGATCTGATCTTCCACTTTTGACCATCCGAGAGTGCCCCCGCTTTGAGTGACGACTCCTAAACAAAACCCTTCCTTTTGCCGATAAGACGGTAGGATGGAAGGTCTGCCCCCAAAACGCGCCCGAGGACGCGGCCTGGTCTACGTCCTGCTCACGGTGGCGCTGCTTCTCAGCAGCTTCCCTGCCCACCGCTCCGCCTGGCAAGGTACCGCCGGCCTGCATACTTTGTTCGAGACGATTGCCACCCTACTGGGATTTGTAACAGGTGCAATGGCCTTGGTGCGCTATTACACAAAGAGAAGCGGCATGTTCTTACTTCTCGGCACCGGCTTTCTGGGAGGGGCTCTCCTCAATGGCTATCATGCGGTAATCACGTCGTCGCTCTTGGCCGGGCACACTCCCTCTGCGCTTTCCGCTCTCACCCCCTGGAGCGGGATCATGTCACGCGTGTTCATGTCCTTGCTTATGTGCGCGAGCGTTGTGGCATGGAAAAAAGAGATGCTCCGCTCGACAGAGAACAGAATCAAAGAGAGCCTTGTCTACTTGCTCGTCGGAACCTGGGTGGTCGTCACTTTTATTTTCTTTGCGCTGGTGCGAGTGCCTCCTCCTTTCCATCCCAATCACCTGATTCATCGCCCCGCGGACTTCGTACCGGCTCTTTTCTTCGCTTTGGCGGCCGCCGGATACTTGCGGAAGGGCTCCTGGAAAACCGACGCATTTGAATACTGGCTGGTCTTTTCCCTGATTCTGTACGGGGCGGGCCACGCGGGATACATGTCCTTTTACAGCCGGCAGTTTGACACTCAATTTTTCGCCGCTCATGCGCTGAACATCCTGGGACACATCGCGGTGCTGGCCGGCCTCTTCATCAGCATGTTTTCCATCTACAAATCGGAGGCGCGAAACGTAGCCGATCTATCGCAGGCCAACCAAACGCTGGCGAAGCAGCTCGATCGGGAACGCCGGCTGGTGCGCGATCTGGAGAAGGCCGAGTATCGGGCGACCCATGATTTTCTCAGCGGCATCCACAACCGGGTGGCCATCATGGAGTTGCTGAAGCGGGAGGCTTCGCGTTGTGAACGCACGCGGCAGGAACTGGGCGTCCTGATCGCGGATATCGATCATTTTAAGGCCATCAACGATACCCATGGACACATGGTAGGCGACCAGGTCATTCAGCAACTCGCTCTGAAAATGGTGGCGGCGTTGCGGCCGTATGATTCGGTCGGCCGGTTTGGCGGGGAAGAGTTTCTCATCCTCGTCCCGAACTGCGCTCTCAGCGAGGCCGCGGTAGTCGCGGAGCGGGTACGTCTATGTATTGCGAAGGACCAGTTCGTCATCGGCCAGTTGGCCATCCCAGTTACCATCAGCGTCGGTGTCAGCACCGTGAAAGGAGCTGCAAGGGGAGCCGTTCCGGATGTGAACCTCGCCTTGCAGACAGCCGATTCCGCCCTGTACGAAGCGAAGAACAAGGGACGAAACCGAGTCCAGTGCTGCGTTCCGGCAATCTCAAATCAACCGTTGTAACCATCTCGCGGTCACGGCGCTACGGCAGCATTTTCATCACGACCGCGGTAATGTCGTCATGCGGCAGGCTGCCATCGGAGAACGCCAGCTGGCGGCCGAAGACGAAGTCCAACGTCTCGCTTGCCGATGTGTGCCCGCACTGCGCCCAAAGCTCCTCCAAGTCGGAGCAGAATTCGACTCCCTCGCCGTTGCGCAATTCATGAAGGCCGTCGGTGGCGAACAGAACGCAGTCTCCCGGGCCGAGCTGCACGACGTGCCGTCCATACGTGGCGTCCGGGAGCATTCCCGAGGGGAATCCGCCTTCGCCGAGCTTCCGGCAAGTGCTTCCCGAGACCAGCAGCGGCAGTGGCATTCCGGCATTGGAGAAGATGAGTTCGCGCGTGGCGGGATTGAAAAGAGCGTACAAAGTCGAGCAAAAGCGGCCTCGGATGGGTCGCTGCAACAGGCGCGCATTCAACAGGGCAAGGACTTTCGCGGTATCGGTTCCGCACTTGTGAATCCCGCGCAGAGTTCCCATCACCAGAGCGCCGTACATGGCCGCCGGCAACCCCTTCCCGACTACGTCCCCGAGGTAAATGCCGAGGAAACCGTCCGGCAAAAGAAAGAAGTCGGCAAAGTCGCCGCCGACCTCGGAGAAAGGTATGAAGCGGGACACGATCTCGACCGACTCGTAGCAGAGCTCGTCTGGGGGCAGCAGCGAAGCCTGGATGAGTTGCGCTTCCCGTGCGTGGTCGTCGCAGCGTCCACAGGAGAGATTTTCGTTCACGACTCCACCACGCTCGCCAGTTCCGACATGCGCGACCACCCGCTATTGATCAGATCGGCAAAGCCCTGGTGCAACGTTAGCGAGAATTCAGCCCCAGAGGGGCGACCAAACTTAGCCCCGCGCTTCAGCGCCGGGAAAGTGGAACAAACGACTCAACTCCCGGAGGGACGACCCAGTTCTCATGCGCACTCTTCAGCGCTGCGGAGAGACCCAACCCTCTCTACAAACACGAAGGGCACGGCTTCAGAGGCTGCTGAAAAACTCCGCGCTGCACTCGATTTTGGGTGGCACAGCGGTTTACCGCTGCGATAGCTGCAACGTTTTGAATGCGGCTTCAGCCGCTGAGGTCACAGTTCTTGGTTGGAAAGGACCTTTTCCGCAGCCTCTTCAGTCGTGATAGCCATGACTTGACCTCGCACATCCAAGCTGTCGGACGGGGTCGCCGCCATCGGACCATAGCAGGGGTTTTGAGCGTAATGGCTAAAGGGCGAACCGACGGCGCAAAGTTGCGCTAATGACCTGTTTTCGTAATCTGTCCTGATATATTTGTGCAGTCTCAATGTTCTGCTTTTTCGTTGCTACCCACTTGAGCGTGCAGGCGCACGGGGACCAATGAGTTTTGATCTTGGTGTGTGGTATCCACAAAAGCGAATCGGCAAAGAACAGGCAAGGGAATTATATGTCCGTCTCTGTGACAGTGATATTAGCGGCGTCGTACCACATCCCGCTATCGATGCATTTTATGCGGAGTTGACCGCCAAGCACCCTGAGATCGGCACAATTCCCGAAGAGAGAATCGACGATCACGATTACTGCCCATGGAGTTGCAAACTGGACCGTTCACCCGGTCACGTAATCGTGTCTTGCGTGTGGTCCAAGGCAACATATATACATCAAGTAGTTCAAGATTTAGCCCGCAAACACGGCCTCGCAGTCTATGACCCACAGTCCGAGGTGGTGACTTACCCGGACGGCTCCACGGGCGCAAGGGCCAGTCGTGGTGCTCTATGGGTTTTGGGTTCCTTCGCCCTGCTTTTTGCTGCGATGTTCTTCTATTCGGGACAGATTGCACCTTCAGGAGCGCCGCTGGTGTTCTATGTCTTGGCTGGGTTATGTGGGCTCATGGCCGTGGCTTGCTTTAGGCAGGCGCTTAGGAATACGGCTCGCGATGGACCTAAGTCTTCGAGATTCCCAGATGGAAACACACGTTGAATTTCGTTCCGACAAGTTCCCGCCATTCGAGGGGGAGGAAAAACTCGTGAATCCTGACTTGTGGGGCAAGCGATTGGCTGATTTTCTTCGGGAAGGCTTGCGCAAGCAGGGATTTGAAACGAATGAACCCATCGCGGAGGATTGGGGCTGGGTCGTTCCTGTGGTCAACAAGTCATTTCGTCTATGGATCGGCTGCGGTCACTACCAGGAATACGACGACGGATTTCTTTGCTTCATCGAGCCGCACAAACCTCACGTCTGGAGATTCTTCAAGAGGGTTGATGCACGGGAGCGTATTGACGCGCTCCGAAAGGCGATGGATCAAGTCCTCGCAGAAGCCGAAGGTATCCGATCCAAACGCTGGTGGACGCACGACGCTTTCAACAGCCAGTACGTGCAGAAGCGCGGCTAGGTGTTGCGAAATCGCCATAACGCTCATTCAGCGGTTTTGAGTTCTAAGTCTCGATTACACTCAAAATCCCCAAATTGGATACCGGGCCGCGCCCGATTGCGTGGAGTCTTGCCCTGCCCGCAAGGTCGACTTCACACCAACACACTTCAGTCGTGCCATACCTCCGCGTTTTTTTTCATCACCAATTTTATGTACGCCCATCACAGACACCCGCCCGCAAAGCCTGCAATCATCCTCCGAGAGTGCACCATTCCGAAACTCCGCCCGTCTCCAGAGACGGCTCCGCAAACTGCCGCAAAATCGCTTTTCGGCACTCTTTGACAACCTGAGGCGTCAACGGGCGTGAGCAGCGCGGACCGCCCGAAAAAGTGGATCAATCCCCTAATTTTGTACTTAAGTCCCATATTTTGAAATCTTTACCCATAAGTGCTTTATTTAGAAATCTTTACAGCCTCTCCCCGCCAACCGAAACATTCTAATAGGCTTAAGAGGGGGGTGGGGGGTAGGGGGGGTACCCCTCCCAGCTAATATCTGATTTCAGGAGCCATCATAATGTCATCATCTTCCGACTCATCTTCCGATTCATTTTCCAATAAATATGCCGATAGATATTCCGACGAAGCCTGCCAACAAATAAAACTCGACGGCGAGCCCTGCCGGGCTGCCGCCCTTCGCGGCAAAAAGTTCTGCTACTACCACCTGCACTGCGGGCCGCCGCCGAAAGATGTCAGCAACCCCTTAGTTATCCCTCAGGTCCAGTTCCACCTGCCCCTCTTGGATGACGCCACCTCGATCCAGGCGACCATCTCCGTGGTTTGCGAACACTTGCTGCACCGCCGCCTTGAGCCGAAAAAAGCCGGAATGCTGCTCTACGCCCTGCAGGTCGCGTCCTCGAATCTAAGTCACTTGAATGAAGAGAGAAATCAGAAGAAAAATGGAAAAAGCAATTCGGCGAATCTCCCACAGGCGTCTTCCTCCGGCCCAGCATCCTCAGATACTCCTCCAACTGGCCAGGACGATTCCGCCGCCACGTCGTCAGATGACCCTGATCGTCTGCCGCCCGGAACCATCCAAGCCTGCCAGCAGCGAAGGCGATCTGTGGTCTGAACTGCGGCGCCAGCAACACAAGGGGTGCCCCACCCTTCGCGCACTTTGCGAAGGGTGGGATTCCACGAACGCCGCGAGTTTAGGTTTTTTCTGAAGGTTGCACGGCCGGCTGATTTGACGAGGTCGAAAAATTGGGCCACCCGCTGGGAAAGCAGCTCCTTCGCTCCGCTCAGAATGACAATTTAGAGTTTGATTTACGCCCCTTCCACCAACTCCGCGCCGATTTCCGGAGTTACTTCCGCCCGCGTTCGCAGACGATACCAGACCACAATCGCAATCAGCGAAAACACAAAAATGATGGTCGAGATGGCATTGATCTCCGGAGTAATTCCGCGCCGCAACCTTCCCCAGATTTCGAGCGGCAGCGTGTTGTCGCGGCCAATCAGGAAAAAGCTGACAGCGATTTCGTCCATGGAAAGGGTGAAGATCAAGAGCGCCGCTCCGATGATGGAGAGCTTGAGATTGGGAACGGTGATGCGCCAGAAGGTCTGCCAGTAGTTAGCGCCAAGATCGAGCGAGGCTTCCTCCTGCGCGCGGTTGAGTTTCTGCAGTCCGGCAAAGACTTCGGTGGTGGCTACGGAGATTAGCGCGGTGCCGTGTCCTAAGACAATGGTTAGCAGGCTTAGTTTTACGTCAGCTACTCGGAACAGCATCAGCAGCGAGAGGCCGGTGATGATGCCGGGCAGAATCAGCGGCAAAAGCACCAGACGGCGGAACAGAGCTTTGCCGGGAAATTCAGCGCGATCTAACGCTAACGCGGCGGGGATTCCGAAGAGTAGGGCAATGACCATGGCCGAGGCGGCCACGAGCAGGCTGTTGAGGACCGAATCCCAGATAGGGCCGTCGTTGAATAGAATGCGATACCAGTTGAGCGTAAGGTCGCGCGGCGGAAAACCGCCTACTCCCTGTCCGTTGAAGGAATAGAGGATGAGGATGGCAATCGGCAGATAGAGGAAGGCGAAGACGGCCAGGGCGTGAGCAGTCAGCCAGCGCGGACCTTTGACTAGCGAGCCTTGGCCTGAAGAAGACGCGCTCATGAAAAACTCCACTTCTTCTCCAGCCGCTCGGAGAAAAAAAGCAGGCCGAGCACCAGCGCCAACATGCAGAGCGAGATGGCGGAGCCGAGCGGCCAGTTATAGGCGGCTCCGAAGAGACTTACTACTATGTTTGAAATCATGATGCCGCTGGGACCGCCCAGTAAGAGCGGTGCCAGAAAGTCGCCCAGGCTAAGGACAAAAGCGAAGGTCGCACCAGCTAGCACTCCGGGAATGGAGAGCGGAAAGATCACGCGCCAGAAAGTTTGCGCGGGCGTGGCTCCTAAATCGTGCGAGGCCTCGACTAAGTTGCGCGGAATATGTTCTAGCGATGCGTAGATCGGCAGGAATGTGAAGGGCGTATAGATATGCGTCAATGTAAGCACGACGGCAAATGGGCTGTAGAGCAGGAAATCCAGCGGATGACGGGTGAGATGCACATATTGCAGCAGCGTGTTCAGAACGCCGTCAGTACCGAGAATCGTCTTCCAGGCGTAGGCGCGGACTAAGTAACTCACCCACAGCGGGATGATGACTAACTGATAGTAGAGATCTTTTCTGCCTCCGGCGTGAAACGAGAGGAAGTAAGCGAGCGGATAGCCTAGCAACATGGAGAAGAACATGACGCGGGCGGCGATCCACATGGAACGCAGCAGCGTCTGCCAGTAAACCGGCTTGGTCAGGAGTTCATGGTAGTTATCGAGGCTCCAGGAATGAACGATGGTGCCCGACTCGGAAACCGACCAGAAGCTGTAGCAAAACATCAGCAGGTAGGGCACGAGCAGAAACACGGCGACCCACACCAGCGGCGGGACGGTGACGGCGGTGCGGTAGGCGCGGGAAAACATCAGACGCCGTCCTCGAAATTGGAATTGGAGGCGCGGACAGGGATGGCATCGGCGGCAGAGAATTCGAACTCCAGCGGGGCTTCGGAATTAGGCAGGTCGCGGCTGGCGGTGCGGATGGTGAGAATCAGTCCGCCATCGGATTCGACGCGTAGAAGATCGGTGGCGCCGTGGAAAGCCTGGTCGCGAAGTTTGGCGGTGAAACGAACCGTCGCGTTGCTTGAGAGAGGCGCGTTGCTCGCCGAAGAAGCAATCGTCGCCGGTCGAATGCACTCTGGACGCAGCGAGAACAGAACCGCGCCATCGGGCAGCGTGGTGGGCCACTTCAACGTGTCGCACGTGGCCGTACCGTGGCGAATGCCGGCGCGCAGCAAATTTGTGTGTCCGATGAACTGCGCGGTGTACGAGGTTGCGGGGCGGTTGTAAATTTCGCGCGGGCTGGCGACCTGTTCGAGTTCTCCAGCGCGCAACAACGCGATGCGATCGGACATCACCATCGCTTCTTCCTGGTCGTGGGTGACAAAAATAAAAGTGATGCCCACTTCGCGCTGCAGCGCTTTGAGTTCGACCTGCATCTGGCGGCGCAGGTTGGCGTCGAGCGCAGAGAGCGGCTCATCGAGCAGCAGCAGGCGCGGCCGATTCACTAGTGCGCGGGCGAGCGCGATGCGCTGCTGCTGTCCGCCGCTGATCTTCGAGGGCTTTGACTTGGCGTAGGCAGACATCTTGACCTTGGCCAGCGCTTCCGCCACGCGTGACTGAATTTCCGCGGCGGGACGTTTGGCGATGGACAAACCGTAGCCAACGTTTTGTTCGACGGTCATGTGCGGGAAAAGCGCGTAACTCTGGAAGACAGTGTTCACGCGGCGGCGATAGGGAGCTTCTGTGTCGAGGCGCTCGCCCGACATCCAGACTTCTCCGGAAGTGGATTGCTCGAAGCCGGCGAGAATTCGGAGCAGCGTGGTTTTGCCCGAGCCGCTTTCGCCGAGGATCGTCAGGAATTCGCCTTCGGCGATTTCGAGCGAGACGTCGCGCAGCACGACGTTCTTGCCGAAGTGCTTGGCTACGGAACGGATGGAAAGCAGCGAGGCGGAACTTGGCTGACTGCTGCTCGTAACTCCGGGTTCTAATGTCGTTGCCATGGTTGCCGTTTTGACGCTGCTTACATTTTCGCGGGCGAGGTCGCCCGCGACCACACAGGCTACTGCGTGGCTTTTACTTCGTTCCAGATCTCGTTGTACTTGGCGCGGCGCGGAACATTCTGCCAGAAATAAAGACGCTTCTGGTAATTATCCACGTCGTCGAGGTGCAGGTTCTTTACCTCTTCGGGCGTCATGTATTGTGCGGCCCTTGGGTTCGCTGGCGTGTAACCCGTAACGTCGGTGACTTTCTTCTGCGTTTGCGCCTGGATCATGAACTCGAGAAACTTGTAGGCTAGATCTTGGTTCTCGCTGCCGGCGGTGATCATGAGGTGATCGATCCATCCGGTGGTGTTTTCGATGGGAATAGTTTCGCCCACCGGGAAATTGCTTTTGCGCAACTGATTGGTCATCAACGGCCAGCCCATGGCAATCACCACTTCGTGATTCTGAAAAAGGTTGGTGAGTTCTCCGCCCGTGGACCACATCTTGCGAATGTTCGGCTTCAGCTCCACTAACTTCCTTCTAACTGCGTCCAGTTCCTGGTCGCTCAAGTTATAAAGATGACCGGAATCGGGCTTATCGTAGCCGAGCACCTGCGCCGCCATGTAGACGGTGGAAAGATCGTCCCAAACGGAAACTTTGCCTTTGAGTTTCGGATCCCACATGACGTTCCAGCTTTCGGGAGGCTGCGGGAACGCGGTGGTGTCGTAAATCATGGGATCGGGCCCCCACATGAAGGGCACGCCGTAGACGTCGCCCTTTACGCGGACCAGCGACAGCGCGGTGAGTTGCGGCGAAAGCTGGTTGTAGCTGGGCAGTTTGCCGAGATCGAGCGGCGCCGCGAGACCGGAGGTCGCAATCATGGTCGCCACATCGCTCGAGGGAGAAATCACGTCGTAGTTACCCGCGCTGCCACCGCGCAGTTTGGCGACGAGTTCGTCGCTCGATCCCATGTAGGAAGCCGACACTTTGCAGTGGTTCTGCTCTTCGAAAGCCTTGACGTAAGACGGATCGGCATAGCCTTCCCACACCAGCAGGTTCAGCGTGGGAGTTTTTCTGGCGCAGGATCCGGCGAATACGACGACTAGCAAGGCGAACAGGGCGAACGTCGATTTGCGCAACATTACTTACTCTCCCTCGTGAATCGGAAACGAAGACGCTACGGACGATTTGTCCCACCTCGACCTTCCCGCATAAGGGTCTGGGTGAGGACTCGGTCGTCCCTCCGGGACTTGGTTCCTATCATCTACTTTTCCCAGCGCTGAAGCGCTGGGCTAAGTCGGGTCGCCCCTCCGGGGCTTCAGAATGTCGGTGGAGTGTTGACCCACAACAACCAGGCCTCGCCCCGTCCGGGATTTTTCCAGTGATGCGGCGTAGCGCTCTCGAAATAAAAGCTGTCGCCGCGCTTCAGATGGTACTCCTCGCCGTCAAGAGCGATCTTCAGTTCTCCGCGCAGCACGAACAGGAACTCCTCGCCTTCGTGAGCGTACGACTCGCCGCTGCCAGCCTTGGGCGCGATGCGAAACAGATGGGGTTCCATGACTTTGTCACCCCAGGCGAGCAACTCCATGCGCACACCGGGACCGGCCTCCAGCACCTTGCGTTTGGGCGGGCGCACCAATCGGGTATTCAATTCCGTCGCATCGAAAAAATCAAGGATGTTGATGCGATAGTAGCGTGCTAGCCTGCGCAGTGTGCCGATGGAAGCGCTCATCTGCATGCGTTCGAGTGCGCTCAGGAAGCCCACCGAGATTCCCACCGCGGAGGCGACCTCGGCCAGGCCGAGGCTGCGCTGGGTGCGCAAGCGGCGCAAGCGGGGGCCAATGGCCGCGGCGCCATTGCTGGCCGCGGGTTTGATGGCGCCCTCGCGTTTCAGCATCTGCACGATGGCGGCCGCGTTGAGTCCGCGGACCTGGCGCAGATAGCGCGCTTTTTTCAGCAGGCGCACGTCGTCGTTGGTGTAAAGACGATACCGGCCCTGGCTGCGATGGGGGCGCGTAAGTCCCACGGTTTCCCATCCGCGGATTGCCGATGGAGAAATTCCGACGAGACGGGCCACGTCGCCGATTTTGAGATAGACTTTGCCGTCGCTCGACATGATTTCCGAATGTGCCTGCTGGCCGCGCCGTGGGGGTGTATTTTTTCCGCTTGACAGAAAGCTGCGGAATCTCTAACCTTACGCGATTATAGCAAGGTTTGGATCGCAAGCAAGCCGAATCGGGTCTCATCAAAAAAATGTCCCCAACATCTGGAGGATCTGTTCCATGCGGTCGTTAAACCCGTCCCGGTTGTGTTGCCGACTTGTTGTCCTGAGCCTGTGCCTGATCTGTTCCACGCTCCTGTCCGCGCAGGGCACGGGCGGCCGGATCCTCGGCCGCGTCTCCGATTCGAGCGGCGCCGTGCTTTCTAACGTGCAGGTCACGCTCACCAACGAAGCCACGGGCGTGAGCAGCGAAAGCACGACCAACGCTAGCGGCGAATACGGCTTTCCCCAGGTTCCGGTTGGCACCTATCGCCTGGAGTTCGACCTTGCCGGCTTCAAGAAGAACGTGCAGCGCGGCGTGAACGTCGATCTCAACCAGGTCGTGACCGTCAACTCAGTCTTGCAGATCGGCGGAACGAAAGAGATCGTCGAAGTGACCTCCGAAGCGCCGCTCGTCGATACCACCAGCACGCAACTGGGCGCCGTCATGGACGCGCGGCAAGTCTCGAACTTGCCGCTCAACACTCGCGACACTTATCAGCTTCTGCAACTGCAGCCCGGAGTGATGTCCACCGTCGGCTCCAGCAACACGCTCATTTATGGAAGCGACAACAGTGGTGCGGTGTCGGTGAATGGTGGCCGCGGACGCTCCAACAATTTCAGCGTCAATGGCGGCGACGCCAACGATCTCTTCGCTAATCTCCCGACGGTTCAACCTTCGCCCGACAGCATTGAGGAGTTCCGCGTTCTCACAAATACTTTCGACGCGGAATATGGGCGCAACTCGGGTTCGGTCATCAATGTGGTCACTAAGTCGGGGACCAACCAACTGCATGGTAATGTCTACGAGTTCTTCCGCAATAAGGTGCTCAATGCCAATAATTACTGTCTTACGGCCGCAGAGGGACTAACTTGCGATAAGCCCCAGTTCAATCAAAACCAGTTTGGCGGTACTTTGGGCGGACCCATTAAGAAGGATCAGACGTTCTTCTTTGCGTCCTACGAAGGGCGCCGCATCCGTCAAGGGCTGCAATCGCCGGCTGTCACCGTGCCCAGTGCTCAGGAAACCCCATCTCCGACCAACCTGGTGAACGGGCAGATTGTCGCCAATTTCACCGATGTTAACCCGAGTCTACCCACGCCGTTCACCGGGTCGCTGGCTAACTCCGCGCTCCTGACGAACCGTTCTGGCTGCCAGGCGGCCACGACCGCGATCGGTGGCGGAACGATTTCGGATGGTGCAGCATACTCCGGCATTTTCCCCAACGGCCAGATTCCGCTCGCTTGCATGGATCCTACCGCGGTTGATCTGCTGCAGTTTATTCCCAGTGCTCCTGCCGGCTTTAATCTGATCAGCACCGTCCCCACCGAGGCCATTCGCGGCGACCAGTTCACGGTTAAAATTGACCATCGGATCAATGACAAGCAAAACCTGAGCATCTATTACTACTTCAATGACGACCATACGCATCAGCCCTTCTCCAATTTCGAACTGGCGGGCTCCAACGTCCCCGGCTTTGGCAGCATTCTGGCGGAACGCTTCCAGCAGTGGAACATTACTCACACCTGGACCCTCAGCAGCAGCACGGTGAATGAGTTCCGTTTCAATTACAACCGCGAGGGCCAGGAGACGTTTCAGCATCCCGCAAGTACTGCACTGGTGCAACAGTCCTGCCCCACAGCTCCCACTTGGCTTAGCACAGTTACCGGCGCCGTGCCTTGTTTTTATGGCGACGGTTCCAGTGATCCGAACGGCAGTCTCTACGGCATACATCCGTCTCTTGGCGCAGGTCGCGAGGGCCTTCCCTTCATCTCCGTTTCGGGGGGATTCTCCATGGGCAACGATTCGGAAGGCGAACTTCCTCAGGTGGGGAATTCTTTTCAGTGGTCGGATGACCTGACCAAGGTTTCGGGCAACCATACCTTCAAGTTTGGCGCGGACTTTCGGCGCCAGCAGTTTAACCAATTCTATTACTACAACGTGAACGGAACCTTCGATTTTTACGGCGGTGGGCCCAACGACCCTGGGGCCTACGCGGCGGACGGCGTCACTGAGAATCTTTATCCCATCTATCTTCTTGGCCTGCCCGATTCATTCAATGAAGGTTCGGCTCAAGTCGAATACGTCCGCAACAACGGTCTCTACCTGTTTGCGCAGGATAGCTGGAAGATAAAGCCTAATCTAACTTTGAACTACGGGATCCGATGGGAGTTAAACACTCCGCTGGCGGATAAGGCCCAGCACGTCGAGACTTTTCGCCCCGGCCAATCCTCTACGGTCTACCCTTGTGATACAACCGTTCTGGACCAGAATAGTAACCCGATGTGCGACTCGCAAAATGCGGTTGGGTTAGTCGTTCCGGGCGACTCGGGCGTTCCCGCGGGCATGACACAAACCTATTACAAGGCGTTTGCTCCGCGCATCGGCATTGCCTGGAGCCCGGGCAGTTCCGGCAAGACCAGCATTCGCGCTGGCTGGGGGCTCTTCTATAACCCCATCGAACAGCTTGTGCTGGCACAATTCGGCGCTGAGCCGCCGTTTGGCGGGAGCACCACTGTCAATGAGACACAGCTCAACCTGCCTTTCTTGGGCCAGGACGGTGCGACCACTTATCTGAATCCCTTTAATGGAGTCATCAGTCCCAAACGAGGGACGGCTCAGAATTGGGCACAGTTCGAACCTATCGATCTGTTCGGCGATTTCCAGCCGCACATGCGAACCCAGTATTCCGCTCAGTACAACTTGACCATCCAGCGCGAGTTGGCCAAAGACATGAAGTTGGAGGTCGGCTACGTGGGATCGCAAGGGCACCGCCTGCTGGCAACGCATGACATCAATTACTCGAACCCGCAGACTTGCGTGGATATCACTGCCATCGCAACGGCGAATCCTAACAACGTTACAGATGGCATCGGCGATCTGGTCAGTTGCGGCCAATTCGGAGAAGACGCACCGTACGTGGTCACAGTCCCGAGCGGATTCACCAGTTCCGCAGGCGGGGGCTTCCATATGCCAAATGGCACGGTTGTCGCGGGATCAGGCCAAACGTTGAACTTTGTGGGGCTGCGTCCATACTCCTCGCCCCAGTGCAATCCCGTGACCGGCGCCGGCTGTCCTGCCAGCGGCATTCCGGTGTTTACCAGCATCTTCGCTCAGGACACGATTGCCAGTTCAGCCTATAACTCTTTGCAGGTATCGTTGGAGAAACGGTTTGCGCGCGGGCTTCAATTTACCGCAGCCTATACCTGGAGTAAGTCCATCGACGAAGCCTCTAGCTTCGAAGGAATATTGGATCCGCTGCCGGGCGCTCATAATTATGGGCCGTCGCTCTTCGACGCGCGTCACCGCTTTGTCATTAGTTATTACTGGGAACCGCCGATTAGAAAGTACAGCGGCGTTGCCGGGAAACTGCTCGATAGCTGGGCGGTGTCGGGGGTCACGACTTACCAGACGGGATTTCCGATCCGCATCACGTCATCCTCCGATAATGAACTGATGAACAGCGCGGACTTTGAGTATCCGGGCGAGCCTAACCAGATCGCAGCGTTCTCGTGGCAAAGGCCACAAAGCAACAGCAATTACTATTTCAATAACAGCTCGATTTTCAGTAATTCCGTGACCCTCGGCACCGTCGGCAACGCGCCGCGCACGATCTGCTGCGGGCCGGGCATCAGCGAAACTGATTTTGCCGTTATGAAGAACATTCCGGTCAACGAGCGGACCCGCTTCGAATTTCGAGCCGAGCTGTTCAATGTCTTCAATCACACGCAGTTCTATAACCCGGACGGCAACATCACCGACGGTTCTCAGTTTGGCCAGGTCACTCAGGTCAAAGACCCGCGTCTGGCGCAGTTTGCATTGAAATTTTACTTCTAGTTCGAAAGAACAGTACAAGAAACGAATCCGTGGGCGGTTTCGGCCGCCCTGGTCTAATCTAATGGCCGGTCCGGCCTGAGTCTTATTGGAGATCACGATGTACCCCGCATTGCAAAAAGAGCTCGACACGTTCGAGCGCCGCACTCCGAAGTCTGCCGAAGCGCATAAGAAGAACTTGAAGCGTCTGCCCTTGGGCGTGGCTAGTAACTACCGCGCTTATGACCCGTATCCGATTTTTGTGTCTGAGGCATCGGGCAGCAAGTTCCGCGATCTCGATGGCAACGAATATATCGATCACAATCTATGTTTTGGAACGCTCATGGCGGGGCATTCGCATCCGGCGGTGATCAAAGCGGTGGAAGGGCGACTGCACAAGGGCACCGCTTACGGGATGCCACACAACATGGAATGGGAACTGGCGGAAGAAATCTGCACGCGTTTTCCGGTGGAGATGTGCCGCTTCGGCAACAGCGGCACGGAAGCCACCATGCACACCATTCGTCTCGCCCGCGCCGCTACTGGGCGCGACAAGATCATCAAGTTTGAAGGCGGCTATCACGGACTGCACGATGCCGCGCTGGTGAGCGTGAAGCCCCATCCGCCGGCCGACGATTTCGGCGATATCAAAAATCCGAAACCCGTACCCGGCGGGGCGGGCGTGCCGAAGGCGAGCATCGCGAACGTGCTGATTGCTACGTTCAACGATCTGGAGACAGTGGATCGCCGATTCCGCGAAAATCCCAATGAAGTGGCAGCGATCATTCTGGAGCCGATCATGATGAACGTTGGCCTCTGCATGCCGGAGAAAGGATTTTTGGAAGGACTGCGGGCGCTCTGCGATAAGTATGGAGCGCTGCTGATCTTCGACGAAGTCAAGACGGGCGCGAAGCTCT
>Ga0326727_10007164_pt1 | contig 29796 bp, 33 predicted proteins | sample MB2enrmetagenome_FD_207643 | JGI IMG/M metagenome (GOLD analysis project Ga0326727, IMG submission 207643) | Lab enriched peat soil microbial communities from McLean, Ithaca, NY, United States - MB29MY | ecosystem: Environmental > Terrestrial > Soil > Wetlands > Peat | place: USA: New York... | reverse complement strand
TCACGCGTTTACACGCAATTCCTGCCTCACGCGGGCTTATAGCGCATTTGTGCGCAGGTTGGATTAGAGGTGAACGTTATGGCGACAAATGTAACGAGCACGCAAACGGGCGAACTGCTATGCGCGGGTGTCGCCCCGGCGTTGCGCATAAACAGGCGCATTGAAAACGACGAGATTCCACTCTTTATGCAACGGTGCGTTATTGACGCAACGCGCTGGGAAGTCGGCGGAACACGGTACGAAGAATGGCGTGCTGAAAACGGCAACGGGAAAGATTCGGCCGTTAAATGGCGTGACGAGGTGGTTACGCGCCACCTCCAGCAGCGATTTGATGGGCTTGAACTGCGGTGCGATGGCCATCTCTGCGGTATCCGACACGATACCGACGAGGAGATCGACGAGCGTTTCTACGACACGCAACAGCTTCGGGGCTCGATGCTCGCAAAGTGCCCGGGACAACGATGGCTGTTCGCTCTCGGGTGCTGCCGAAGATACAGACCGCAGGAGAGTTCGCTTTCGAAGGTCGAGTGAAGCTGACAGCGTCCCGCATGCAGCACTAGTGGCGTACGCTTCGGCGTCCATTTACGCGTCCGCGTACTCGGTGTCCGGAAAGGCGTCTTCGAATTCGAGCCTTCTGTCCGTGAGCTGGTTCCACACGGTCACCGCCTCTTCTGGGGTTAGCGGTGTTAGTTCCGGGTCGTGCTCTTCGTCGTCGCCAAAGAATGGCACTGTTTTTTCGTATTTGAAATAGCGTCCGCTCGGCGTCCGGAAAAGGTCGACGTTCGTGAGCCCGGTTTTCAGCGTTTCAATGCAGAACTGGTGTTCGTTTTGCGCAAGAAGGATGGCCGTGTCGGTGTCGTACACCACGCCGCCAAACGCTTGTCTCATAGACATGTCGTATGGATGAACTCAGAGTTAAACTTTGTATATGCGTGCGGAAAGTAAAACAGAGGCATGAGAAAAAAGCGATGGCTGCGTGAAAACGATCAACAAGCCGAACTGTAACAAGGGCGCAGAGCGTCGCCAACGAGGTCAACAGCGTGCTTCGGCCGCGACCGGCAGGTCACATGGCGCTCCAACCGGGCGATAATTATGTCCTTCGTGGATTCTGGGCGCTGTTGTTGCTGACACGCGCATCCTTGATTTAGCATCAAGCGCAGCGTTTCAGCATGGCGCGCGATCAATTACCCCCGACCTCTCACCTGTCTTTTGCCCTTGCAGGGGGGTGTTTATACACAACGGGTTCACGAGAGCCATATAGTACGCTTCTTCTCTCGATTACGTGGTCTTAAAAATCCGCTAGATTCGCGCCACTTGTCCGATCGGCCCGGGTTGACACGAACCGCGTGGTACACTTTTTTTGCACATGAGATCATCTTAGATCGCTGCTACGGAACGACCTTTTGTCTGCTCGTCCTGCAAGCGTGGCTGAACAAAGCCTCCGCGTGGCAGAGGACGAGAATGATGTCAATCCCACCACGCTAGTGACTAGCCTATTCTACGAATGGAAGGAGACCGTTACCGCCGCAGCTTGCCCAAAGCAGAATCGCTGATGCAATTCAAAAGGGAGGGACACCCGACTCAGACAGCGCATCATCGCCGATAGCGCAGAAAAGAACTTGCGCCTAAGCTGCAATCCTAAAATCGCCCTCTCCTTGTCGCAGACGTTGGCGGCGTTCTCGATCTATCACAAAAAACGGACCGCGAAAATCGTTTGCTGCCTTACGCTCAAAAAAGGGAATGTGTTACCGCGGGGGCTTAATGGCCGTTTTGCATACGATTCATTCCGCATGCTCTTCGGCTTCGAGCATTTCCATCAAAGGCTTCTTCAGAATGAGGACGCGTCTTCCGACTCGCACGGCTGGCAGCTCGCCTGACTGCACCATCCGGTATGCGGTGGTTCGGCTAATGCCTATAAGGCGTGCGGCGTGCTCAACGGACAACGTCAGTGCTTCTTCTTTATGGTGTTCTTTTGTCATGGTCGCACCTTCACGAACGAAAGGGCACTGAGCTACATATATATGTCGTCCGGCTCGCGTGCCGCGCCCTCTCACGTCAAGGCAGAAAAAGAGAGAGCAAAGCCACTATCGTCGTTGCTGCCTCGTGAGCTCGTCTTGGCTGCCTTCAAAACGCGGGACCTCTCCTGGCTGAAAATACAGTGGCGGGCGGTCAGCAGTTCGATCTGCCTTCCGCTTGTCTAAGTCGTCCACATAGGCCCTGAGCTTCTCACAACACATCTCTAGGTCTTTTACGCGTCGTTCTAAGGCGGGTATCCGTTCGTCGTTTGTGTTTACACCCCTTACCAAAGTCTTAAAAAGTTTGTTGTCTCACCCATCTGCAGATATAGTGGTCGCACTGGTTATCCTTGTAGTGTTACTTCTATTTTTCCGACGCCGTCCACCTTGACTGGATCTAAAGTCCCTCTAAAACGAGTTTACGCTTCTTAAATTCCCTCTTAGTAAAAAGTAAGGCGTACTCTACTATCTTAATGGCGCCCGAGATACGTTCTACCACGCCGAGGCACTCGTCTTTTGAATGGCCATGGATCATTGTGTAGACATTATAGCGCCATTCAGGATAGCTTACTCGTTCATACCCGTGACTTACCTCTGTTAGATCCCGTATTATCGCTTCAAATTCATCAATTCGCTCTTCTGGAATTTTCCACGCAACGAGGACGTTTGACGAATACCCTACCTGTTCATGTCTCACTACTGCGCCATACCGCCTAATGGAGCCATTAGCAATTAACAAGCGTATGACCTCCAACAGCGCATCTTCTGTTGTTCCGAGCTCTTGTGCAGGTGCGAGGAACGGCCTACTCTCAATTGCTAAACCGCGGTGCAAACAGCGTATTATTCGATTGTCGGCTGTTTCGTAATTGCTCTTCTCGTGCACGTCTTATAGCTTGAAATTCGTTTTTAGCTTGAGAACTCGCTTAACTGGGACTACGAGCGAACCCGATGGGTGTATTCTTCCTTTTATTTCTTCAAGCGTCGAGGCTAGCCCTTCTTCTGATGCCGCGGTAAGGGTAAACCAGATATTGTACTCGCCTTCTCGCTCATAATTGTGCGTTACCCCCGCATACGAGTTGACGATTTGAGCAGCCCTATCGACTGCGTGTTCCGGAACTCGCAAGGCAACTAGCGTGCTTGCGAGCCCGATCATTTTTGAATTCAAGATCGGGCCGATCTCCCGTATCACACCGTCGGCTTTCAGCCTTCGAACTCTGGCGAGGATTTCGTCTTCAGCAGTGTCGAGCCTCGTCGCAAGCTCTCTATATGGTTCTTTTGCTAGCGGGAACTCGTACTGCAGCAGGTTAATCAGTTGAGAGTCAAGCGCATCAAAGGTTCTCACGTCCACACACCGCCACAATACGGGTCGTCACCAAGGTAATCACCGCTCATTGCGTGCGCCCGAGCACGGCAGCCCCTGCACGTGTCTGAATAACGGCACGTTTCGCACGCCCCTGTAAATGCTGAGGGGTCGCGCAGTGAAGCTAAAAGGGGAGAGGTCTCCCATATCTCGCTAAAGCTCGTGCGCCTTATGTCTCCTGCAGGTACCGGAAGATACCCACAGGGTTGGACCGTGCCGCTGCTCGTCACGAAGACGTAACTTAAGCCCGCAAGGCATCCTTTACGTCCCTCTTCTAGCCGGTACTGCGGGGTGCACGTTGGTCGTATGGGAAGAGCCCCGTTCCTGTCACGTTCATCAAGCCATTTGAGCATCCCATAATAGTCAGACTTTGAGACGAGATCAGTCACACAGCCTCTGCCGGTAGGCACAAGGGCAAAGACGTGCCACGCCGATGCGCCGGATTGACGCACTACGTCATAGATGCGAGAGAGCGACGCTACGTTCGCATTGGTGACCGTGGTATTGATCTGAAACGTAATCCCCGCTTCTTTCAATGCCTTAGCCCCGTTAAGTGCATCACGATACGCCCCACTTACGCCTCGTAACGAATCGTGGGATTGAGCATCTGCACCGTCAATGCTAACTGAAGCTGCAGTCAATCCCGCGTCTCTCAGCCTTCTTGCCCTCTTTTCGTTGACCAGCGTCCCGTTTGTTGCCAGCGCGGTTCTCACCCCAGACGTTGCAGCGCGCTCTATCACGATGTCAACATCCTTTCGCAAAAGCGGTTCGCCGCCAGTAAGGATGAGAAGGGGGCGAAACGTTGCAAGTTCATCAACAAATGTGCATGCTTCATTAGTGGTAAGCTCTTTCCTGCTGCTTCGTTTGCTTCTTCCAGTTCCTCCTGCATCTGCCTTGCAGAAGCGACACGCAAGGTTGCATTCTCGCGCGACTTCCCATGCTACGACGGCGGGCATCTTCACGTGCTGCCACCTCGTATCCTCTCATCGCTGAGGTAACAGCTTGGGTCCGCCCCCCAGAGGTCGCCCATGCTGGATGCTCGGACCCTGCAGCCACCGCACACTTCTACATATCTACAGGCGCTGCAACGCCCCTTAAGGTGCGATTTTTTGTCACGTAACATCGAAAGGAGTTCATTCTGGCTGTTCCATATGGTGCTCAAGCTGCTCTTTCGTACGTTGCCCACTCCTTCCTCCCAGAACTGGCAGGGCCGAACGTTTCCATTTGGATCGATGTTGATGATCTTCTGTCCTGCCGAGCAGCCCCCGTGCGCGGTAAGGAGGGACATCACAGCGCTCTTATCGGCACTTTCGACCGAATTCAGTATGTAGATGCCATCTGCGTGGTTATCCGTCGTAAGTACCTCGATTCCGTGGTTTGCAAGCGTTTTAGTTCGTTGAATAAGGTAGCCCACCATCTCAACTCGCATATCGTTTGTGATATCCATCTCTGCACTTGCCCTCCCTGCGTACACGAGATGATATAAGCAAAAGCGGGGGATGTGGTGCCTAATAAGAAGATCGGTAACTGCAGGCAGGTCGGAGAAGTTGTGCCGGTTGACCGTGAACCGTATGCCCGTTTTTATGCCCGTATCTCTCGCGTTTTTCAGTCCTTCAAGTGCTTTCCTAAACGCTCCTCTTTCGTTTCTGAACCTGTCGTGCGTAGCTTCCACACCGTCAATACTGACGCCGACATAAGAAACGCCCGCTTCTGCGATCCTTCGAGCGTAATCTCTTGTGATAAGGGTTCCATTGGTAGAGAGGCCAACTCTCAGTCCTTTAGAGACAGCATATGCGCAGAGCTCAACGGTATCACCTCGTATGAGCGGCTCACCTCCAGAAAAAAGCACGACAGGGGGGTGCAAGGTTGCCGCATCATCTATGAGCTTGTGCGCTTCATCGGTGTTCAGCTCATCGGAATCAGCTGCATCCGCTGCATCAATATAGCAATGCGAGCACGCGAGATTGCACTTTTTCGTAACGCCCCATACGATTACCGGTCCGTGGTTCCCATCATAATGGAGCTGTCGACTTGCTTTGGTTGGAAGTGACGAGTCTACACTAGCGGTTCTGAGTAGCAGGTTCGTGCATCCTATCATCTACTATAACCGTACAGACCCTAAGCTCGTATTAATAGTTTAGTAGTACGAGTCGTTGAATTAGTTCGTGTTCACTGACTAGCACAGTCTGACCGTGCAGTGATCCTCTAGGGCGGATTTGGGCCGAAAATGCGCTGACGTCCGGCTGACCGCGTAAAATGCAAAAGCAAATAATAATAAATTTAACTGCCCACGACAATAACCAGTGACACAGATGGGTGAGTACCAATGAGCATCGAGAACCGCTCCCTCTTGGGGGCACTCATTTTTGTGGGTGCGGTGCAGTTCATTCTTGTGATAGCCATCACCGAAGCGCTGTACCCTGGGTATTCCGTGGCGACTAACTTCCTCAGCGATTTGGGTGTCGGAAAAACGGCGCTTTTGTTCAACGCGTCGGTTGCGGTGTTAGGAGTATGCGTATTCATCGGTTCGCTGATTGGCAGGAGTACCCTCGGCAGAGGCCTCACAATCACCCTTGCGATCACCGGCGCCTGTGCTGTGGGGGTGGGCGGATTCCCTGAAACCACCGGGGCGCCCCACGTCTTCTTCTCGATCGCCATATTTGTGTTCGGCGCGGTCTCAGCGATCATCTCATACAGGGTGCTGCGCCCGCCGCTCTCGCACTTCTCAGTGGGCCTCGGGATCATCGCGCTCGTTGCCCTTATTCTAATGTTCACGCTTCACGATCTGGGAATAGGTCTAGGCGGGATGGAGCGCATGACTGCCTACCCGATCTTGTTGTGGGCGCTCGGGTTCGGAGGATCCCTAATAGGCGCAAAGTGACCATGAATCGGCCAAAGCGGAGCTGTCATATTTAATGGAGTTTATGATATGACGGGGGCTGTGGTACAGGATTCCTCGCAGTGCGGCGCCAGCGCCAGCGTACTCATTTGTCAAGATCTTCTAGCTCTCGACTAAGCGAATAGCCAATGATGACTCTGATGCCGACGATGAATGCGAGAATAACAGCCTGATCCAAATTGGGACTGAGTATCGTCCTTACGAGGTCATTCGCGACAAAAAACTCCAAAGCTAGAACGATTTTTGAGGTGTAGTCCAATCTGATGGCGGTGTAGTTGGGGGGGTGTCGGCGAAGGACACTCTTTACGAGCTCTACTACGACGCAGGCACTCCCGTAGAAGATGATGACAGCGCCTACGACCTCGAAGAAGGTGACAATCCAGCTGACGACAATTACCCAGTTGCTAATATCCTCGAACATGTGATGAAGAACAGTTGGGCTTTTTATCGGTGACACTTGGTAATAACATTTCCTTTTGCGAAACCTACCCACTCAGCGATTGCCGCGACGCCCTTCTTCTAACATCCGCAGCATTTCAGCAGTATCCGTCGTTGGCACGCTACACGCGTAATTCTGACAGACGTACGCGGTGGGCTTTCCGTCGATGCATAGGTGGAACTTCGTAAAAGGAGCGATTTCTGCGATTTCAGGATGCTCCGTCTCTGCGGGCCGGAAAATCACCACATTACACGGCAGGAAATGCGTGTCAAGCGCCCTCAGCATGCGTTTGGAATCTCCTGAGCGCGAGTCGCCGCATATGACGGTCTCGTACGAGGGACCGAAGGCGAGATCAAGCGCGCTCAAAAGATGCGTGTGGGCTTGCGGGGCCCGGTCGACTTCCTGTGAGAGTGCCCGACTCAGCATCGAAGCTTCATCGAAATACTCCGCTCGCCCCGTTAGATGGCCAAGAAACGTCAGGTTCATCAGCATTGCCGAGTTACCGGAGGGGAGTGCGCCGTCGTACGCGTCTCGCGTGCGCAAGATGAGTGACTCCGCATAGTCGGCGGTCGAGTAAAACCCGCCGTTTGCGTTATCCTTGAAATGCGTCAGCACGTGCTCCAAAAACTCAAGCGCTGCTGCAAGGTAGCGTATCTCAAAGGTCGTTTCGTACAGTTCCGATAGGCCCCAGATGAAAAAAGCGTAATCATTCAACGCCGCGGTGACCCGCGCTTCGCCCTCCCGATGGCGGTGAAGAAGCTGACCTTCACGGTCGTGCATATGCTCGAGTATAAAATCGGCCGCCTTCGCTGCCGCTGCGGCATACCCCGGTTCCCCGAGAGCGCGCGCGCCTTTGGCGAGCGAGGCGATCATGAGCCCGTTCCAGTCAGCAAGCACCTTATCATCGCGCAGCGGATGCTGGCGCTTCTCCCTCTCTTCATAAAGCCTCTGTCGGATTGACTCAATGCTGTTTCTGAGTGTCTCTTCGTTCATCTTGAGTTCTGTGGCGAGCGCCTTGACCGATCGCGTCATATGAAGTATGTTCTTGCCGGTACGCTCGCCCGTGCTCTCTTCATTGTAATTGCCCTCGGGCGCGAGGTTGAACACAATACGGGCGAGTTCTGCTTGCGTCTCAGTGAGCCCTCGCTCAAGCTCTTCGAGGGGCCACAGGTAGAACTTGCCCTCCTCTCCCTCGCTGTCAGCGTCTATAGCGGTGTAGAAACCTCCCTCGGACGAGGTCAACTCCCGCGAAACAAATGAAAACACCTCCCGAACGACGCGCGCATACTCATCGTTCCCGGTTGCCTGATAGGCCTCAGCGTACGCGAGCCCGAGGAGTGCCTGGTCATAGAGCATCTTCTCGAAATGCGGGACGAGCCATTCAGCGTCAGTGGAGTATCGATGGAAACCGAATCCCACGTGGTCCCAGAGTCCGCCGTAGCGCATCGCTTGAAGCGTCTTTTCCACCATCTGCAGCGGCTTGTGCTCGCCTGTTCGCTTCCAATAGCGGAGCAGAAACGTAAGGCTTTGGGGGATGGGAAACTTCGGGGCACTCCCGAACCCTCCGTGCACGTCATCGAAGAGGCATGTGAGCGCTTCGTACGCTATCTGAATCGCTGACTCGTTGATATCTCCGGCTGAGGGCTGGGGCGATGACGCACGGAGCACGGAAACGATCTCTGCCGCAGACGTGTCGATCTCGGATCTCTTTTGGCGCCACGTCTCCTGTATGCGCGGTATGAGCTCCTGCATTCCCGTTCGCCCGAACCGCGTCTCCTTTGGGATATACGTGGTCGCGAAGAATGGTCTGGCGTCATGCGTCATTACGATGGTGAGGGGCCACCCTCGAAGCCCGGTCATTGCCTGACAGACCTCCATATAGACGTCGTCGATATCCGGCCGCTCCTCCCGGTCGACCTTGACGTTCACAAATGCGTCGTTCATCATTCGCGCGATCTCGGGGTCTTCGAACGACTCACGTGCCATAACGTGGCACCAGTGGCACGTTGAGTACCCGATCGACAGAAACAGAGGCTTGTCCTCGCGCCGTGCCTTGTCGAACGCTTCGGCCCCCCACGGATACCAGTCAACGGGGTTATCAGCGTGTTGAAGCAGATATGGACTCTTCTCGGAGGCTAACGCATTTCTCGGTTCCCCGTCCTTTGTGCCTTTGCGCTCCACAGGTGAAGTACGCTGGTGCCGCGGCGCAAATAGCTTTCGTTTGACGTATCCTCTGTAGTGGCAGCCAATAACCGGGAATGAATCAGCGTTTCCGCGTCAAGCAGGCATATTAAAAGGCAACTATGCTGACCGCGCGAAAATTAACGCGACGGCGTTGTATCTGCAAGTCAACGACCGGCACCCGCAGGACGTGTGCGCGATCGTGCCGTTTTAATTACTAACGAAAATAATGACGTCCGCAACGGCCTATTTTTCAGCATTTCCGTGTCCGGACGGCTTAGGGTAGCGTCCGGCATCACTTGACGATGCTTACATACGAATACTCCATCTAATACGCCACACGCGCTTAAAATACCGGGATGCCGAGTTAAGCGATCTTGTTTCCCGCATTGGGTCCAGGAGCGACGTCAAACACGTCGGTGACCTTCATAACGATGCAGCCTTTTGCCGGCAAGTTCGGGTTCCTCGCCTTTATGACCTGCTTTATCGTCTCATAGTCGGGGCCGCCAGTCACATAGTTGCCCGTGCCCTTCACCTGATAGCCCTCTCTTCCGACCCACGACGTGACGACCACATTGCAGTTCGCTTTCTTCGCATTTTCAGCCGTCTTTTTGAAGAAGTTGTCGCCGATAAGGATCGTTTCGGGATCGCTCACGACGATCGACCCCACAGGAACCGCGTTGGGTACTCCCGCATCGTTTACCGTCGCCACCACGACGGTTTTCATCGCTTTGATGTTCTCTATCACCTTTTCTGGCATTGCGACCATTCTACATGCCTCCTTTACGTACGCATGAAGAGGTCAACGATATACCCTTTTTCCTTGCGACGAGGCCCGCGCGAGGGGATTGTCATTCGCGTCGAGTCACAGCGCGCCCCGCTGCTGCCACAAAAAGGTAGTTTTATTTGGTCAACTGCGTACGTTTACGGCATACAGCAAACTATGAAACGAAGTGTGTTTAGGTTAATTGTCTTGTTATTAACTGCTACGGTGCTTGCTGCGGTGGTTATCACAACCTTTCCTAATTCGTCTAAGCCCGATCACAGCGCCGATTTTGCGAGAAGTATTGAAGGTATAGGGTGGAGCCCCATAAATCCAATATCACAGACAGCCGACAATGTGTACTCGGGTTCGTATAGGACGAACAGCGGAAATAGCAGCAGGAATGGAAGCTTTACCCTCACGGTGACGATCGAGAACGCACAGTCCGAAGCTGCGGCAAGAGACCGATATGGACAGTTAGTACTCCAAAAACAGAATGATGGTTATGCCAGTGGGGAGAACAACCTTGGTAACTCCACCATATGGGGGGACCCGACGGCGTCGTGGTTTGGATATAAAACAAGCAGCCCTGTAAATGCGTCGACGAGTCCATCGACGAGTGCATCGACGTATACTTTCTTATACGCCTACGATAAAGAGATCAACAGCTGGGTAGTAGTAACTGAAACCACAGACACAATCGGTCAAAACCTCAGCTGATCTAATCTTACCGTCTTTGTCCAGTCGCAACCCCTTTTTTGGATGAAATCGCTGCAAAAAATTTGCTGCACTACACCTGAAACCAAGGGTAATGTCGAAACTGCGAAAGATAACGCCTCTGGGGGCTGGTAGCTCGAAATTAGCTATGCGCGGTCGATTGTCGCTTTGATCGTCGAAACGATCCTATGAGCTCCGTGGAGCATGAAACACCTGAGAACAACAATTCCACACGGTCATTCAGCCGGAGTCGGGGTGCAACGGTGCGTTACCGTTGCTCTTGCTTTAAGAGCGTTACGCAACTCGGCAGCAACAGAGCGGAGACGCCTCACGACGAGTCGAGCAGCTGTACCAAATGGGCGACATTGCGCTCTTGAGTAACAAATCGCGGCGGCATGCTTCGTTGAATGAATCCGGATATCCCGAGCACTTCTTCCATGTCAGATGACAGTGCGTACGTCGGCCGCCCGCTCGTATCGGGTTTCTTCTCGCTGATCAGCAGCGCATGGTTCAACAGCCTGCTGTTGTTACTGCCAACGACGATCACAAGGTTCTCGAAGGCGTATCCGCGCTTGACGTGGGCGTTATACGGATAACGCTGACGACACGCGGCTCGCTCAGACGCTGACAACCAGTTGAAATCGATCACATGATCGATCGTGAAATAGCCGACGAAGTACAGCGCTTCGGGATACTCGGCGTTGTCGTGATTAAACGGTTTTAATCCAGCGTAAAAAACGAGCGCATCCCCTTCACCCAGCTCAAGGAGAAACCGACGTTTTGCGGTAGCGTCACCATAGGTGCACGTTCCGAACTCAGGATCATCGTGCATCGGCACGTGCCTGAGCGCTGGTGGCACATAGGTCGATAGCGGTTTTCCCTTTCTGCCGATTCGCTCGCCGTACGTCGTGGCCGTGCACGATCGATACGTCTCCGGAATGGGAACGAATTCGAACGATCCGTCGTCAAAAATTGGGCCGTAGGTCCCGCCACTTCCCTTGTCGATGCCAACGCGAAGTAACAACGCTTTCATTGTTCTGGGCTCCGCAAGTTCAGGTCCGCAGCAGATGATGGCAAGCTGTCCTCGGCGCGCGCACGTCCGCGGGTTCTGCCGCCTCTCGGCAAAACGTGCTATTTGCCTGCCGTAACAGGCGCATTTTTCCGCCGTTTGTGCAGAAGTTGCCCATATTACAATCAATTTCGTCGCGCGCGATAAAAATGTATGCTTGTTGGCTGAAAATCGCGGAGTCCCATGCCTGCGCGCTTCGCGACAGCGCTCGTGCCGACTAATACCAAAACCCCACCAAAATTACACCGAAACTACACCACAAGGCGGCTATTTGTGTGCTGGGCGTCGGTAGGGTCTTAAATCACCCGCACCAGCCGCACCGTAAATTGACTCGAATCTTACGGGCTTGCGCTGAGCGCAGTGTCAGTTTTGGCGTCCTTGAAAGGTGTAGCGACGCCGGCCAGCCGGCACTTGCTTATCCTGACGCCACAAAGACCCTGGCAGCATCTCAGTTGGATCTACGGCACAGCCGAAATCATTTGCGCACGTAATCTAATTAGACAGATTTTTTGCCGAGAAAATCCCTTCCTGGTTAAACTAGAAAAACAATTTGAAATCAAGAATAAAGCCGGTTAGGGAGGGGTTGATATGGCCAATGAGTTCCGCAAGGAGATCGATAGTTTAGGTGAGGTTAACGTTCCTGTTGATAAGTTGTGGGGGGCGCAAACGCAACGTTCGTTGGAGCATTTTAGTATCGCGGGCGATTTGATCCCGCGAGAGATGATTGAATCCTACGCCATATTAAAAAAAGCAGCAGCTATCGTGAATTTCCAGCTCGGCCAGCTGACGCAGGACCGCCGGGATTTGATAGTCAAAGTGTGTGATGAAATTCTGGCCGGTAAACATCAGGACCAGTTTCCTCTTCACGTATGGATGACAGGAAGCGGGACTCACTTCAACATGAATGTAAACGAGGTTATTTCCAATCGCTGCTCCCAGCTAACCGGAAATCCCCTGGGCAGTAAAATACCGGTGCATCCCAATGACCACGTTAACATGTCACAGTCTTCAAATGACTCATTTCCGTCGGCCATGCATATTGCCGCGGCAAAAGAGATGAACCAACGATTAATACCGTCCGTGAGACAGTTACGTGATGCATTACATGCCAGGGCAGAAGAATGGAAGGACATTGTAAAGGTTGGCCGCACCCATATGCAGGATGCTACCCCTCTCACGTTTGGGCAGGAATTTTCTGGCTATGTAGGGCTGTTGGATGATAATCTCGACCGTTTAGATACCAATGTGCAAGGAGTATACCGTTTGGCGCTGGGAGGCACTGCCGTAGGGACGGGAATTAATGCCCCTCAGGGATTTGACGAAAAAGTGGCAGTTCAGATCGCAAAACTAACTGGCCTTCCGTTTGTAACTGCGCCAAACAAATTCGCCGTCCAAGGCTCTCATGATGCCATGGTCATGCTGAGTGGGGCCCTAAAAACTCTGGCAACGTCTCTATATAAAGTTGCTAATGATATTCGTATCTTAAGCTCTGGGCCGCGCTGTGGGTTAAATGAACTTAGTATTCCGTCCAATGAGCCAGGGTCGTCTATTATGCCAGGGAAGGTCAACCCATCGCAGTGTGAAGCGCTGGCTATGGTGGCCGTGCAGGTAATGGCGAACGATACCGCAGTTGCTTTTGGTGGGGGAGGTGGTTATCTGGAGATGAACGTGTACAAGCCACTGATAATCCACAACATCATGCACTCGATCCGAATTATGGCAGATGGGTGCCACAACTTCCGGTTGTTCCTGGTGGAGGGAGCTGAACCTAACCGAAAGCAGATTCACACCTTCTTGGAACGATCGCTCATGCTAGTAACTGCCCTAAGCCCAATTATTGGCTACGACAAAGCATCAAAAGTCGCCCACTACGCGCTCGATAATGATTTAACGCTTAAAGAAGCTGCTATAGAGCTTGGCTGTATGCCAGAAGACGAATTTGATCGCGTGGTCGATCCGGTGAAGATGGTGTATCCCCGTGTCGCTCAGCGTGAGGGTGACGGCAGTTAGAGACGGGAAACTCATCTACAATGGCTATTCAACAGTTGCTTTTCCGCATAACGTGTAATGGAGGTTAGTAGTGATTCGTCACCACGATGTGCTCATCATCGGAGGGGGGTTAACTGGACTTCGAGCTGCTCTGCGCATCTCAGATACCGGCCTGAACGGGGCGATAGTCTCCAAGGTGCATCCGTTGCGGTCTCATTCTGTGGCAGCCCAGGGCGGAATGAATGCCTCATTGGGGAACGTTAAAGGCGAAGATGGCACGACGGACAGCTGGAAAAGTCACGCGCGCGATACCGTTGCAGGATCTGATTATCTAGCCGACCAGGACGCAGTCGAACGCATGTGTGGTGAGGCCCCCACCGCCGTTATCGAACTTGAACATATGGGGATGGTGTGGTCACGACTTGACAACGGAAAAATTGCACAGCGCCCTTTCGGCGGGGCAGGATTTCCAAGAACGTGTTATGCAGCAGATCGCACCGGTCACAACGCGCTCCACACCCTGTATGAACGCGTGTCGGAGCGGGAAATCCCGGTTTATGAGGATTTTTTCGTCACATCGCTAATAACTAACGACGGCAGTTGCGTTGGATGCACGGCCCTGGAACTCACGACTGGCCATGTCCACGGTTTCATGGCAAACGCTGTCCTCATGGCAACTGGCGGTTTTGGCCGGATATTCAACAGGTCGACAAATGCATTAATTAATACCGGAGACGGACAGGCCCTAGCGCTCCGTGCGGGCGCACTGCTCAAGGACATGGAGTTTGTCCAGTTCCATCCTACCACCCTTTACCGGACGAACATTTTGATCACAGAAGGGGCCCGCGGTGAGGGGGGCATTCTCCTCAACCAGAATGGAGAGCGGTTTATGGAACGGTACGCTCCCAAGTCGATTGACTTGGCCCCGCGTGATGTGGTGGCACGGGCAATCGAACGGGAAATCGCAGATGGAAGAGGGTTTGACGGAGGGTACGTGCACCTTGACCTGCGCCATTTGGGCGCAGATCGGATCAGGGAACGGTTGCCAGGGATACGCCAGATCGCGATGGATTTTGCTGGTGTCGATCCTATCCAGGATCCGGTGCCGATCCAGCCTGGTCAGCACTACTCCATGGGCGGCATTGATGTCGATATCAACGGCGCCAGCACGCTTCCGGGCCTCTACGCTGCAGGTGAGTGTGCCTGTGTCAGTGTCCACGGAGCGAACCGGCTGGGTGGAAATTCTCTCGTGGAAACCGTAGTATTCGGACGGCTGGTGGCCGAAAAAATAATCGAGGATGTTGCCAACATCACCCCTCCTGATGATGCGCCGGCAAAAGCCGCCGTGACGAGTGTAAATGATAGAATTGACGGCATACTTCGACGTGAAGGAAGAGAACGCGTCTTTATGATTAGGGATATGATGACCGACACGATGTCGAGCAAATTCGGAATATTCCGTGAAAAACAGAAGATGCAGGAAGGCCTCGGCGAGATCAAAAAAATGCAGGAACGCGTTTCCCACGCTTCGCCCCAGAATAAAGAGCGCCAACTGAACCAGGCACTTGTACGGTTCTTGGAGCTGGAGGGCATGCTCCTATTAGCTGAGGCAGTTGCCCGTGGTGCGCTTGCCCGGGAGGAGAGCAGAGGCTCCCACACAAGGACGGATTACCCAGAACGTGACGATCTTAACTTCCTAAAACACACGCTGGTGGGATTGCGAGACGAAACAATGTACGTTTCGTATAAGCCCGTTACGTTAGGCGTGTTTCAACCACGGGAGCGCGTTTACTGATGCACCTGAAAGTGTACCGATACCGTGAGGGAATGGCTGCGCCCCGTTACGACACCTTTGAGCTGGTGTCGAGTCCGGGAATGACGGTGTTAGAGGCGTTATTCCACGTCCATGAACAGCTCGATGACTCACTCGCATTTCATTATTCCTGCCGTGGAGCAGTCTGTGGAACCTGTGCGATGTTAATCAACAAAGTCCCCCGGCTGGCGTGCCGTACCCAAGTGGAATCTCTCCTGAAGGGCGATCTCAAGGTCGCTATTGCCCCGTACCCGGCAATCGGCGAGACTGTGCCGTGGGATCCTGAAAAAGAGGTTTTGCTTGAGCCACTTCCCCATTTGCCTGTCATCAAGGATCTTATTGTGGATATGGATGTATTTTTCCGGTTCTACCGGTTCATCGAACCAGTTTTCCGACCAAGCGATGCCACTCCTGAAAAGGAGCGACGCATGGATCCTGCCGCGGTGACGAAGCTCGAAGTGTATACCAACTGCATTCTCTGTGCCGCGTGTTCCGCGGCCTGTCCGGTCGAAGGGCAAAATCCTGAATACATCGGACCTGCTGCGCTGGCTAAGCTCTACCGCTTCCATATTGACCCCCGGGAGGCTGAGGGCGCCTCACGGCTACACCGAGCAGATATCCCCAATGGGTGGTGGGCCTGTGAATTATACGGGAACTGCAGCCGGGTGTGCCCCAAGGGTGTTCCCCCCAGAACCGCAATCGCACGAGCCGTCGCAGCACTGCACAAAGAAAAAAACGAAGCTGAATAACTAACAGTCTGTCCCAAGCAAAGAGTCGTTGGAAAGAACTGTAGACATCTGTTTTCATAAATTTGGCAGGGAATGTGAAACGAAAAGCCTGTGTATGAATTGCGAAGGCGTTTATGGTGAAGACCGCAGAGATCAAACCATACAGCACGAACCCGTTGCCGAGGCGGCGGATACTCCTGCCACCCATCGGTGCCCTGTCTGCGGAGCACCAAAATCCCGTCTGCAGCTGGGGGTGATGACATAGTCGCAAATATAGACCGTGGGGGGAAACCCGTGGAGAAGGATTTGACTTTTTACCGCCGTCGAGCCCGGGAGATGCTCGCTCGTGTGTGTGGCGTGTATCCAGTGTGTGACGGTGATCCGGATCACGTATGCACCGGACAGAAATATGGTGCCCCCATTGGACTCGGAGGTGCAGGACAGGCCAAGACGTTTGAGGCAAACTACAGAGCCCTGCAACAGTACCGGCTGAAAATGCGGGTGATCAAGGCTCATCACGAGCCAGAGATGTCCATCTCAATCTTTGGAAAGGAGCTCGCGGCCCCGGTTATGGGGGCACCTATGTCAGGCGTGAAAACCAACTTGAATGATGCAATTCCCGAAGAAGAGTTCTATTGGGGTCTCCTGAAGGGAGCTCAGGCGTTCGGGACCATCGGCATGGTGGGAAACACTCCCACAAGTCCGGAAGACTTGGGGGTCGCGACTGTGGGGAAGAACGGAGGGTGGGGGATCCCGTCCTTTAAACCCCAGGCCCAGGATCGATTGATCAAGCTCTTCCAGCTGGCAGAAAAACTGGACGTGATTGCCATTGGTGTTGACCTGGAAGGCGCGGGGTCTACGTCCTGGACCACTCCGGAAAAACGGGTGTACCGGAAGAGTGAGCACGAGTTACAGGAACTCGTAGATTGCACCCGAAAACCCGTTATCTTCAAGGGCATTATGAACACGGAAGACGCGGTCAAGGTGGTGGATTCCGGTGCACGTGCGTGCTATGTATCGAATCACGGGGGCAGAGTCCTGGACTGCGGCCAAGGGGTCGCAGAGGTCCTTCCCGACATCGCGGAGGAGATTTCAGGAAAGATCCCCATACTGGCGGATGGAACGGTGCGAACTGGATTTGACGTGCTGAAGATCCGGGCTCTTGGTGCGGATGTAGCCCTTATCGGCCGGCCCCTCGCGCAAGTGTGTATTGGTGGTGGGTACGTCGCGGTACAGATGTACTTTGATTACGTCAAGGATGATCTTCGCCGGGCCATGCTGTTGACGGGATGTAATACGCTCAAAGACGCCAACACGACTATTCTGGATAAATTGGCGCATCCATAATTCGACGATTCGACGGTTGCAGACCTACCTTCACTAAAACAAGCTCTGCAACCCTGCTCTTACGCCATAAATAGTGGTAGTTTAAGCGGCCAGCGAAAGGAACGCTGCATGGCCACAATCGCTGAAATTAGCGGTTCAGGATAGCGTTAGAAGGGCCACCCGTTGGCGATGAGCGAAGTTCTTTCGTTTAGCTCTCTCCGCAAACGTTGTGCGTGGCCGGTTGGAGTCGAATCTTCGGCGGTGGGAAAAAGAGTGGGGAGTAGTGGCGCTTAGTCTGGTTATCTTGCTTTGAATGAGCCGTTCGTATACGTAAACGGGGTTGTAATTCTTACATCGATGCCGGCATTAAACGTTCCAACTAAACCTGATAGGTCGCCCTTTAGTTGAAAATCCTCAGGATATGCGACTGCACCCCACTCGCCTTCAAATCTTATGTTTTTAATCTCCATGATTTGTGTCTAACAGTTTCCACCCAAGATTTAGGTCTGCCCGTTCAAATTTGAGCGGTAGTGATTTTATTAATTCTTGCACCACTACCTGCGTAGCATTCGCCAGGTATTGGCTTACAGTTTGATTGAATACTTGCCTTACTAAGTTATAAACGCTCTGCTCGTCGATTCCTTGAGGTAAGCCTGAAATATTGATTGCAGGAATATTCACGTTTGCAAGGTTCACGTTTATCTGCTGTGGCAGTTGCTGTAGCATTTTTCTCACGCGCAGATCGGTCGTGCAAACATCAAATCTATTGAGGCTCTCAACACAAGCAATATTAAGATTGGGCCATGTTTTTTCGGCTAAATCGGTCGTAGCAAGTTCTTGTTCTGGCCTAAAAGCGTTCTCAAACTCAAATAGTAGTTTATACTGCTCGTAAAGCTCCCAAAGCTGGTTTGCTATGTCAACTTTATCATGTTCAGCGTCCTTAACCTGTTTAAGACCAATATAATCGCGAGCTTCATCCCTGTTGATCGCACGGTAGTGTGAATATACTTCTGAAGAGATCTTTTTGATGATTTCATGATTCTCTTCTTCAGTAAATGGTGTTGCTCTAGTATTCAACAGCGTCGAAGCTACAAGTTTGGTTTCGTCTAAAAGTCTACTCACATTGCCTAAAGCCAAAGCATTTACTTGCTTTGTTAGGAGTTCGAACCCGCGCATCTTTTCGTCAGGTCTCTCGCACCCTACTTTTTGCAACAAGGAAAAATAGCCCATGACATCTTCGACTTTATTGGTAGCTTGTTGTTGTTTTCATCCTTAGGGTTAAAATCACCCACGGTAGTTATGTCAATCGGGCCCAGTTCCGCTTTCTTAGTCATTATAATTTCATCAGCACCTAAGGCAATCGCGGTTGCCCCACTATGTGCCCGATATGGAATTAAAACACTGAATTTCCCTTTTTTGCATATTGTCTGAACATAGAGACGATAGTCCAAGGAACATCACTGGCACCACCGCGGCTGTATAAGAACAAATCAAGTTTTTTCTGTTCTTTTTCTTTTAACGCGAGAATATGCTCATGGATTATGGAAACTACATCTGGAAGAATCTTAAATTCTAAACCGGGTCTGTCACTCGTGACGTACGTTATGACTTTCGATTCTCTTTTACTTTCTATTTCTGCGATCAGTTCTTTCCTTTTTTCTCTCGAAGCGTTGTCCATAAGGGCACCTCAGATAATTTAGTTAGATAGAGCTACTTGGTTTCTTCGCTTCGCGTCGGCTCGTAATCAAAAGCGCAAAATGGCAGCGTGACAGCTTAAGCGTTGTCGTTTCGCCGCGCTATTTCGGCTAACGCCGCGCGGTCGTACTCTTCCCGCTCGACAACAGCGGAATATTTAGACAAGTCAAAGAATTTAAAAAGCGTCTCTTCATACAACCGCCGAAGAGTCGCCGGTTCTATCGCCTCGACTTCAACTTGATAGAGCGCTTCGTATTTCTCCTTAAATTTCTTATTTCTCGTATCGTTCTTTTCATAATACGAGCGCACAAGGCCATATTGCTTCGTTTGCGCCGGATGTACTGCGATTTTGATATATTTGTCGAAACACGCAGACCGCCTCATGAAGTCCTCATATATCTCGACTCCCGAAGGGTCGAGGTCGCCAGCATAGATTAGCACAGAGGGCCGCCCGTCAGCTTCGACGTGTCTCTTAATATCGTCAACGTATGTTTGCGACGCGAAGCCGCCGAAATAGATAATAGGCACCCCGTAGCCGCGGAACCATGCCGCAAGTTGAGGGCGCATGGCGTGTTTCTCAACGCCGATATAAACGGCGACGTTTTGCCCTTCCGTACGGTCGCGCGTGTATTGAACCGTTAATGTGACCGACGACAACCTCGAAAATCGCGGTGCGCGTGACGCCCGTAATCACTTCTCAAAATATGTAAAAAGTCCACAAAGCGTCGTCTAGTATATAGTCGGTCCTATAAACTTGACTGCTCACAATATCGCGTATATCAGGCGGAGAAAAAAGAAGCGTTGCAGCCTCAATAGGGCTGCGACGCTAAACACGATGACGTCGTTGATTTTAGCAGTAAGTGCTTCTAGAAGATATCTGCCGTGATAGCTTGCGTCGGCCCGCGCAGTTTTACGTCGTTTTCGTGTCGATCACATACCAAGGTGCCGTGTGTCGACTCTTTCTGCCGTGCGCCTTTTGCATGTGCGCCAAGTTCGTTGGCAATTGGCCCAAGCGCCTTTGCCTTTGAGACGACCTTATGCATCGTTTCGGTGAACTTGATTCCCTCTGATGCGGAAATCTGATCCCAGTAGAGCCGTTCGGGATTGATGCCGATTGCTTGTAAATAGGCTTTGAGATAGGTCATGCGCATGTCACACGTGTAGTTCCCTTTCAGGTAATGGCAGTCGCCGAAGTGACAGCCGAGCACCATGACCATATCGGCGCCGGAAAGAAACGCTTTGACAATGAACAGCGGATTTATTCGTCCCGTGCACATCACGCGAATAACGCGCGCGTTCGGCGGGTACTGCATGCGCGCGGTGCCCGCCCCATCCGCGCCCGCGTAGGAGCACCAGTTGCAGCAGAAGGTCAAGATACTAGGTTCCCATTGCCTCGCATCCATTTCCGTAGCCTCTTCAGCTTGGCTCATGCTTTCACCTCGGCAATTTTGGACAGCGGTATCGCGTCAGCGATTGACTGTCCCGGCACATACCCGAGCGTCCCTTGAACCGACGATTGTACCATATGCGTGATCGTGGCAAGCGGGATCCCCACCGGACACACGTCTTGGCACTGACCACAGTTCACACACGACGGACTCACGTGCATCAATCGCGTAAGGTGGAACATCGGGTCAGGCGGCACCGTGTCTTTCGGCACCACGAACTCTTGGTTCGTAAAGCACTCAACACACGAGCATATCGGGCACACATCGATACAGTCCCGACAGCCATTGCACTTATCAAACTGGGCAAAGAGTGTCTCAAACTTATGTTCTCCGTCAAATTGTGCGAATTGCGTCGCCATGGCTTTGCGTGCCATCTTCACCATGATGCCGTCCAGCTTCTCGCGTAGGGCTATACCTTGCGGCGGTGCGTCCTTCAGCGTGATCGCGCCCGCTGCAATCGCTGTATCGAGGAGCTTTTGCCCCTTTTCCGTGCGCACTTCGACAAACGTGGCTTTTCCTGCGTCGTCACCGATGACGCCCCAGTTGCCGCACGCCAGATCGGCCATGCGCGGGATGTTATATTCGCACCGTTGGCAGTTCGTGCGACGACCGTAGCCCTCGGCTTCCAAGTCATCGATGGAGAGCTCTTTGTGTTGGCCGTCCTTGGTTATGATGATAAGCTTTCCCTTATCGATCTCCTCTTTTACCACGTCATCGGGATCGATCTCGAAGAACTGTCGAATCATCTCACGCGCCGGCTCGGGTAACATCGTCCCGCCGCAGTTCACGCCGATCATATAGACGTTGTCGAGATCGATCTGATTACGTTTGCTCAACTCGATAATGGCACGCGCGTCGCACGGCTTACACGTGACCGCAATGCGCAAATCACGCGCACCATTGAAATCATTCTTTATCAATTTCGCGCTCAGCGTTGGGGCGCAGTGCAAAGAGCCAGCAGCTTCCGTTATCTCCTCTTTGGTAGTCGCAAAATAAGGAGCACCGTCATAGATGCTTTCACCTCTTTTGATAACCAGCGCTCCATCGACTAGCTTCTGCTCTGCCGCGGCTATGAGCACAGCGCTAATCACGCCGCCGCATTCTCCTCGTTCTTCTACTAACTTATCTGTCGCTCTTCCGTAATACATATGAGTTGCCTGATTTTTTTCAGAAATTATATATAATAATATTTATATAATTAGATGCTTTAAAGCTTTTCGCTGCCAACTAAAATCTATCAAATAATTCACGAAGGAGCGTTAGCCTTCCTTGTGGTTGTTTCGCCCACAGAAAATGCTTTAAAAACTCCTAAATCCTCCGTCTTCACACGTCGATAATCATTTGTTATAGCGAAGTTATCGGATGCTGCTGACGAATGCTATCAGGAAAGAGTTTAGGTACGCACAACTGACCGCGAGCGTCACCTCGATGAGACGGAGGTCAAAATTCGGTGCACGTCTATCCGAATGACGCCGCAATTATAGCAAGCGTGATGGCAACTGTGACGGCGCTCGAACCACGGCCTGTCACAGATCCTGCGCCGGTCGCCGTCGCGTTTGTCGCTCACGCGAACCGCTTAACCGCCTCTCGAATCATGTCTTTTGGCGGAATTTCAAATACGTGTCCCTTGTATCTGAAAATCCTGCAGTGTCCTTGAAACGGGGACGTATGGTCCGTTCCTCGCTGCACATCGTGCCCGTCGACCAAAATCGTAGGCGAGCCAAGGAAGCCAACCACCTCTGCTTCCGCGCCTTTGGAGACCCTTACCATATTCACCCTCGCTTCAACGCGCTCCTCCTCGAGAACCTGTTTGAGGGTGTCTGCTGCCTCTTTGTAATGCGGGCAGTCCTCGTAATACAACACGTCAATAGACAACATAGCGATCGCTTAAAAAGAAACCGAGTGCAAATAAAAGCTTAACTGCTGTTAAACGACGGAAAAGGGCTAAAGTTCTGCTCCTACGCGCTGCGCATCTGCCACGCATTCCTGTACACTCTTGCGAAAAACGCCATGACGCGTCTACGCCAGCGAAAAACGATTGAGTGAGGCTGGCTTAGAGAAAAGACGATCGTCTCATACAAGCAGCGCCAGTGCCTTCTCGCCTCATTTCGAATACCGCGCCGGCTCACCATATTGTTCGGAATCGGCAGCGCCACCCAAAACGCCGCTCTAGTCGATCTGACGTATCTGAGGCCCCTTTCGCGGGGCTCGCCACCACGCTTTCTAACTGGCGATCGAGCGTCTATCGCCTCTCTGTCGTCTGTGAACAGCGTAAATTGCGAAACCTAACAGCATAACCCCGCTCCCCGCGATGACCGAAGCTATGGGCAGCGCGAATGCAAGCACGAGGCAGCTCACCAGCCCCAGTGTCGCGAGTTTCCTGCTAAACAGTCTCTCGTGAGGTTTCAAGGTGTGAGCGGACACATTTGTGATCGCGTAGTACAGCAGCACAGTAAACGAGCTAAACCCGATCGCCGAACGAACGTCCGCGAGCAAGACGATAGCCACTAAGATTAGCCCCACGGTAATTTCCGCCAGATGCGGGACTTTATATGTCGGGTGCACTTTCGCTAGGTATGCCGGCATATTATGGTCTTCTGCCATCGCAAATAGCGTGCGGCTCACGCCCGCCATGAGGGAGAGCAGTACGCCGAGGGTCGCAAAGACTGAACCGACCTGCACAAGCCATTGCCACTGGGCAAAGCCTGCTTCTTGCACCGCAGTTACCAGTGGCGCGTTCGAGTGCGCGAGCGTGGCCGGCCCTACGACTAGAAGCGCCGATAGAACGACCGCGGCATAAATCAGGAATGTCAGGCTCAGGCCAAGCAAGATTGCTCGCGGGATAGACGTTTCGGGATTTTTGACCTCTTCGCCGAGCGTCGCAATCCGTGAGTAGCCGGCAAACGCAAAGAACCGGATTCCTGCCGACTGCAATATGCCGTAGAGCCCACTCGAGCCGGACAGCGGCTGTAGATTCGCGATATTCGGCGTGCCGTGCAGGATCAGAACAACAACAAGGGCGACGAGTGAAAGCACGACAATGACGACGACGATTTTTGTGGCGTTGGCGGTCTTTTTGATCCCGAAGTAGTTGAGCGTCATAAATGCGATGACCGCGCCGGCGGCTAGGTACCGTGCGTAGCCCGGAAAAAAGTAGTAGCCGAACGTGAGTGCAACCGCGGCGCAGCTGGCAAGCTTGCCGACGATGAAGCCCCAGCCTGCTATCCACGCCCAGAAGTCGCTCAGGCGCACTTTGGCATAGACGTAGGTCCCTCCCGACGCAGGGTACAGCCGAGCCAGTTGTGCCGATGAGCTGGCATTAAAGAACGCAACGCAAGCGGCTATCGCCAGACCGAAAAGCAACCCGGCTTGAGCAACCAACGCAGCCGGCGCGAGAGCGGCGAAGATGCCCGCCCCTATCATCGAGCCGAGTCCGATAAAAACGGCGTCCTGTGTGCCCAGCGAGCGTGACAACCTGTCTGTTTTTGCATTCACCGGGCGCTATTGCGAGAAGTGTGTACTTATAACGGACCATTAGAAAGCTCGAATGTCAGGGGCAAACTGCGAGCAATCGCCTCAACAGAACTGTTTCACATCTCAGATATTTGCTAGGAACTGCTAGCAGAATTCCAATTATGAAGGGCCAAAATTAGCACGGGGCCCTGCGCTACCGAAGGGTAGTAACTGAGCAACTGTGAGGGTTCTCGTCGCGCCGATATTATCCAGAAGATAAGGCTGCTGGAAGATGTCGAGAATGATTCCCGGTGCAAAGGTGAGTGCAAACCGTGGCCGGGTAAAGCTTTCCGTGCTGCTCACACGGTCAATTATGGACAGTATCAAAAAACGCCCAGATTTCACTCTAAGCCCTTCCCATGCTCCCGAAATCAGGGGATAATCTAATAACCATCGCTTAGTTAGGGAGACATAGATTTTTAGAACCTTAGGAAGAAAGCAGGAGGAGAGCACGTCAATTCTTTAGCTACGTACGGTCTCATCACCGCGGCAATTATCCTCGATGGTTTTCTTGCCGGCCTCAACATCGACCGCGGCCTTATTCAGATGCCAGCATGGCGTAAAATCGGAGTGCAAAGATGGGCAGCGTACAGCAGGCACGCAGATTTAGAAAACGGGCTCTTTCTTTATCCCGGACTGGCAATAGGTGGCGCGTTTTTTACTATCGTAGCAGCGGTTTCGTATCAGTTCGACGGCACTGCTCCGGCATCTGGGGCCTTACCTATCTACTTGTCGGTCGCGTTGGTGCTTGGCGGCTTGCTCGCTACGATCAAGGCGGCGCCCTTCATGATGAGCTTGAGACGAATCGATGATGACGCATCGGCTTTGCAGAAGGCCTTTGACGGTTTTAGGCGGTGGGGAAATGTGAGAGGAACATTGCAAATTCTCGCTTTCCTGGCGAAGGTATGGACTCTGCTGGGGGTTCTCGGCTACACTTAGGGAGACGTATGTTCGATCGGACGCTTCGAGCTAATTTGAACGCTTCTTGCTGTTTCACAACCTCAGCGATAGTGTGATTCTTCCAGAACAAGGGTTGCAATTAACATCTGGCCATTGGGAACAGCTGCTTGTCGAAGAACTTATTCCCGACGAAAGTGAAGTCAAAGGCACGCCCTAAAGAAAACCGAGCAAGAAACTCTAAAAAATGAAGCCCAGAGCCGTCGACATAATGAGCCTGGTCCGAACCAGACGAAGCCCAGCAGCAAATAACCCTGCCCGGTGAGACGCAACTGCCTTGTCGGGTTCGGCGTGAAGCTGACCAGATTAGGGCACAAAAACGCGCAAGGTTACGAGAACTGAGATGCCGGTGACGATAATGCTGATCATTGAAACCGCGTTGTCCGACGACGCGGTGAACCTTCCCTCAACACGCACCTTGTGCATATAGGTAAAGAGAGGGTGCCGGACAAACGCGTCTTCTTTAATCTGCGCACGAGCGGGACGCACCTCCTTGAGAAGAAGGTGAAGCACCTGAATGCCGGCACTCGGGAACGAGCAGTTCCAAATGCTTTCACAAGTCGCAGGGACGTCGAAGATGGCGCATCGCTTTTCACCATCAACGGCCGCTCCGGCGGCTTGGAGTTCGACCTCATAGTGTGGCCGCGGCGAATCTGCATCAAAAGCGGGCGTCTCACCTGCAGGTGACGTCGCGCCCCCGGAGGCCGCCGCAATATTGAAGTCCATCAGCACGCTGTGCGCTTCGCCGGCGCGAACTTTGGTAGGCAGGACGCCAACGCTCGCGATGAGCAGCCCGTGCAGCGCGGGTTCATCGAGCGCGATCGCGGCGACGTTGCTCCGCGTCAAAACCAAGTAGCCCAATAGGAAACACACGAGAGCGGAAAGCAGGAGCACCGCCAAGCTAACTGTCAGTTCGGCGAGGGCGAAGGAAAATGAGTGAACCAACGCCACGAAATACGCCCAAAAAAAGACTGGAAACGCATAGACAAGCAGAAAAATGGCGAGCCGTTGGCGTGCGTCTTTTACTAGCGTGTGTCTTTCCACGGCCGCAATTTCCTCGAGACCGGCAGTCGTGTTGTTGACCGCCAGCACTGTAAACCGCGGTTTTTTGAGCAGCGAAGAAAACGCCACCGCGACGATCAAGAAGAAGCCGCCAAACAGCACGTAGATGGCAGCGACCAGCAAATTCTGCAAACTCGAACCGCCGGCTACGACTTCGACGATTATAATCGTGCCTAGAAAAATGATCGGCAATGCGACCGTCAGCAGCGTGAGATCTCTTCGTACCCTTTTTCGCACTTGATCGATCGAAACTTCGATATCATCGATGCGTCGCGCGAGGGCGGTACTAAGCTGTCCAGAACGCGCCGCCTGCGCAACGCGTTCCGCTGCTACTGGCGCCCCTTCTTTCAAGTATTCGATGTATAAGGGTATGCCTATTATAAGCACCTCTATGTACGCGACCAACATTACTAGCGTGACATTCGTCGTCGTCGCAGGCGTCCCGGTCTGGTAATAAAAAGAGAGCTCTGCCGCCACATCAGCTGCAGCACCAGCGATGCCACAAATAGGGCCCCAGCGGAAAAGCGACGCGGTGTCGCCACGAGGGTAGTAATGCGTGATAACACCGGCAATCGCGAGCACAAAAAAGATGGTGGCGGCCATCCATAAGACGTCATAGAGGATCCACGATCCCAACCCGCCGTGTGCCAGCGCGAGCGAGAAAAAAACACCGACGCTGCTAAGCCGATAGATCACGTACAGCGTGAGCCAAATAAGGAGAACGATCGTAAACGCGCTCATCCTCTTTCGCATGATATCCAACCCCACAAGAGGCCCTGTGCAGGCTAGTCAGGCTGTCTGTACACCTTTCATATTTCCAAGCCCGAAGAACAATAAATTGTGCGCGCTTATATAGTAAAGCTTGCGTCATCGTTGCAGGGCGTCGTCGCCCGCTCAAATGGCTTGCATCCCGTAGAGAACCTCAGAAGATCGCTTGACCATACGACCGTGGCGCGATCCTGTTTATCGGTGTGGAAGCACTGCCAAATAGGTGATCTCTCTACCTATAGTCCCTGCAACTGATCCGCAAATTTGCGAATCTTTTCTTGATAGGCACCTGCCTTGACCTCCCTTTGTCGGAGAGCAAGGGTAGCTACCGGATGTTGCTCACAGAGCGATTCCATCTCATCGAACAAGGGCTTACTCGTAGTACCACCTTGTGTGCAAAAAAATGCGACGCGTTCAAACTTCGCTTTGTTGCTGGTGATATAGGTCCGCGTAGCGCTCGACAACGTGCCGCCCCAAATTGGCGTGCCGAGTATCACTAGATCATATATCGCGGGATCGTGCTTGATCTCTGCAAGCGTGGTGAGCTTTTTCGCCCGCGCATCCCTTGCGGACCTCACAAAACCCAGAGGCCCGCTGCGTTTCTTTTTGTCAAGGAGTTCCTCACTGTCGCAGTTGAGCGTTTGGGCAAGAGCGTCCCCTACCTGTTTGGTCACCCCGGTTCGTGAATAAAATACCACTAAAGGCTTCATTGTAGACTCCTCCATCAGTAGTTGCGGTCTTCATTTTAAGCCTTTTGCGTTTTGAGGAGGCCTACGAGCTACCGGCAAACTCACGCGCTGTTTGTCTGCTTTCCGCATTAACACCCCCCGAGCCAGAATTCCGTAGTTTATCCAGAATTACGTCCTTCAACCCGCCGACGCTCACGATTCAGAAAGGGGCGAATGTGACGTGGAAAAATGATGATTCGGTCCAGCAAACGATTGCTTCGCAACGTGACTGTTCCAAAAAGCGGGTCGCGATTTGCATCCAAATGTGACCATCAAAGAATCGCATCACGTTGAACGTCGCTCTTCGCGACACCGTCTTTGTAGATTTCGAGCACAGAAATAGCAAGCTTTTACGCGTCGTGTGCACATCACTTGCTGTAACACTTCAATGGTAACACTTCAATGATCTGCCGAAGGGGTGGCTGACCAGCCTCTTCCGCAGCTAAGCACCCACGCGGCTGACTCAGAATGGATGTAATAAATGTAGGATGACCACGGATTCGAATACGAGCACGAATGCCAGTTGTTTGAATACGATACTCTTGGACTTTTGGAGGAGAAAATGTCCGCAAAATTGGAGATCATCATAGCGGATATTACCACTTTGTCAGTGGATGCCATCGTCAATGCCGCTAATAACAGTTTGTTGGGAGGAGGCGGAGTTGATGGGGCGATTCATCGCAAGGCCGGACCGCAATTGCGTGAAGAATGTGCCATCTTGGGGGGGTGTCCAAGCGGAGGGGCGAAGATCACGAAAGGGTATCGTTTGCCGGCGCGTTTTGTGATTCATACTGTCGGCCCCGTCTGGCGTGGTGGCAGTCACAATGAGCCGGAATTGTTGGCTGGCTGTTATCGAAGCTGTTTCGCCCTAGCGCACCAACATCATTTGAAAACCCTGGCTTTTCCTTCCATCAGCACGGGCGCCTATGGGTATCCCCTCGAAAAGGCCAGCGGGATTGCTCTGCGCGAAATTCAATTGGCCATAAAGCAATATCCGGAGTTGGAAAAAATCGTTGTGGCTTGCTTTGATCAAAAAACGCTGGAGGTTTACCAGAAAACTGAAAGCGCGTCGTCAGGAGTTTGAGGGCAGGTAAGACCCGCGCAGATCCGTATCACGATAAACCAGATGAGAAAGAAACCGTTCAGCATTATCTCGAAAGGAGAGCTAACAAGCCCCATAATAGCTCATGTGCCTTATGGTTCCACTTTCATTCCACAAGATGTGCGATACTCTCTTTTGCATCGCTATTTTTGTAAAAAAAGATTTTCTAGAACTTTTTGTAAAAACTAACTCAAACACAGCGTTCTTTTTATTGGGTTAGCCTCAGCATTAGACTAGCTAACCGCCATGACACCTTCGATAATGAGTTTCTTCAGATCATCTACGGATTCAATCACTGCTTCGTCACAGCTGCCGCATCACGAGATAAGATCGTTGCTTTTAGGCTCCTGTTGCCAAAAAAGTGATTGCTGGCAGCTAAGACGATGGAATCGCCACGCGTCGATGGAACTTATTCGAACCAACGTTTGTCGTTCAAGCAAAACCTTATACGCCCTCAACCGTTCTCTTTTAATCTTTGAAGGGCATCAGGCCCGCTTTTTATGCGATAATTGCGTAGCACTCATTATTTCTGTCTGCTGATACACCGATCAGCGAGTGAGTAACACCACGATTCAGGCGACAAACGCACCATCAGAGCTTCCGACAGCGTCCGTGGCGGGTGGCATTACGATCATTGGCTGGGCGTTCTCTATACCTCACATCGTGACTACCTCGACCAATATGCGCGATTTTTCAGCCTAATTTGTCGTACATCCAGTTCATAATAGTGTCAAACGTGTCACGGGTGAATCCCATGTGTCCAGCTTCATAAAATCTAGCGCATTTTGGACTGCCGTGTTCAAGGAGCAGATAATAGTCTTTGATTGGAAACACTGAATCATGTATCCCATTGATAAGTAATAGGGGTGCGCTTGGCTTGTCTAAGATGCCTTGTTTCAGAAGGGAGAGCTTAGGCGCGTATTCTACCCATTCCTTGTAGCCGGGCAAGCCGAAGGCGTAAGTGATAGTTTCGAAGAATTCAAAAGGATATCCTCCTCTGTCTTGCTTTTGGATCCAGTCCAGCTCGAAAGCATAGTGGACAGGTCCACCTTGACTTACAGCGTAGGCTATTTTATCTTTGTAAATATGGGCAACCTTGACTGCCCAATAACCGCCAGTACTGTAACCCCAGACCCCAATCCGCCTGATGTCTCACCCATTTCGCACACAATGGATCGCATATGAATTTCGGAAGGTGTGCGGATGGATGTCCTTTCCGATGAC
>Ga0326727_10007163_pt1 | contig 29796 bp, 14 predicted proteins | sample MB2enrmetagenome_FD_207643 | JGI IMG/M metagenome (GOLD analysis project Ga0326727, IMG submission 207643) | Lab enriched peat soil microbial communities from McLean, Ithaca, NY, United States - MB29MY | ecosystem: Environmental > Terrestrial > Soil > Wetlands > Peat | place: USA: New York... | reverse complement strand
CGTTGCCGTGCAACGGGAAGTGCCGGGCTGAAGCCCGGCGCTACGCGGCCCGCACATTGCGGCAGGACCGGACAATGCGAGACGTAGCGCCGCCCTTGAGGGCGGCACTTCCCGCATTCGGCAACCGTGATTGGAACGTTGACGTGCAACGGGAGGTGCCGGGCTAAAGCCCGGCGCTACGAGGACCATACAACGGGGTACGCGGCCCGCCACGAGTCTTTATCCATCTCTTATAGTTTTGTTTACCGCCCGCCGGTGCTATATTCTGCGTGCTCCGAAAGAAGCGCCCGGGCGAGAGTACCGCCTGGCAAAGCAAGGACGGAATGCTTCCGTCCCCCCGCAGCCGGGGGCTCCGAGCCGGAGATCGGGGAAGAAGGTCGGGATGATGTCAGCATGGAAAAGGGTAATACTCCTGGTGGTTATTCTAGGATCGATACCTGCCGTTGCGCCGCGCTTTTCCGCCCAAGCACAGACACCGCATTACGACCTGCTTTTGAAAGGCGGCCATGTTATTGATCCCGCGAATGAAATCGACAAAGTCATGGATGTGGCGATTTCCGGGGGCAAGATCGCGGCGGTGGCGGAGAACCTTCCCGCGAGCGAGGCGGGAAAAGTGGTGGATGTCTCCGGCCTCTATGTAACGCCGGGCCTTATCGATATTCATTTTCATGTGGGCCACGGGGGAGCTCCCTTGAACTGGTTTACCAAGCCGGCATACGCTCAAACCGGCATCCTGGGGATTCCCGCGGACCTGGCGCTTACGGCGGGCGTCACGACGGTTGTCGACGCGGGGACGGCGGGCGCCAACACCTTTCTCCAGGAAAAGCAGGAAGTGATGGATCATGCCAAAGTCCGCGTGCTGGCTTTCCTGAATATTGTCGCGGACGGCATGGAGGGAGGGACGGAGCAGGACGTCAGCCGCATGGATGTTCAGTCCTGCGCTCAAACCATCCGGAAATTTCCGGACATCATCGTGGGCGTGAAGACGGCGCACTATTGGACGGAGAAGCCCTGGGACGCGGAACATCCGCCGTGGGCCGCGGTGGACCGGGCCGAGGAATGTGGCCGGTTGGCCGGCCTTCCGGTGATGGTGGATTTCTGGCCCCGGCCGGAGCGGACTTACGCCGACCTCATCCTGAAGAAAATACGGCCGGGGGATATTCACACCCACGTATTCGCGCAGCAATTTCCCATCCTGCTCGCGGACGGCAGGCTCAATCCCATCCTGGCGGAGGCCCGGCGGCGCGGAGTGATCTTTGACGTGGGGCATGGCGCGGGCAGTTTCTGGTTCCGCAACGCCGTCCCCGCTTTCCAACAGGGCTTTATTCCCGACTCCTTCTCCACCGATCTCCACCATGGTGATATCCTTTTTGTTAACATGACGGAGGTTATGTCCAAGTTCCTGGCCATGGGTGTGCCGCTCGCAGACGTCATTCGCCGGTCAACGGTGAACCCCGCTCAGGAAATCCGGCACCGGGAATTGGGAACTTTGTCCGTGGGGCGCGACGCGGATGTTGCCGTCCTGGAAGTGCTCCATGGCCACTTTGGTTATATCGATGACGGATGGGCCCGCATGGATGGAAACGTCAAGGTGGTGGCGCGCCTGACCGTTCGGGGCGGCCGGATTCTCTACGATCCCTCCGGTCTGAGCATGGTGGAATGGACCAAAGCGCCAAAGCAGTACTTCACCACGCCGCAAATAAATGGCTCCTCTCCGGCGAAGGCCGACCATTTCCCGAGGAATTAGGCCGGGGGATTAGAACCCTTGACCCCACTGCAAAAGAGGGCAGGAGGATTGCAATGTCCAAATCCATGAACCGGCGAACTTTTCTGGGACGCACGGGCCAGGCATTATTGACGGGCGGAGTTGCGGCATCTGACGCTTCCTCCGGCAAGTCCCTGGCCAAAACGCCGCCTTCGGAAAATGGCGTGGATTACTACGGCAAGCTGGGAGTTATCCCCTTTATTAATGCGGGTGGAACGTTCACCATCTACTCGGGGTCGGTTATACCGGCGGAGGTGGAGGCGGCGATGGCCCGGGCCGCCCAGAGCCACGTCAACATTGAAGAACTGCAGCGGGCGGCGGGAGAGTATCTGGCGCGCCGGCTGCAATGTGAAGGCACGCTGGTGACCGCGGGAGCGGCGGCTGCCCTCACCTTGGGGACTGCCGCTTGCATCACGCATGGAAACGACCAGGCGATCTTGAGCCTGCCGGTGGACATGACCGGCCTGAAGAATGAGGTGGTCGTGCAAAAATCCCATCGCTACGATTATGACCACGCCCTTCGTAACTGTGGGATCAAGTTTGTCGAGGTGGAAACCCTGGCGGAGTACGACGCGGCGTTCAATGAACGAACCGTGATGGCCCACTTTTTCAACGCCGCCGGCGGCGGCCGGATCAGCCGCGAGGATTGGGTGCGGGTAGCCCATCAGCACGGCGTGCCCTGCTTCAACGACGCGGCCGCGGACGTTCCACCCATTTCCAACCTGTGGAACTACACGCAAATGGGGTTTGACCTGGTGACCTTTTCCGGAGGGAAGGGCATGCGCGGCCCGCAATGCACGGGACTCCTCCTGGGGAAAAAAGATTTGATCGAGGCGGCGAGAAAGAATAACTCCCCTTATTCGAATACCGTGGGGCGCGGGATGAAGGTGGGGAAGGAAGAGATTATCGGCCTGGTCGCCGCCGTGGACTGGTTTTTGAACCAGGGTGATGAGGCCATGCAGGCGGAGTTCCAGAAGCGCGCGGAGAGAATCGCTGACCACCTGAAGGGCATTTCCACGGTAGAGACCAGGATATTTGTTCCCCCCGTTGCCAACCACGTACCGCACCTGTTGATTACCTTTGATCCGAATCAAATCAAGATTACCGGAAAAGAAGTAAAGGAAAAGATGCGCGAGGGGAAACCGCGCATCGAATTGCATCCCTCCACCGGGGGCGGGCCTGCCATGGAGGGACTTCCCTCCGGCGACAACACGATTGTGGTGGGTGTGTGGATGCTTCAACCCCATGAAGATCTGATCGTGGCGCGGCGTCTTCGCGAGGTACTCCGCGATGCGTCGCGAACCTGAAATCGGGAGTTAACTCATCAATATGAAAACCCTTCATCACGCAATTCTCTTGTCACTCTCCCTTATCTTCACGCTGGGCTTTTTCCAGAGCGCCTCAGCGGCTCCGGAGACCGTGTGGCAGATGGGCACATTCAACCAGTCGCCCAGTGAATTCAATACGGGGAAGAAGGGGGCCCCACTCTTCGGCTCCCGGTATCCAAAAGGTGAGTTGGTTTACATTGTCGGGAAGAGCCTTCCTGAGACCGATTGGCCCGCCTATCAGGAAGGGTCAACCCCTGGCAAGGCGGGGAGCCACCCTCATCCTTACACGATTCAGTTTGATTTGGAGCAAGTTCCCCAGGGCGTCTATACGCTGAAGATCGGGCTGCTCTCGGAGACGTCGCGCGTGGCAGAGTTGCAAGTAGAGATCAACGGCCACGCGGGTCTCTTTTACCAACACCCGACGCTTAACTACGGTGGCGGCGACCGGCAAATGGTCACCATCCCCCTCGCGGCCGTGGACACGATCACCTTCGACCTCCCCACAAAATTATTGCAGAAGGGAACCAATAAACTGACCCTGACGGCGGTTGACGAATTCGCGGCGGAGAGTGACGAGACGCATTCCGTGGTTACTTACGACGCGATCGAACTGGACCACGATCCCGCGGGAAAATTTGCCGCGCGTGCCCTCACCGCGGAGGCCGAGCCCACCCTGTTTTACGTGCGCCACGGCGCAGGCCTCTCCGAGCTGGTGGACGTCTATGTGCGTTACAACTCGGCTGTGGAGCGCGGCGAAGTCACCCTGTCCGTGGGAGGAAACGAATTTCACCAGCCGCTATCGGCAAAAGAATTTGGCGAGCAGAGAGTGGAATTTGCCGTTCCCGAATTCACCGTGCCCTTGAAGGGTGCCGTGACGGTGAAAATTGGCGGCCATGCTCAGCGTTTCCCCGTCACCCTGACGCCCGCGAAAAAGTGGAATCTTCTGGTGGTTCCCCACATTCATGTGGACGTTGGGTATTCCGACTATCAGGAGAAGGTGGCGGAAATTCAATCACGCGTGCTGGAGGAAGCCATCCAGCTCATCCAGGAGCACCCGGCCTTCCGTTTCAGCCCGGATGGATACTGGAGCGTGCGGCAGTATATCGCCGGGCGTAGCGAGGAAAAGCAGCAGCGTCTCTTCCAAATGGTTCGGGAAAAGAAGATTTTCATTCCCACGGTGGAGGCAAGTCTCCTCACCGGCTTCCCCAGCCTCGAAACCCTGATTCGCTCGCTCTATCCCGCCTTTCAATTTCACCAGAAGAACGGCGGTGACGCCGACTATGCCAACATCACGGATGTGCCCTCTTACTCCTGGTCGTACGCGTCGGTGATGGCGGCGGCGGGATTGAAGTATTTTATCTCCGGCTGCGACAACGACAATGGGCCGATTCTTCTCGCCAACCGGTTCAATGAAAAATCGCCCTTCTGGTGGGAGGGTCCGGACGGCGGCAGAATCCTGATGTGGTACTCCTGGGTTTATTCCCAGTTAAGTGTGTTGTTCGGCGGGCTGCAAGGTGAGGTTTCTGCCGGACGTGACGCCATTCCGGTTTTTCTCCAGGCCTACGCGCATCCTGAATACAAATCGGATTCGGTTCTGGTTTACGGGTCGCAGTGGGAGAACACCGATCTGTTTCCCCGCCAGGCAAGCATCGTGGAGGATTGGAATAAGCTTTACGCCTACCCCCACCTGCAATACTCGGGCTTTGCCGATGCCATGCGCACCATCGCCGCCAGCTTCGGGGATTCCATTCCGGTCGTCCGGGCGGATGGGGGCCCGTACTGGGAATACGGCATCGTCTCCACGGCTCGCTCCGCCGCCATCGACCGCGAAAGCGAACAGCGTGCCCTCGCCGCGGAAGAATTCTCCACCGTCAGCAGCATCGTCAATCCGGGGGCCCGGCCGGAGCCCGAAGTGCTCAAGAGGCTTTGGAACAACATGGTTCTTTATGCCGAGCACACCTGGGGGGCTGACCGCAGTGTGAGCGACCCGGAGAGCCGGGAGACCACCAACCAGTTGGCCGTCAAGGAAGCTTTTGCCACCGATGCCAAGCGCGACGTTGACTACGTGCTCCGCCGCAGTCTGGCCGACCTTGCCAACTCCATCTACGATCCGCATGGAACGCTGCTGGTGTTCAATCCCCTCAGTTGGCAGCGTTCCAGCCTTGTGGAGATTGACCTGGACAAAGGGCGGGAGCTCGTCGACCTCGCGACGAACCAATCCGTTTCGTATGAAGTCCTCTCCACCGGCGAGTCCTACCGTCACATCCGATTTCTGGCGCAGGATGTTCCTTCCGTCGGTTACAAAGCGTATACGCTGAAGTCCATCCCGGATGCGCCGCCGGCTCCAGGCGCGGTCTCCGGGGAAACGCTGGAGAATCAATTTTACCGCGTGGTATTGGACGCGGAGAGCGGAGCGGTGAAGAGCATCTTCGATAAGGAGCTGAACAAAGAACTGGTCAACGCCTCCAGCCCTTACCGGTTTGACCAGTATCTCTACGTCACGGGCGGCGACCAGAGTCCCAATCGGCTCTTGGAGTACAGTGCCACCTGGCCGATTCCTGAACTTACGATTCACCATGCCGGCGGCGGGCACGTCGTGTCCGTGACCCATGAGCCTTTCGGCGTGGCGGCGCGGCTGGAAAGCTCGGGAGTGAATACGCCGAAGATTGAGACCGAAGTCATTCTCTTTAATGGACAAAAAAAGATCGAGTTCATCAACCACGTGAATAAGACGCAGGTCTATACCAAGGAAGGCATTTACTTTGCGTTTCCATTGGCCATGGATCAGCCGCAGTTTCGCTATGAAATCCAGAATGGTTTTGTGAACCCGGCGCGCGATCAAATGCCGGGAGGGGCGAAGGAGTGGTTTTCCGTGCAACATTGGGTGGCGACGGACCAGGGCGGGGTGATGGCGGCCATCATCCCCGTGGATGCGTTCTTGATTACCCTGGGGGATATCGTGCGGGGCACATGGCCGCGGGAATTTGGCCAACGCACCGGCACGATTTTTTCCCAGGTCATGAACAATTACTACTTCACGAATTACGCGGCAGGGCAGGGAGGCGATTTCACTTTCCGGTATGTGCTGACGAGCGGCAGCAACCTTGCGCCCGCACCTCTGAGCCGCCTGGGACGCGAGGAGATGTCTCCCCTGGAGGTTGACCAAATCACCTCGCAGGACAAAGCCGTCAATTCTCCCCGGCCTCTGAATTTGGCGCAGGGGAGCTTCCTGAAGGTGGATCAATCCGATGTGGCATTGGTGACATGGAAAGAAGCGGAGGACGGGAAGGGAACGATTCTACGGTTTCTGGAAATGGCCGGCAAAGAAAACGACGTCGCCGTGGAAACCGCACTGTTGGATGTTAAGGCCGCGTGGATGACCGATGCGCTGGAGAGAAATCAGGCGCCCCTGGCATCTTCATCCCATGGCTTCAGGTTTTCCGTCAAACCATTTCAAATCGTCACCGTGCGTGTGGAGGGAACGCCGGCTATCAAGTGATGAGGGGGCACGCGCGACGCACCACGGGTTTTGCCCTACGGCTGTTGCTCCCCCGCCTGCTTCGCTTTATCGAGCTGTTTCTGGAGTTCCGGAGAAATCTGGGGCGCTCCCGTGGCGGGGCCCTTGAGGGGAGGAGCCAGCGAGCCCAGGGTTTCCGCCAGCCAACGCTGCATCCTTTCGCCATCGGCGTAGACATCGGTCAGGGGGCGCTCGCGATACTTGGAGCCCACGCCGGTTTGCACGCCCAGCACGGCGAACCCTCGCCGTTTTTTCCAAAGCAGCTTGCCGGTCTGGTCCCACAGGCTCATGTCAGTGGTGGCGGCGTACACCCAACCCTTGTCACCGAAGGGGGAGAAGGCGCGCGATTTGCGTGAAGCCACAGGGTCCGTCATGTCATCCCATTCGGCAATGCCGCCGCGGACCTTGGCCTTTATTTTGAGGATGTGGATTTCCAGCACCGCGTCAGAGCGCGTTTCTTTGGCGATGGTCACCATCAACGAGCTTTGGGCGTCCAAGTATCGTTGCATATCGACATTGCCGGTCTGGGTGTCAATCGCGTCCAGCGAGGAAGTGGAATCCTTGCTGCGGCCGGCGATTTCCACCGCCATTTCGGGCGGAGCCACGAACCATCCCGCATTGTCCGTAAGGTACTGGGAAATCGCGCTGATTAATCCGGAGGTATTCTCCACTCCCTCGGGCCGCGGCAGGATGATGAGGCGCTTGATGCCTTCGCCCACCCGGTTCACGGGGACGAACGTTTCGCTGGCGGGATACACGATGTCTTCCAGATGGTTCACGCCGTTCTGGGTGGTGTACCAGACGGTCACCGGCGCCGCAATACCCACCAGGGAAGTGTAGTCCTTGTCCGTAACGATTTCGATTTCCTGGTTTTTCTTGTCGAACACGGTGATGCTGGTGGGTGTGACCGCCGTGGCGAAACCTTCCAGCTTGGTTCCCGTGTGCTGAGGCTTTTGCGCGGATAATCCACAGATTGCGCAGATGACACAGATTAGACACAGGAGGAAGAGGGAAAAGACTCCACGGGTCCGGGGGATGAACGACATTGAAGACGGTGCTAGCTTTACCTGATTCATCACGTCCTTCCTTGTTTATCGGTGCGTTGGGCGCGAGAGGCGCTACGACCTTCCCGTGCGCGCGATTCTTTATTTTACTCCATCCGCTGGCCTTCGCACCTTCATCTCTTTTGCACTTTGGCCTCTTGAATCTGTGTAATCTGTGGATTCTTGTAATCCGCGTAATCTGTGGTAGGATTCGCGGCCAGCGGCCTGGTAGGTCAGCGAGGGCGCGCATCTCCGGAGGGAAGCAATGACCCACAAAGAACGGTTGTTGACCGCCATCCATCATGAGGAACCGGACCGCGTTCCGCTCTGCGCGTGGTACACGCCGGAGGCGGAGAGGACCGTGCTGCGCCATCTCGGGGTGGAATCCAATCAGACCGAAACTTACAAGGCGGCGGGCGGACCGCTCCCCATCCTGATGGACCACGATTTTCTGATTTCCTGGGTGGGGCCGTGCACCGGTTACTATGCTGACCCGGCGGAAGAGTATACGGACGAATGGGGGATCGGGTGGAAATGGTTCAAATTTGCCGAAGGCGGTTCCTACACGGAGATGGTGCGGCGTCCGCTCGCCGACATTGTCGACCCGGCGGATTTCTCCCTGCCCGACTTCACGCGCGAAGACCGGTACACCGGCGCTTGTCGGCTGGTGGCGGAGTACGGGAAAGAGTACGGCATCATGGGCGGGTGCGCGTGCACACTCTTCGAGCTGGCGTGGTATTTGCGGGGCATGGAGCGGGTGCTCGAAGATATGGTGGCCAACAAAGACTTCATGCACGCCTATCTGGACCGGCTGATGAAATGGATCGACGAAGCCGGCGCCCGCATGGTCGGCTTGGGAGTGGATATTATCTGGATCGGCGACGACTTCGGCATGCAGGAGGGGATGATCATCGCGCCCCAGCTTTTTCGCGAATTCTTCAAGCCGCGCTACGCGTATCTTTTTGCCAAGTGGAAGGCGTTGAACCCCAACGTGAAGATCGCCTTCCACTCCGACGGCAACATCTACCCGATCATTCCCGACTTTATCGAAATCGGGCTCGACATCCTCAACCCCGTCCAACCCAAATCCATGGATCCGGCGAGGCTCAAGAAAGAGTACGGAGATAAGCTCACCTTCTGGGGCACGGTGGATATTCAGGAGGTTCTGCCCTTCGGCACCGTCGAGGATGTGGCGAATGAAGTAAAGCGGCGCGTGCAAACCGTGGGGAAAGGCGGCGGGCTGATTCTCTCCCCGGCGCATAATATCCAGTGCGAAGTGCCGCTGGAAAATATTTTGGCATTTTACGAGGCGGCAAAGAAGTACGGCCGCTATCCCCTCGTTTAAGGGGAAGCGAGCTTCAGCACCGCGGTGTTCCTCTCGTCAGCGGCGATGATCCGGTAAAATTTTTTCAGTTGCACCGCTTCGCTTACAGGCACGCTCAGTTCCTTCAGTTCCAACGTGCGGTGGTAACGGAGCACATTTCCCACCAACTCTGTTTTGGCGTGATAGCTGGCGAAAGGATAATCCGCATCGACGGCAGGGGGCAGGTCGTCCACCACGTAGCCAGGCGGCAGGGTGATGTTGAAGACATCGGTGTCCTGTTCGGGCCCCGAGAACTCGATGGCGTAGCGGCGGGGTTCCGGGGTCTCAAGCAACGCGCTGGATTTGCTTCCCAGCACGCGCGGCCGCACCAGCAGCAGGTTGCCCGCATACTTGGCATAATTCGGCGCCTGGAAGGTGTAGTCCCAGATGAAAGGGCTGTTGGTCTGTTGGAGATTGCTCACGCTGGCCTTGGTGAGATGAAAAATCGAGAGGGAATCGGCGAGCAGCATCTCGACGGGCTTGATCTGGTCAGTCTCCTTCTGGGCCGAGATAAAAACCTCCCGTCCAATCACGGCACGGTCACCCACCCGGGTTTCTTCCACATCGCCCTGGAGCGTACCGGAGGCGGTAAGGGTCAGCATTGCAGTTCGCTGGATGCCGTTCAGGGCGGCGGGCTGCTGTGGCAGTTCCACCAGTTCACCGCCGTCAGGAGTCACCAACAAGCCATAATTGGCCTGGAGGTCTCCGGGAATCTGACCGAAGGGGGTCTTTTCGCTGGTGGGATCGAAGATCAAAAGTGTTCCCAGCTTGGGGTGCTTCATCGTGGCGATCAGCGAGGCATCCGTCAAGCCCTCGGGCAACTTGATGGCCACAATAACGTGGTTGAATGACTCACTCGGCGGCGTCTCCGGCGTAACCGACCCGCGAAAGACGTTGATGTCCACATAAAACGATTCCACGCCAATTTCCCGCAGCATCGACCGCAGCAGAGTGGCTTTGTCTTTGCAGTCCCCGTAGCGGTGGTTGAAAGTATCCGCGGCCGGGTGGGGCTGCCATCCTCCAATGCCCAATTCGATGGCGACGTAGCGGATGTTCCGCTGCATGAAATCTGCCAGCGCCCGCATCTTGGCAAGGGGCGTGGGCGCCGCCGCCGTGAGCGCGCTGACTTCTTGTTTAATCTCCGGCGAAGCATCCAGCCGGCCGCTGGTCAGCCGGTTCTCCCACATTCCCAAATCGTGCCAGGTGGGAAAGCTATTCGCCGCAGCTCCCCCGGGCGGGAAGAGCGACACGACCATGTACCCGGCGAGTCCCTCCCACGGCGGCATTTCCTTTTCTTCTCGAATCTCTTTCACATCCCCAACGGTCCATTGCCACTGGCCGCCCCCTGCGTCGTGAGGTTTCACTTCGGGGTAGTTCACCCACGCGTCCTTGAACTCCCATCCCGGAGGAAGCGTCAACGAATAATGACTTTCCCGGACCGGAATGGGTTCCTGGAAACCCCAGGTGTCCTGCAAGAAAAATGGATGCCATTCCATGACGTATTCGTAGCCGATAATATTCCCGGGATCGGGCGCGGGGATCAGCAGAAACTTCTCCCGTTCATCCGTGACCAATTCATCGCCGTTCAGGGGAGATTTTTCGGCTGCTTCCTTATCCGTCACCTCGTAATCTTTGCCCTCGGCGGGGATACACCACGCATGGATGCTCGTGACTTTTTCATTGAGGGAGTTGAAAGGGATTCTCAACTCACCGTAATTGTGTCCCTCCGGCCGCAGAATTGTGTATGCCTCGCGAATCACCGTTCGGAATTTGTCGGCGGAGAGGACGGTGAGGTTTTCCTGCCTATACAGCAGCACGGCGTCGGTCTTTTCATCATGAGCGGGCAGCGGCACGCTGGTGAGCGCGTGCATCCATTCGGGCGCCTGGCTGTGCGCCGCCCAGAGAGGCATGCCCGTCATGAGGCACGCCACCATCGCCAGCAAGAGACGTTTCATAAGGACCTCGATTTTTCGATGCACCTTGATTCTCGATGTAGCGCCGGGCTTTAGCCCGGCACTTCAGTTGCCCACGGCTGGGGCGCCGCACGGGGACAGCCGTGAGACGGACGTGCCGGGCTGAAGCCCGCCGCTACTCCGCTTAATTGGCCGCCCGCGCGGCGCCGGAATCCAGAACAATTTGTTGATCATCGGTGGTCTTTATCTCCTGGAAATACTGTCTCAGCGCGGAGTAGTACCTCACCTGCAGGAGGATGAAATCGATCGTCAGGGTTCGGGAAAGGTGCAATTTCCCTTTGTCACTCGCCGCCGTAAGTGAGTATGAGATCGCGTTCGGGGTGATATTCTGCCATCCCCGAGGCAAGCTGGACACCTGCCAACCTGCGGGGATCTGGATGTTAATGTCGTCCGACTCCGTGTAGGGATACTCAACATAAATCGGATGGACGCGGGCCACGTGGTCGAACACGTGCTTTTCACGCGCGCTAAAGAGGCCTACGGGGACAATCAGATGATGGCCCGCCCCCGACGCCCAGCCGGGGACTTTAATGCCGAACTCGGCCACCAAGGGTAAGGCGGCATTCTTCCACTCGGGTTGATTCGTCAGCTTCACCTCGCAGGCGGTGGGAATATATCCCTTCACGATGTCTTGGAGATAAGTTTGGCGTTCCGTTACATCCGCGTCCCGCTCGTCCAGCCGCATACGCGCGGCTTCCAGGCCAGTGAAAGTGACCGTCAGCGTGCCTGCCAAATCGCCGGCGTCGGAGAGTGTCAAGTCGGCATGGCGCTGAATGCGCGCCTGGTCGGCAGTCGGAGCCAAAGTGTTGACCCAGGTGGGGCTGTTCTTGTCCAGTTGCAGTCCCTGGACGCCGGTTTCCGGCCAGGGCAGTAATCCAAAAGGAGTGAAAGCCCATCCCGGATCACACCACACCTCCTTGCCGTTCAGCTTGATGAGCACGACGTTGTTGTCCAACCGCTCGGGTTCCATGAGATTGGGATCGAAGAAGTACCGATCCCGGCTGGGGACCCACACTCCGTAGGCCTCGAACCCGGCCGCCCGTACCAGAGCCAGGTAGAGCCAGGTGATCTCCGCGCCATCGCCATACCCATGCTTCCACACGTCTTCGACACTGGCGGCGGCCTTTTCTTTCTCGCGCTGTTGCTCCTGCCCGGTTTTCTCCTCCTCATTCGAGGTGTTGCGCAGGCTCTGTACACGCGCATAAATCTTCTGCAGTTTTACCTCCGGCGGGTCATTCGGCCCCACCATTTCGGCCACGGCCTTATCGATGGCCTTGTGCTTTTCCACAAAGGACACCAACTCGGCGTTCCACTGTTTGCCGAGATCGCTCCAGAATTTGCCGGGGGAACTCGGTGAAGTCTGGTTGGTGTATATGAATTCCACCTGCGACTTCAGTTCGTTTTCCGGCGGCATGAAATCTTCGGTTTGGAAGGCGGGAATATTGCTTAGCTCCATCTGCATGGAGTGATCGTGCTGTTCTTGGGGAGGCGGGGTTCCCAGGGGCAAGATTCGCCAAACGGTACGATAAGGAAGATACGCGGTGGGTTTCAGAGAGAACTTGGCGTTCTTTGTAAACAGCTCACCACTCAGAATCCAATGGGAGTCAAAGATAAAGGTGAACTCGCGGGTGTAATAGTACTCGATGACGCAGCCTGCCTGCACCGCCGGAAGGGTAAAGGTTTTCGCCAGGTACTTAAATCCCCTGGCCTTGACGACGGTTTTGGTAACGACGTTTCCGTCATAATCGACGATGGAGCCGTCGGGTTTGATCGTCCGCGCTGAGATGCCGGTTATCTTTTCCTCATCTTTGAAAAACGGAATCTCGACATCCGCGTACTTTCGGCCTTCTTCGGTCAGAATCTTGATCCGAAAATAGTCACCTTCACGGTGCGCGAGGTCATCGCGGTACACCTCACGGCAGAGAATGATGGCGGGAGCTCCCGGCGCCGCCGGTTCACTCGTCATCTTCAGTTCCGCGGGATCGACGGGGCGAAAGGCGGTGGCCGGATTGGTCGCTGCGGCGGCGCGCCGGCCCCCGGCCCACATCAACAGACTTATGGCAAGAAGGGATGAGGAAACTCGCAGCAAACGATGCATGGACATTACACCCTCCCGGCGGGCTTTCTGCCAATTGTTTTCCTCGGGGTACTGTAGCGCCGGGCTTTACAGGCTGCGGAAAAACCCCTTTTAGGGATCAGAAAGGGCTCCCGCTGAACCCGTAAGTTGTTGATTTCCCGTTTGGGTACCTACGGATTCGGCCCCTTTTGGGGGCTCAAAACGAGTTTTTCCGCAGCCTCTTTAGCCCGGCACTTCAGTTACCCACGTGCCGGGGCGCTTCACTGGGATTGCCGCGAGACGGGACGTGCCGGGCTGAAGCCCGGCGCTACTCCGCTTCACCCACGTACCGGGTAACGCCCGGCGTTAAAACGTTCCATCAGTTGGCAGCGCGCGCAGGGCTAGGATCCAGAACGATTTGTTGATCGTCGGTGGTTTTTATCTGCTGGAAATGCTCCCGCAGCGCCGAGTAGTACTTTGCCTCCATCAGGATGAAATCCACCGTCAGGGTTCGGGAAATATGCAGCTTCCCCTGGTCATTCGCCGCCGTGAGTGAGTAAGAGACGCCGTTGGGGGCGGTATATTGCCATCCCGCAGGCAAGCTGGACACCTGCCAGCCCGCCGGGATTTGGATGTTGACGTCGTCCGAGTGTGTGTAGGGATAATCGATATAAATCGGATGGACGCGCTCCGCGTGGTCAAACACGTGCTTTTCATGCGCACTAAACAGGCCAACGGGGACCATGAAGTGATGGCCCGCCCGGGACGCCCAACCGGGGACCTTGAGGTCGAACTCGGCCACCAGAGGTGCGGCGGAGTTCTTCCACTCGGGTTGATTCGTCAGGTTCACGTCGCTGGCGGCGGGAATATATCCTTTCTGGATGTTCTCAAGGTACCTATTGCGTGCCGGTTCATCCGCGTTCCGTGCATTCCGTCGAAAGGCCGCGGCCTCCATGTCCATATAAGTAACGGTAAGCTTGCCTTCCAAATCGCCGGTATCCGTCAAGGTCAAGTTGGCGCGGCGCTCGGAGCGTGTCTGCGCGGCAGTGGGAACCAGGGTTTGGACCCAGCTCACTCCCTGCTTATCCAGTTGCAATCCCATGACCCCCGTTTCCTGCCAGGGCAGAAAGCCAAACGGAACGAAAGCCGCTCCGGGATCGCAAAAGATATTCTTGCCATTCAGCTTGATGAGCACCAGATTTGAATCCAACCTCCTGCTCAGCATGGAGCCAGGATCAAAAAAATAACTCTCGCGGCTGGCAGTCCACACCCCATAGGCTTCAAAGCCCGCGGCCCGCACCATGGCCAGATAAAGCCACGTCAGTTGTTGTCCACTGGCTTCGCCGCGCTTCCAAACTTCTTCCGCATTGACCGGCGGTTTCTCCTTCGCACGCTTTAACTCCTCTTCGGTCTTGCGCACCTCATAGGATGTGTTATGCATCTGCTGCACGCGCGCGTAGATTTTTTGCAGCTTAACTTCCGGCGGATCATCCGGCCCCACAATTCCGGAAACGGCCTGCTCCATGGCCTTGCGTTTTCCGATGAAACTTTCCAGCTTGTCGTCCAATCGCTTGCCGACTTTAGCCCAAAAATGGTTGACGTCGGGGGCCGGTTCATCCTCCGAGTAGCTGAAATCGACGCGCTCCTTCAGCTCATTCTCCGGTGGCATGAGGTTTTCCGTCACAAAAGCGGGAATATTAGCCACCTGTAGCCGGATGATTTTATCGGGGCCTTGTATGGGCTGGGGCGCTCCGGGGCCCATGTTTTGGGTAATGCACCGCAAGTAATTATGGAAAGGATAATTCTCGTCCCCATAAGGCATCAACGAAAAACTGGCCGCCTTGGTGAAGAGCTCATTGCTCAGGATCCACCGCGAGGCAGTGATGTGAGTTTCGCTCAGATCAATGGTGTAAAAGTACTCGAGGATACTGCCGATCTGGACATCGGGAAGGGTAAGGGTTTTCGCCAGATATCTCGTGCCCCCTGCCTTGAGGAGCAATTTGGTCGCGACCTTGCCATCGAAATTGACGATCGAGCCATCGGGCTTGATCGTCCGCGCATGGATGCCGGTGATGTTCCTCACCTCCGGGTTGTAAAGGATTTCAACGTTCGCGTACTTGCGCCCCTCCTCGGTCAGGATTTTGATTCGAAAATAGTCATCTTCGTGGCCGGGTCGACCGCTGGCGTATGTGTTGAGGCTCGGATCGATATAGACATCGCCGTCGTCGCGGTAAACTTCCCGGTACAGGATGATGGCGGGAGCCCCCGGCGCCGCAGGCTCATTTGTCATCTTCAATTCCTCGGGATTGACCGGACGAAAAGCCGTGGCGGAGCTAACCGCTCTGGCCATCTGCGGGCACCAAGCCCACGCCAGCACACTCATGACAAGAATTGCACAGGAAATTCGCAGCAAACGATGAATGGACATCATCAACCTCCAGGGCGGGATTCCTGCGGAGGGCAGACGCAACGGTCTGCATTCAAGAAGGGATTACACCTTGCTAAGGGCCAAGCCCGGCTACGACGCCACGTCTGCGCTTCAATTGTCGGAGGGACAATACGCTTCTCAATATACCGTGTCAATAGCCGTTATATTCTGTAAACATTTTGTCACTATCGAGAAAATGCCGGCTTGAGGAACCAGTTTGGGCGGCCAATTGAGAAGTCAACACGAGCTCACTGGCCCGTGACTGCGTGGCAACCTTTTTATTCTAAGAGGCAGATGCGATTGTTAGTCACAGGCAATTCAATCCGGCCGCCGCCGGTGGCAGGGCTGCCTACTGCCTTCTGCCTACTGTTTTTCCGCAACGGGGGCCGCGGTCTTGACCACCGGGCTCGGTGCGGGTTTGGCCGGCAGCGGATTCGCGAGCGAGGGATTTACGGCGGGTGGTGTGGCGGGCGGCTTGGGTGTGGCGATTTCCTTCTTGACAGGTTCGGGCGATACTCCGGGAGGTGTAGTCTGCGGTGTCGGCTTGCTCGCCGCCGGCTCGACGGTGGGGGGCGCTTCCGGCGCCAGCAGGCGTTCCGGGGCGGCGCTCGCCAGAATTTCCTTTACCTGGTCGGGGTTCGTTAACAGCGGCGAGTGAGCGAAATCTTCCGCCGGCTTGTCCTTCAAGACTTGGCCCATAAAGTCCAGCCAGATCGGCAAGGCCACGCGCGCGCCTTCCTCCTTATCCCCGAGGGTGCGATGGTCATCAAAGCCCACGTAGACGCCGCAGGTCAGGGAGGGAGAGAATCCCAGGAACCAGGCGTCAGTAAAATCATTGGTGGTTCCGGTTTTGCCCGCCACCGGATGCTTGGCCGCAAAGCCTTTTCCGGCTGTGGCGGTGCCGGAGTTGAAGACTTCGCGCAACATGGAAACCATGAGGCGCGCCGTGGATGCGGGAATGACGTCGGAGACCTCGGCGGGGAAATCATCGATGAGCCGGCCATCGTAATTGGTCACCCGCGTCACCATGCGCGGGGCGATGTGGACCCCGTCGTTGGGAAACGTGGTGAAGGCCGAGGCGTGCTCGAGCAGGGAGAGGTCCGAGGCCCCCAAGGCCAGCGGCAGGTTGGGGACGAGCCGCGAAGTGATCCCGAATTTGCGACAGAGTTTGATGACCTTATCAACCCCGATGCGGGCGAGGGTGCGGACGGCGGGAACGTTGCGCGACTCCGCCAGGGCGTGCAGCACGGTGATGGTTCCCTCGAATTTGCCGTCATAGTTGTGCGGCGCCCAGATTCCGGAAGAGGTGGGGTAGCTGACGGGCGCATCCACCACCGTGTCAAAGGGGGAGGTGCCGTCCATGATCGCCTGGGAGTAAACATAGACCTTGAAAGACGAGCCCACCTGGCGCTCCGCCTGCACGGCGCGGTTGAACTTGCTTTCCGACCAGTCGTACCCTCCCACCATGGCCTTGATGGCGCCGGTGGAGTTGTCAAAGGCCAGCATGGCGCCTTGCACATCGGGCTCCTGATCCAGGGTGGCCTTGGCGGTGGTCCCCTTGACCTCCTTGATCAGGAAAAGGTCAACATCTCCGGGAGCAAACAAGTCGGCGGGCAGCGTCTTCTTTGTCCAGGAAAAATCGGGCGCCGCAATTCGCGCCGTCAGGTTGCCGAAGCGCACCTCGGCGTGATCGGCTTTCACGTCCATCACCAGGCCGTGGACCAAATCCCCGGGGTCAGGGGGTTCCTTCCAGTCGTCGTCAAGATAAGTTTCGAGGCTGATGGGCCTGCCGTCGGAGGTCAGCAGGTGCTCCTTCAGAATGTTGCGCTCCGGCCCCCGCCAGCCGCGCCGCTTGTCGTCATCGCGCAAGCCCTTCTTCAACGTCTCTTCCGCCACCTCCTGGGTTTCAATGTTGAGGGTGGTGTAAACGCGCAAGCCTTTTTCGCGCACGGCCTCCGGCCCGTATTTTCTCTCCAGGAATTGCCGCACCTCTTCCTCAAAGTACGGTGCGACGGTGTAATTCCAGCGCTGGATGTTTAACCCGAGGGGGGAAGCCATGGCATCGTGAAGCTGGGCGGAATTGATTTTCCCCGTCTCCGCCATGGCAATCAGTACCTGGTTGCGCCGCCGTCGCGCCAAATCCGGGTGCAGGAGCGGCGAATAAGCTGTGGGAGAACGCGGAATGCCCGCCAGCATCGCGGCCTCCGGCAGGGTCAGTTCATTCAGATGCTTGCCGAAATAGAATTGCGCCGCGGCCTCAAATCCGAAATTCCCGTGGCCCAGATCCACCTGGTTGGCGTACAGGGTGAAAATCTGGGACTTCGTGAAGTACCGCTCAATCTGGATGGCCAGCAGCACTTCCTGAATTTTTCTGCGGAAGCTCTTGTCGGGGGTGAGGAAAAGCATACGGCTGAGTTGCTGGGTCAGGGTGCTGGCGCCCTGCGACTTGCGCCATTCCATGATGTCTTTGGCGGCGGCGCGGACGATGCCGAGAATATCCACGCCCAGGTGGCTCTCAAAGTGCCGGTCCTCGATGGCAATCACCGCGTTGCGCAGGACGGGAGGGATCTGGTTGTAGGTCACGATGACGCGGTGCTCGAGGGCGAAGCTGCCGATGGCGGTACCGTCGTCCGCGTAAATTTCCGTCATCACATCGGGGCGGTAATCCTCCAACTCGCGCACCTTGGGAAGGTCCGAGGAGTAAACAAAAACCAGTCCCCCCAGCGCGCCGATGCCTGCGGAAAGCAGGAGCAGAATCAGGAAAACAAATTGGCCGAAGATCTTCCGGCTGCTCACGTGAGGCGGCGGGTCACGACGCGGAGGGGGCACCGAAGTAATCGAATAAAAATCAGGAGCCATCGAGAGTACGTCCGGATTTCATTTTAGGCGCACACCGCAGCGCAGTCAAACGCGCGATGCGCTTCTCTATTGCCACCGCGCGGCATCGCGGATAGATTGAACGCATGTTGGAAAAGTCATTGGGCGCCAAGAACCGCCGTTGGATTGTCCTGGCGCTGGTCTTTTTGGGCATCGTAGTCAACTATATTGACCGCGGCAACCTGAGCATTGCCGCGCCCTCCATCATGCGGGACTTCCGCATCACGCCCGCCACCATGGGGTTCCTGCTCTCGGCCTTTTTCTGGACCTATGCCATATTTCAGATTCCGTCGGGCGCGATTGTGGACCTCTTCGGCATCCGCCGGGCTTACGCGGGCGGGTTCCTGGTGTGGTCGCTGGCCTCGGCGGCCATTGCCCTCAGCCGCGGCACGGGCGACATCATCGGCATGCGCCTGGTGTTGGGCCTCGCCGAATCGATTGCTCCCATCGCCAGCATCTCCTTCATCCGAAATAATTTTGCAGGGAAGGATCAGGGGCTGCCCACCTCGATCTATATTTCCGGCCAGAACATTGGGCCCGCACTGGGGGCGCTGGTGGGAGCCATCCTGTTGGACCGTTTTGGATGGCGCATGATGTTTGCCCTGACCGGATTAGGGGCGCTGGTTTGGTTGCCCTTCTGGCTGGTCGCCGCCCCGGCCGACGGAACCCCTGCCGTGCGTCAAGCGGAAAGGGCGGCGGACGATCTCGCCGCGCCCCAGCGTTGGTCCTGGCCCATCCTCCTCACCAGCCGGACCTTCTGGGCCATGTCCGTAGCCATCTTTCTCTCCTCGTATTATTGGTATTTCGTTTTGACCTGGGTGCCGAGTTATTTGATCCTCTCCCGGGGATTCTCCACGCTGGGAATGGGGCGGGTGGTTTCCACGGCGCTCTTTACGATGGCTGCCGTGAATGTCCTCGCGGGCGCGGTGGTGGACAAGTTAGCGGCCCGCATTGGTGTGTTCCGCGCTCGTTTGGGGTTTGCGGTGGTGGGATATATCGGGACGGCGGCAGTCCTGCTCCTGCTGGTGGCGCCGGATCGCTCCTGGGCGCTTCCCATCCTCACATTCTCAATGTGCGCCACGGGAATCGGCAATTCGAATTTCTGGACCATCTCGCAGCATGTGCCGCCCAAGAACCTGGTGGGGCGGACGATCGGGTACCTGAACACCATCGGCCAGGTGGCCGGCGTCACGGCGCCCATTCTTACCGGATACATCCTCGGACCACAAAAGCATTTCGGACCGGCAATTCTCGTCGCCGGCGTGTGCCCGGTTCTGGCCGCGGGGTGCTTGCTGGCTGCGGGATCGAAAGGGCTCGGCCGGATGAAGGCGTTTCTGGCGGGAGAAGATTACGCGGAGTCTTAGGACGATTATGAAAAACCTATCTCTATCGAAAGTCTATCAGTTGCTTGAACCGGGTCCGGTGGTTCTGCTGACGACGGCTTACGAGGGCCACGCCAACATCATGACGTTGTCCTGGCATATGATGGTGGAGTTTGAACCGCCGCTGATTGCCTGCCTGGTCAGCAACAGGAACCACAGCTATGCCGCATTATGGGCGACAAAGGAGTGCGTGATTGCCATCCCGGCGGTGAAGTTGGCGCGCCAAGTGGTGGAAATCGGCAACTGCTCGGGCCGCAACGTGGACAAGTTCGAGAGGTTCGGCCTGACGCCCGCGCCCGCCGCGCGTGTGGCTCCGCCCCTTGTGGCCGAGTGTTTCGCCAACCTCGAATGCAAAGTGGCGGACACCGGGTTCGTCAACAAGTACGGAATCTTCATCCTGGAAGTGCTCAAGGCCTGGACCGACCCCGCGCAAAAAAATCCCCAGACCCTCCACCATCACGGCTACGGCAAGTTCGTTGTGGATGGCGAGATCATCAAGCTGAAGTCGAAAATGCGGTAAGCAGGGGCGGTTCGCGAACCGCCCCCTTATTCTCCCCAGTTATTTGCCTGTTCCCGTCAACGCGACCGTCTGCGGGCTGTTGTTGGCACTGTCGTTGACGTTCAGGGTGGCAGTGCGAGTGCCCGACCCGGTGGGTGTGAAAGTGACCGTGATCGTGCACTGGGATCCTGCCGTAACGCTCCCGCTGCACGTATCCGTCTCCGCAAAATCACCCGCATTGGCGCCTGTGAACGTGATGTTGACCGGCAAGGCGGTGGAAAGGTTGTTGGTCAGCGTCACGCTCTTGCCGGCACTAGTGCTCCCCACCGCCTGCTTGGCAAACGTCAAGGAGATGGGCGCCACCTTGGCCTGCACGATGCCTGTTCCTGCGAGCGCGGCGGTTTGTGGACTGTTGGACGCGCCGTCGGTTACCGTGAGGGTTCCCGTCTCCCCGCCAATGATGCTGGGTGTAAACGTCACCGAGATGGTGCACTTTCCGTCGGCCGGAACACTGACGCCGCAGTCACTGGTCTGGGCAAAATCCCCGCTGGTGGTGATGGTGATGGCGAGGGGAGAGTCCAGGTTATTGGTTAAGGTGACATTTTTCGCCGCGCTCGTGGTGCTCTGGGGTTGATTGCCGAAGCTCAGCGAGATGGGACTGAGCGTGGCCGGCACTACACCCGTCCCCGACAAGGAAGCGGTTTGGGGACTGGTGGACGCGCTGTCGGTTACCGTGAGGTCTCCCGTCTCCCCGCCAACGATGCTGGGTGTGAACGTCACCGAGATGGTGCACTTGGAGTTGGCCGGAACGCTCGTGCCGCAATTATTGGTCTGGGCAAAGTCCCCGCTCGTCGCGATGCTGGAGATGGCGAGGGGGGAGTCCAGGTTGTTGGTTAAGGTGATGGTTTTCGCAGGGCTCGGCACGTTCTCAGCCTGCTTGCCGAAGCTCAGGGAGATGGGGCTGAGTGCAACCGGAACCACGCCTGTTCCTGACAACGCCACGCTTTGAGGGCTGTTCGCGGCACTATCCGCGAGGGTGAGGGCGGCCGTTTCCGCGCCGAGTTGGCTGGGCGTAAACGTCACCGAGATGGTGCACTTGACTCTTGGGGCCAGGCTCGCGGGGCAATCGTCAGATTCCGCGAAGTCGCTCGCGTTGGTTCCAGTAAACGTGATACTTGCAAGGATCAGGTTCGTCGTGCCGCTGTTGGCCAGTATCACGGTTTTTGCGGCGCTTGCAGTGCCCAGCGCCTGATCGCCGAATGACCGCGAAGCCGGTGAAACGCTGGCCGCTCCGCTGATCCCCACACCGGTCAGCGCCACGGTCTGCTGGCTGCCCGCCACCCCACCACTGTTGTCGGTGATAGTCAGGGTGCTGGTGAGCGGGCCCGTCGCCGTGGGCGAGAACGTCACGCTTACCGTGCAGGTACTGTTGGGCGTGACGGTGGCTCCCGTGCAAGTGTCGCTGCTCGTTGCAAAGTCACCGGCATTCATACCGCCGATGGTAACCGTCGAGATGAGGAGGTTGGACCCGCCGGTGTTGGCGACTGTCTCCGTCTGGGCCGCGCTCGTGGTGCCCAGGTTCTGCGCGCCGAACACGAGGGTGGTGGCGGAAAGGGCGACGGAAGGAGGCGCCGGCACAAAGATGGCGAAGGGCGACAAGGAGGGAGTGCTGGCGCAGATCGTCGTAGTGGCGGTGTCGAGAGTTGTGGTCGTCAGCTCGGTCCAAGTGCTACTGGTCGTGTCGTAGCGCCAGATCGCGGCATCATTCGGGTTGTTGAAGGTGATCCCACCATAGTTAATGCAAATCGATATCTCCCCGGTGTAAACCGCGCTTGTGATCAGGTTGTAATAAATAGGTGGCGACCCCAGCCCGAACCCCGAGGGCGGCGCTTGGCCGGTACTGGACGTGGTCAAGCTGGTGTTGCCGATTTGCGTGATGCTGGGGAAGGTGAGAATTACCGGGCTCGAGCCCGTCGTTGTATCCACCGGCGGAACCGCGATATTGCTGCCCGTGGGGGTATTGCCGACGAACCGGATCCGGAAATTCCAGCTATCCGCGATCAGCAGACCGCCTGCCTTGTCCACGACCACGCCACTGGCCACATTCAAGCTGGCGTTGGTGGCCGGACCACCGTCGCCGCTAAAGCCGGCGATTCCGTTCCCCGCCACCGTGGTGATGGTGCCCGTGGTGTCCACCTTGCGAATGCGGTTGTTTTCCCCATCGGGAATGTAGAGGTTGCCCAAACTGTCGGACCGCACACCCTCGGGGTTGTTCAAGCTGGCCGTCACGGCGGGTCCACCATCCCCGCCATAGGTGGGAACCCCGTTTCCTATCACCGTGTTGATGACACCCGAGGCCAAGTTCATCACGCGGATGCGGCTGTTCCCGGTGTCGGTAATGTAGAGGTTGCCCTTACCATCCAGCCACACATCATGGGGGCCATTCAAGCTGGCCAGGATGGCCGGTCCGCCATCGCCGCTGAAGCCGGGGCTCCCGTTGCCCGCCACGGTCGAGATGGCGCCCGTAGTGTCGACCATGCGGATGCGATTGTTGTTCGTGTCAGCAATGTAGACGTTGCCCGCGCCATCCACCCTTACGCCGTGAGGCGAATTCAAGCTGGCAGCATAGGCTGGGCCGCCGTCACCGCTATAGCCGGGGGTCCCGGTCCCCGCCACCGTGCTGATTAGTCCTGTAGTGGCGTCCACCCTGCGCACGGTGTTGTTGCCCTGGTCGGCGATAAAGAGGTTGCCCGCCCCATCCACCGTCACGTGGGCGGGCGCCCCCAGGCTGGCACTCGTGGCCGCCCCCCCATCACCGCCATAGCCGGGGGCCATGGGGTTTCCTGCAATCGTGCTGATGATCCCCGTGGACGCATCCATCTTGCGCACGCAGTGGTTATCGCGGTCGGGAATGATCACATTGCCCACCTGATCCAACTCCACGTCGGGAATCAGGGAGAAGCTGGCGTTCAAGGCCGGCCCGCCGTCACCCGCCCACGCCGTGGTGCCATTGCCCGCCACCGTGATGGGCCCGCCCAGGACTCCGCCCGTGACGTCGATGCGGTTGTTTCCAGTGTCGGCAATGTAGAGGGATCCGCCCCCCGGCCCAACCGCCAACCCCTGAGGGTTACCCAGTGAGGCCTGGACGCAAGGCCCGTGCGCCATCTGGCAATTCCCCGTCATCAGGAGTATCTGCTGCAGAGAAAAAGTGGCAGGGTACAAGGCTTCCGTGACGATTCTATTGTTTCCGGTGTCCGCAATCCCCACGATTTGCCCCGGAGAAATCCAAGTGGCCCCATGTGGCATGTTTAGACTTGCGTCCGCACCGCTGATGGGATCGAAACAAGGGGGGCCCGTCGGGCACGCCGTCGACCCCACTCCTGCCGCGGTGGTGATCGGCCCGCCTGGGACCACCACCCGGATGCGGTTGCCAAAGGTATCAGCGACGAGCACAAAGTTCCCTGGGCCTACGGCCACGCCCATGGGCATGGCCAGGCTGGCCTGAGTCGCTGGCCCCCCGTCCCCGCACGCGTTGGGGCCGGCAGGCGGGCAAAACGTGCCATTTCCCGCAATCGTCCAAATCGTGCCCGTGGTGTCAACCATGCGGATTTTATTGTTAAAGGTGTCCGCAATGTAGACATTGCCCACCGGATCCACCGCCACTCCATAGGGCTGGGATAAGATGGCGCTGGTGGCCGGGCCACCGTCACCCAACGGGGCAGTGCTGGGGAAAGAGCCACTTCCCAGCCCCGCAAACGTGTTGATGATCCCTGTGTTCGCGGCCACGATGCGCACCCGCCGGTTACCCGCGTCCGCAATGTAAACGTTGCCTGCCCCATCCACCGCCAAGCCCTGGGGGTTTGCCAAATTCGCGCTCGTGGCGGGCCCGCCATCGCCCGCGAATCCCCCACCCCCGGTGCCTGCAAACACCGTCAACGTGCCTGAAGCATCAACCTTGAAAACGCGATTTTGGCCCTGGGAGGAAACGTAGTAGTTTCCATTCGCGTCGAAGACTACGGACTGCGGGCTGGCCACGCCCACGGAAAGAGCCGGGAGGTTGTTGGGGCCGCCGCCCGCGATGGTGGTGATCGTGGCGCCCGTCTGCAGGCTGACGTTGGTCACGGAGCCGCCCACTCCGTTGCTGTTGTCGGTGATGGTCAGCTCGCCGGTTTGCGTTGCGCCCGTGGTGGGCGTGACCGAGATGGTGCAACTGGCTCCCGACGCCAGGGAGCTTCCGCAAGTGTTCGTCTGTGTATAGCCGCCAGTCATCGTGATGCCCGAAATGCCGAGTGTGGCCGTCCCGGTGTTGTAGAGCGTGACGGTCTGTGACGGGCTGCTGACGCCAGAAGGCTCATTGGGAAAGGTGAGGCTTGAGTTCGACACGCTGGCGAACGGAAAAGCGGAAATCCGGCGAATGCGCCTGTTCCCCTGGTCGGCCACAAAGATGTTCCCGCCACCATCCACCGCCAGTCCAAAATTGCCATCGAAAACCGCGTTCTGCGCCGGCCCTCCATCACCAGCGAGGGCTGCGGAACCGTTTCCGGCGACGGTGGTAATGAATCCGGTGACCGAATCCACTCGGCGAATGCGGTCGCCGCCGGAAACAAAAAGGTTACCCAGGCTATCCAAAGCAACGGCGGTTGCTCTCAAACTGGCGTCAGTTGCGGGGCCACCATCGCCGCTAAAACCCGAAACCCCATTACCTGCTACCGTGGTGATGATCCCCGTCAGCCCATCCACCCGACGGACGCGGTGGTTGCCGTGGTCGGCAATGAAGAGGTCACCCGAGCCATCCACGGCCACATTGATGGGACCGCTCAGCGTCGCGCTCGTAGCAAGGCCGCCATCCCCGCTATAGCCGCAGGTGCCGTTGCCCGCCACGGTGGTGATGATCTGACTGACGGCATCCACTCGACGGATGGCGCAGTTGCCGGTATCGGCGATGAAAAGGTTGCCGGAGTTGTCTACGGTCACTCCCGGCGTGCTATTCAAAATCAAGCTGGCATTCGTAGCGGAGCCGCCATCGCCGCTGTAACCCCCGGTGCCGTTCCCGGCGGCCGTGGTTATGGTCCCTGTGGAAGCCGCCACGCGTTGGATGGTATTGCTCCCAATATCCTCAACGAATAAATTACCGGCGGCATCCACAGCCACGCCGGAAGGAAGGAATCCCCCGCTGGCGGGGACGTTGTCGCCGGGGATGTTGAGGTTGGCGATGCCACTGCCGGCCACGGTGGTCATGTTGCCCGTTGTCGTGTCCACGCGGCGGACGCGGTAGTTCCCCTGGTCGGGGATAAAGGCGTTGCCGGCATTATCCACGGCGACGCCCATGATTGTGCCCAGGACGGCGCTGGTGGCGGGGCCGCCGTCACCGCCCATGCCTCCACCTGCCACGGTGGTAATAACCTGCGAAGTGGCATCGATGCGACGGATGCGATTATTCCCCTGGTCGACGATAAAGATATTTCCGGACGCGTCGATGGTGGGGTAGACATAAGAGCTCAAGGCGGCACTGGTGGCTGCCCCGCCGTCGCCTGCGAACCCCAGGGTTCCATTGCCGGCCACCAGCGTGATGATTTGGGATGTGTGGTCCACGCGCCAGAGGTAGCCGAAAGAGTCCGCGATAAAAAGGTTGCCGGAACTGTCCAGTGCGACTCCATTGGGGAGGCCCACGGCTGCGCCGGTAGCAGCGCCGCCCACGCCGCTGGGGGGTCCATTCGGGGGATAGCTGGGAGTGTTGCTGTTGCCGGCATAGGTGGTGATGATTTGCGTGCCGGCGTCCACGCGGCGAATGACGTTATTGTAGGTATCCGCGATGAAGAGGTTTCCCGCTGCATCCACGGCGACGCTGGTGGGGAGGCACAAGCTGGCGGCGGTGGCCGGGCCGCCATCCCCACTGTAGCCGGGTGTGCCATTGCCGGCCACGGTGGTGATAATCTGCGTCGCCGCGTCGACGCGGCGGATCACCATGTTGTAAAGGTCGGCGATGAACAAGTTGCCGAAACTGTCAAATGCCAGGGCATTACCCCACGGCACGCTGATGCTGGCGCTGGTGGCGGGCCCGCCGTCGCCGCTGTAACCGTTTGTGCCATTTCCGGCGACGGTGGTAATGATGCCCGTGGAGGCATCCACCCGGCGAATGAAGCTTGCATCCGCGATGAAAACGTTGCCGTGAGCATCCACGGCCACGGCATCCGCGCTGCTGAGCATGGCGCTGGTGGCGGGCCCGCCGTCGCCACTGTAACCGGCGCTCCCCGTGCCGGCAAACACCGTGAGCTTGCCCGAAGTGTCCAGGCGGAGAACCTGATAAGCCCACGTTACCGCAATGTAGACGTTGCCGGAACTGTCCAGCGCGATGCCCTGCGGCAGCGGCATGTCCGCCGAAGTCGCGATGGGGTTAACGGCTCCACCTCCGGCGACGGTCGTGATAATGCCCTGCGCCGACGCCTCAAGCGGTAAGAAACCAGCCAATCCTATTAGGGCAAACAAAATAATTAGAACTCGCGAACTGGTGCTATGCAGATTCTCTCGCATGCGGGATCTCCTTGTGATGGGGGGGGGCAACCGGAATACCAGTTAGTGGCGGGCGAAAGCCGGCGCCAGCGCAGAATACCGTGCGGTTTGTCGCTGGCACCCTCTGAAGGGATACACTAATGGGCCAAAACAGGAGCGACCTCCACCGTGACTGAAAGTAAAATGGCTGAGACGCATGTAACGCCCAATCAAAACGCCCGTCAAGTCGCTTTGCAGTACACAGACGGATTGTCCCTTGATGAAAAGGGAAGCGCTTGAAGATGGAGAATTACGAAGGCCTCGGCAAACGCGAAGTTGAAATAGGAAGGCTGTCAGCATGCGTCGTGGCGCGGGCAGCCTATCCCGATGAATCGGGATCCCGCCCGTGTCTGGAGTTTCTAAGTTTCCGATAAGGATTCTCCCTTTCTGACCTTTCGAGACGACAGCAAGGACCACACGGCCCGCATGGCCGTTATACGATCTTGTGGCGCCCACTGGACGCCAATGGAGTTTTTCACGTTCAATCCCCTCCAGCTTACTCCTCTTGAATCCTTTGGCGCGTGGCATTAGACTCTTGGCTCAAATCTGGTCGACACTAGGAGCCGATCCTTGTCTGCGTCCACTGCCACCTTCCACTCTGACCTCGAAAAGCTCATCCGAAAGTTTGAAGCCGACCAGCAGTTCTATTCTTCCAAAGACTATCTTGAAGCCCAGGCGCGCATGGACCTCATCACGCCCTTCTTCAAGGCGTTGGGATGGGATGTGGAGAACGAAGCTGGCCTGCTGCATCACGACCGCGAAGTGCTGGTGGAAAAGGGAGACATGGAAGCCACCGGGCGCCCCGACTATAACTTCCGCATCGCCGGGCAGACCAAGTTTTACGTGGAAGCCAAAGCGCCTTCCGAGCTGCTCGACACGCCGCGCCACATTTTGCAAGCCAAGGGTTACGTCTGGAACACTAAGAGCGTTTACTTCGTCATCCTCACCAACTTCGAGGAATTCCGCTTTTACGACGCCTCCGCCCAGCCCGACCCCAAGCGTCCTGACGAGGGCCTGCTGCTCAGCCTGCGCTACTCCGATTACCCGGTAAATGCGGAAAAGCTCTGGGAATTCTCTCGCGAGCGTGTGGCAGCGGGTTCGCTGGAAGCGTTGCTCCCGAAAATCCGCCGGGCGCCACGGCTGCGCAAACAGGTTGACGACGTCTTCCTGGATGAAATGACGGGCTGGCGGGAAGAACTGGCCAAGAACATTCACAAGAACAATCCCGACCTCACCGCCCGGCAGTTGAACGAAGTGGTGCAGCGATTGCTCGACCGGATTGTTTTCATCCGCATCGCGGAAGACCGCAAGGTGCTTGAGTATGGCCAGTTGCGAAGGGTTTTGGAAGATTGGGAAATTCACGGCGGCAAGTTCCACATTTTCGACTGGCTGAATGACCTATTCCACAAGATCAATGACGACTTCAACGGCGAAATCTTCAAGCCGCACCTTTCCGAAACCATCAAGATTGATTCCGAGCTGCTGGCGCGCATCATCAAGCGGCTGTATCCCCCCGAAAGCCCCTACCGGTTTGACGTGATCGGCGTGGAACTGCTGGGCTCGATTTACGAGCGCTACCTTGGCAACACCATCCGCCTCACCCCCAAGCAAGTCAAAGTGGAAGAGAAGCCGGAGGTGCGCAAGGCGGGCGGAGTCTATTACACCCCGCGCTATATCGTGGATTACATCGTGCGCGAGACCGTGGGCAAGGCCATTGAGGGCAAATCGCCCAAGCAGATTGAGAAGATTCGGATTCTTGACCCGGCCTGCGGTTCCGGCTCGTTCCTGATTGGCGCGTTCCAGTACCTGATCGATTACCACATCAAATGGTATCTCGCCCACCCCGAGCAGGAAGTGCGGCACGCCCACCCGTCGCTCGACTTCATGCGCGAAGTCCACACCGACCCCGATGGCGCAAAGCGCCTCTCGGTCTTCCGCAAGACCAAGATTCTGCGAAATAACCTTTTCGGCGTGGATATCGACCCGCAGGCCGTGGAAATCACCATGATGAGCCTGTACCTTAAGGCCTTGGAGGGCGAGAAATCACAGTTGCCACCCAAACAGCACATCCTTCCGGAACTGAAATACAACATCATGTGCGGCAATTCCCTGGTCGGTCCGGATATTTATGACCAAGGCGTCCTGTTCGCGGAGGATGAACGCGACCGCATCAACGCGTTCGATTGGAATAATATAGCGAAGGGCGAGTTTGATTGCGTGATTGGGAACCCGCCGTACATCCGAATCCAAACACTCCAGCAATTTTCTCCCGAGGAGGCTAATTACCTAAAGTCGCACTACCAAACTGCGATCTCGGGCAACTTCGATATCTATGTCTGCTTCGTGGAGAAGGGGCTTTCTGTGCTGAACAGTAGCGGACGGCTCGGTTTCATTTTACCAAGCAAATTTTTCCAAACCGACTATGGAATCGAATTGCGAAGGATGCTATTAGACAGGCAGGCTGTAAGAAAGCTTGTGGACTTTGGGCATCTGCAAGTGTTCGATGGGCCGACCACTTATACGTGCCTGATGTTCTTAACATGCGGGCCAAACAAGAATGTCGAATACTTGCAAGTCCAGGATGACCACGACCTGCCTTCACTCAAGGGCACCCTCTCGTCGGTGCCTTCAGACACGCTTTCCTCGGAGTCGTGGGTTTTCGGAGGAAAGGAACGACGTGTCATTTTTCAGAAGATAAGCGACCGCGCAAAACCTCTGCTAGACCTGGACGTGGCCATATCGCGAGGTACGAGTTCGGGAGCTGACGACATTTTTGTGGTAAATAGGACAAATCAATCAGACGTTTACCTTACAAGAGATGGGAACGAGGTGCGCTTAGAATCAGGGGTGCTTCGCACCCCGCTTTATGCAACTGACTTCAAACGCTACGACTTTGCTCCGGCGGCCGATGAGCGAATTATCTTTCCGTATTCGGTTGCCCCACAATCATCTGCGCTAATTGCTGAAAGAGAATTCAAATCACGGTTTCCACGAGCGTACGACTATCTTCGCTCAA
>Ga0326727_10007162_pt1 | contig 29797 bp, 18 predicted proteins | sample MB2enrmetagenome_FD_207643 | JGI IMG/M metagenome (GOLD analysis project Ga0326727, IMG submission 207643) | Lab enriched peat soil microbial communities from McLean, Ithaca, NY, United States - MB29MY | ecosystem: Environmental > Terrestrial > Soil > Wetlands > Peat | place: USA: New York... | reverse complement strand
CGCTGACGACGACCGCGCTTGACGCCTCAATCGTTCTGAGCGATGGCCGGCGTCTGGGCGCATCGCTCGTCGTGGGCGGCGATGGTGCCGATTCGAGCGTGCGTCGTCAGATTGGCGTGGATGCCTCGGTCAAGTCCTACGGTCAATCCGGTGTTGTGGCCAATTTTGCCTGTGAGCGACCGCATGGCGGCTGCGCGCGCCAATGGTTTCTCGGCGATGGGGTATTGGCATGGCTTCCGCTACCAGGGAACCGAATCTCCATGGTGTGGTCAACATCTGATCCGGCCCGCTTGCTCGCTTTGGACCCTGATGCCCTCGCCGATACCGTCGCGCAGGCCGGCGGATTCTCCCTGGGAGCGCTTCACGTTCTGACGCCCGCGCAAGCCTTTCCGTTACGCCTGATCCGACCCGCTGCCATGGTGAGCCAGCGCGTGGCACTGATCGGCGATGCCGCCCATACGGTGCATCCCCTGGCGGGGCAGGGCGTCAATCTGGGCTTTCAGGATGCGGCGGTACTCGCCGCCCTGTTGAACAACACGCGTGACCCGGGCGACTGGCAAGGACTGCGCCGCTACCAGCGGCAGCGGCGCGAAGCGGTTTATACCATGCAGCAAGCCTGTGACGCCCTGTTTTCGCTTTTCCATCAACAACACCAACCCGGGCTGGCCCGGCTGCGCAATGCCGGTCTGACCCTGGTCAACCATCTGGGGCCGCTCAAGCGGCAATTCGCCCGCCATGCCATCGGGTTTTAAAAGGATGAACACCATGAAAAAAACGACACTGAATCTGTTGCTGGCGGGCCTGTTTCCTGCGCTGATCTCGTGCTCCGCCAGCGCGGACAACACGGCGACCCTGGCCTCCGTGAAAAAGAACTTCGAACAGCACTTCGCGGACCGTGCCGTCACCGATGTGCGACTGACGCCGATCAAGGGTATTTATGAGGTCGACGTTCAGGGCAACCAGATCGTCTATGTCGATCAAAAGGTCGATTATCTGTTTGTCGGCGATCTGGTCGACGTGAAAAACGGCCAGAGCCTGACTGAAAAGCGTCAATCGGAGCTGAGCAAGATTTCCTGGAACGTATTGCCGCTACAGAATGCCATCAAGGAAGTTCGCGGCGACGGTTCGCGACAACTGGCGGTCTTTACCGATCCCGATTGCCCGTTCTGCAAAAAGCTCGAACGCGAAAGCCTCGATGGCGTCAACAATGTCACGATCTACATCTTCCTGTATCCGCTGACCCAGCTGCACCCCGACGCCATGCACAAGGCCAAGCAGATCTGGTGCTCGCCCGACCGTCTCGTTGCCTGGAAATCCTTCATGCATGACGGCCGTGCGCTGAGCGGCGCCGATACCTGCGACACGCCGCTTGAATCCATCCAGGATCTGGGTCGCAAACTGGGTATCGATGGCACGCCGGCACTGGTGTTCGGCAATGGCCGGATGGTGGCGGGTGCGGTTCCGAAAGACCAGCTCGAAGCCATGCTGGACGATTCCACGAAAAAGTGAGATTCCGCGCGTGAGTCGGGGTGTTTTTCATGCTAGATTATGCCGATGGGCTATCTATTGAAAATCAACACGCCCAACTCACACAAGGAAAAATCATGGCTGATCTGCAATCCCTGTTCGCTCAGGCCCAGGCCGATGTCAAAACCCTCGACGAGCGTCCCGACAATCAGACCTTGCTGCAGCTCTATGCGCTGTTCAAGCAGGCGACCGATGGTGATGCGAGCGGTGAACGTCCCGGCATGATGGATTTCATCAACCGCGCCAAGTTCGACGCCTGGGAAAAGCACAAAGGAATGTCGGTCGAAGCCGCAATGCAAGGCTATGTCGACCTGGTCAACGAACTGATGGCTGATTGATCCATACCCGGAGGGCGCGCCGCGCCCTCCGGGTTTTGTTTATTGTCCCCTTCGCCTGAATACAAGATTCTGCAATGACGACAGCAGATACCCCGGTTGTCCCTCTTCCTGTGCGAAAACCAGCCTGACCGGCACACCGCAAAGCGCCGGCAATTTCAATGCATTGATTTGCAATACCCGTCCCGGTCCCGGGGCGCGAAGATCCGCCAGACATGCATCCTCCAGCGTCAATTCGCAATTCACAGCCGGGAGCGAGAGCGGCTGGGAGGTTTTCGTGGCGAGCGTGGTACACAGGACGGGATCATGGTCAGGCGGGGTTCGCAAGGTGTAGGGGGTGCCTGCGATATGCAGCGGGTGGTCGCCAGAGAAAAAATCGTTCGCGAGCAGACGTGCATTACCCAATGCCAGCAGTAAATCCGCGTTGTCCCGACGCAGGAAGGACAGCCCCTCAGCGTCGAGATGCAGGCGGATGTCCGCCGGCAGATGAATGGTCCGCATGGCCGACGCATCCGGGACATAAGCCTGTTTGCAGGTCAGTTGGGTGCCGCTGCCCTCATCGCGGAGTGTCAGGTCCGGCCCGTTGCGAACGATCCGCAGTGTCGTGGCGGGAGGAAGGGGGAGTGTGGTGGCGAAGGGCATGGGGAGCGCGGCAAGCGTGAGGGTGTGATAGTGCACCCAGATCGAAGTGTCGATGTTCTGATGCCGGATCGTCGTGCGGGTGCCAAGCCGCAGATGAACAATGCCTTTGATGCAGGGGAGCCGAACGGCCCGGTCGAGCGTCAGCGAGAGCGTGTCGCCTGTGTGTTGCAGGCCGGCCAGTGTTTGTGGCGGGAGAGGCGGCAGAACCAGCGAATCGGATGCAAGGCGGGTCCCCGCAAAAATTTTGGGAAAGTAACGCTCCTTGAGCAGCGGTTGGCAATACAGGGTGTTTTCTTCTTCAGCGGCGATCCACGCATGGAGTTCATCGATATCCAGCCCCAGTAACCGACAGTTCTGCGGCAGCGCGGGGGAGGCGACCACTAATTTGTTTTCTATCCACCACACGGACAAAGCGCGCAGACCGCCGGAGGTCCGGATACCGATGACCGGTGCCTCCAGATCGGGTGTCGGCAGGGTTTTCAGTGCGCTCCACCATGGCGCATCATGCCGCTGCAGTTGTTCGGCCTGTATCACCACCGGGAGGGCGGCGCCATGATCCGGCGACGAAGCCAGGAGATGGGGGGCATTGACCGGCACGTCGCCGCTGATCGGCTCATGGCATGAAGCGACAGCTGTCAGCCGCAGCGCGCTGAACAGGGCCATTGCTGCGCGGAGACTTTCGGGGGCCCCAGTATTTCCATCATGGTCGGGATGGATGTCCAGCGGGATCTCCGTCCCGTGCTTTTCCCTGAATTCGCTCAGAATGCCCTGTATAGCGAGTCGTTGGTCGTCAGTCAGGTCGGGCCACAGACGATACACGTCCTGGATGCGGCACTGCCAATGTTCATGAGCGCGCGCCATGTCCGTCGGGTCTGCCTGGAGCGGAAGGGTATCGCCGTCCAGCGAAAACAGCTGTCGAAAGCACTCAAATGGCAGTTCGGGGTGCGGCGGGAGGGGCTGAACGATCCCGGGGTCGAGTAGCGCCTCCAGCCCGGCCGACGCTTCCGGATCGTCGTTGAGTTCCATGGCCTCGATGTGCGGGTCGATGCCGTAAAGGGCGTGCAATGCTTCGAGCAAATCGCTGAACCGGGGAAAAATCATCGCGTCGCGCAGTCTCAGCGGGTCGTGCAGGTGGAAGCCCTGCACGCCGCGCTGTTCAACGATCAGGGGGGATGCACTCCGGTGGCGGATCATCCATCGCATCGATTTCCTCTCCGCGGACGGGCAAGAAATGGTCGCGAGCGGGTACGTGCTGCCAGACAGTAAATGCTGCCGGTGGGTCTCATGCCAGACCCACAGATCGTGCCATTGGGTACGGGTCGCGGTGTTTTCGGCAAAGAGGGTCAGCATGGATGAATCGCCGCCGAGGGCGACAAGGGCGAGTCGCGCCCGGGCAAGCAGCGCGCACTGTGCCGGGGCATCGGGCGGCAGCGCATAGCCCTCTACCCTGTTGAGTGCCTGCTCGAAGCGCACGCGGTCGAAACGTCGCCTTCCGTTGCCGATGTTTTGCACAAACGCCGACTCAAAGCCCAGCGCACGACGGCATTCACCGTCGTTGTCGTGGGGGTCGCGATCGTCTGTCGAATTTTCGCCGGGAAGATATTTCGGGGACGCTTCGGAACACGCCACCTCATGCAGAAGAGGGGGGAGTACGTTGGCCTTGCGCGCAGTCAGGACAAGGTCCAGGAGAAACCGGATTCTGCTCTGGGCCGGTCCCGCCAGCCTGCAGTGGCCGATCATGCCCGGTGGTGTCAGTGCCCCGGAAAGCGCGGGGTAAGCGTCCGGAAGCGAATAGTGCCGCCGGAACAGTTGTGACAGTACGTGCTCGATGATGCGCTGGTCCAGGTGGGTCTTCAGCCACCTTCTTTGCCTTTCAGGCACGGCGGGCACTTGCACACAGGGGGTGTTGTCGTTTGGCGGAGGTGTCGTTTCGAAGTCGTCCAGATAGCGAGTCAAGTCGGATACCCGAGACACCGCTTCGGCCTGGCGCCGGGCGAGGGCTGACGTCAGGCAGGTCGCGGTGGCGGATTCCCGGGCGGGGGCGTCGACAAGTTCGAAATCGTTGAGCATGCGTGTCGTGCCGGGCAGTGACCAGATTGCAGTGCGTTTGGTCTCGAATACGGCGAGCCGGGTACGCAGCAGGCGCTTGAGGAGCGGGTGCGCCTTACGCATCAAGAGCACATCAGCGGAAAATCGGACCGGCCGTGCTTCGGTTGGCTGCTCGCCGAGGCAGGACTCGACCAGGCGTTCTCCGCTTTGCAGGCTGGGAGGGGTGCTCCCGCCAATGAGGGCGAATTTGATGCCGATGTTTCCGAGCGCCTGTTGCATTTCGGCCGCAGCGGGAGGCGCGAGCCGATCGAAGCGGATGGCGGGGTGGGCATGAATAAATACATCGCCGCCGCCCCAGGCAAAGGGAACCAGCTCACGCAGGACGCCGGTGGCTGCCGCGTACAGATGGTATTGTTTCAGCACACAGTACATGTCTCTCAGTGCCGCCAGCAAGGTGCGGTCCAGCGCTTCGGATCTGGGTTCCAGGTCTGAAAAAACATGCATGTCCTCAACGAGTTCAACGCCCGCCTGTGCCAGCAGGGCGGACCAGTACGCCCCCTGGGTCTGATGCGTGTGGAGCCATTGGCGCACGGCGTGATCGACGATCAGACTGAGTCGCGTGGAAGGGCGATCCGGGCGCTTTTGCTGCAAGGTGCGACCATGACGGATGATGTGCGGCAGCATCGGTTCGAGGTCGGCGCCTTCGCCGATCCAGCAGTGAAAATACTCGAATCGGCTGTGATCATCGAGCATCGGAAAGTCGAATGACTCGTTGGGAAATTGCAACTGATCAACCTGTTGCATCGGATCTTGAAACAGCGCATGGCTTCCGGCGGCCAGCCTTGCCCGGTCGATGCACAGCGGGTCGACCCGCAGATAGGCCATTGCTGACAGCAGTTTCCGGGTTTGTGCGGGCGTTTCGAATCCCCGGGGCCCGACATGAAAGAAGGCGTGCTCCAGGGCTCGGGTCACGTCCGGGTGATGCAGGTGGCCGGGGATGCTTGCAAGAGCGGCCACACCGTTTTGCCAGGTCTCGCCGTGAAGCTGATGGAGACGGTCAATGATGCGAACGGCCGTTTCTTTGTCCGGGGAGAGGGGAAAGTCCGCTCCGGTGTCGACGGGGGCCGGCAAGATGTTCAGCGCCAACCGGCGTCGCTGGTTGAGCAGCGCCACCAGATCCGGGTGATCGTCGGGCAGCCCGTCCGGCCCAAACCAGTGTGCGGCGGTGTCGCTGAGCCGGGGCGGGAGCGCCTCCATCAGCAAGGCCTGCAGCATTCGGTCGATGACACCGTTCAGTCCGGACGGATCATGCGGATAGGTGCGAATCCAGGTCTGAATGTCCTGGAGACCCTGCTGCAGCAAGGGGGAGGGCAATTCCGCACCCATGCCGGACGCATCAAACCAGGCGCGTGAACGCCCTGGTCGGGAAGTGTCGATCTCGATGAGAAAGCCTGGTGTGGCCGGGCCGGTTCCGCCTGTCTCCGGTATGTCGGGAAGCGCTGTTGGGGCGGACAGGAATATACCTCCCTCGCGGGCGAGGAGAATCACCATCAGAACGCGCGCGAGGGTATCGAGGCGGTCGGATTCGCTCATGAATCCGCGGGATGAAGACAAGGTGAACAGCATCTGCTGTGCGTCAACGTCGAGCGTCCCGCTCGTCGCATGGCGTGCGCCCGGCAAGTCGGTCTCATCCGGTGCGTACGCGATCTGCCGGCACAGTCCCTCCACCTGAAAATGCACCCGAAGCTGTGAGGGATGGTCAAGCGTCCACAGGCAGACCTCGGTGGCGTGACCGGAGCGGATCCAGGCCTGGATGGTGTCGGCCTGTTGTTGGGTCAGCGGATGGAATAGGGCGATATGAACAAGATTGGGCCAACGCATTCAATGTCTTTCGCATAAAAGAGACGGCCGATGATTTTGTGTCAAGCCTTGCGGAGACTGATAGCGGAGCAGGACGGAGTTTCCTGTAGCGGATGCTGTAATGCAGTAAGGGGAATGCGCCAGCTTGTCTTTGAATATTCTTAAGATGCTTCCGGCATCAAGTTGGGGAAAGTCCTGCGTACTGCTAGACTTGCCAAATGTCGGGCAATCGGGATTAATACCCCTCCTCTGGAGGACCGATGGCAGACGAACCGATTTCCACCTCACGTCGGAAGCTATTGCAACTGGGTACCGTACTTTCTATGAATTCGCTGATTCCGGGCTGCAGCGTCGACTTGCCGCCCAGGACGGGGGCATCCAATGCGCCTCGCCTGAAACTGATTGCGCTGGGCGGACCGATGCTGGATCAGGCGCGTGCCGAGCGCGGGGCGAGTGCCCTCGCCGGGATGGGGTTCGCGCTGGAAAACCGCGCCTGTTTGACCCGGCGCGTGTCGCGTTTTGCCGGCACAGACGAAGAGCGGCTTGCCGATCTGAACGATCTCGCCGACACACGTACCGACATGCCCGATCTGATCATGGCGACCCGGGGCGGGTTTGGCACGGCACGGCTTCTCGAGCGCATCGATTACGCCAGACTCTGCCCACGCCTGAAAGAGACGGGCGCGATCCTGATGGGCTATAGCGACAACACCGCCGCCCAGCTCGCCCTGCTGGCGAAGGGGGGCGTGGTGACGTTTTCCGGTCCGATGATGTATGGCGATTTCGGCGCGACGCCACCCAGCGATTTCATGCTTGGCTGGCTGCGACGTGTACTGTCCGAGCCGGCGTTCGACTTGCGCGTCGATACGCCTCAGACAGACCGCTGCGATGTGTCCGGCATGCTCTGGGGTGGGAATCTCAGTATGCTCATCAGCCTGACCGGCACGCCCTGGATGCCGGCGGTGGAGGGGGGCATTCTTTTCCTCGAAGACGTCGGTGAAGATGTCTACCGGGTGGAGCGCATGCTGCTGCAACTGTTGCAGGCAGGAATACTCGAGCGGCAGTCGGCTATCGTGCTCGGGCAATTTACTGCGTACAAGCCCGACGGCTTCGATGCGGAGGGTTATACTCTCCGACGGATGCTCGATACGTTTCGCACCCGGCTGTCCGTTCCGATTCTTACCGGATTGCCGGTCGGGCATGTGCCCGACATTGTGCCGATGCCTATCGGTGCGCAGGCACGCCTGATTGCCGGGGACGCCGGGTTCACGTTGCACGTGAGCGGCTATCCGGTGCTCAAACGTTTTCCCGCAGCCTTCACACGGATGGCCGGCGGCGATATCAACACGAAGAAAGACTGACGCAATCTATGGAAACACGCTGGCTCGAAGACTTCATGGTTCTGGCTGAAAGTGGCAGCTTCACCCGCTCGGCCCAGGCGCGCCACCTGACCCAGCCTGCATTTTCACGGCGGATCAAGGCGCTGGAAAGCTGGGTTGGCTGCGACCTGATCGACCGCAGCAGCTATCCGACCCGCCTGACGCCGGCTGGCGAGGTCTTCAAAGAGCAGGCCGTGGCCATGCTCAATCAGATCCATGCCACGCGCGCCTTGTTGCAGGGCATGCGGCCGCTCCCCGAAGAAACCATGGAGTTCGCGGTTCCGCATACGCTGTCTTTTGCCTTTTTTCCCAAGTGGCTGACCCAGGTCGAAGCCGGATTCGGCCCCCTGTCGTGCCGCTTGCAGGCCAGCAATGTCCATGATGCCTTGCTGTCATTTGTCGAAGGCGGCAGCGATCTGCTGATGTGCTACCACCATCCCAAGCAGCCGGTCGAACTGGCCGGGGAGCGCTATGCCGGTCTCAAACTGGGCGTCGAGCGTCTCAAACCCTATTCGCGTACCGATTCCCATGGTCAGCCGCTGTTCCGCTTTCCGGGCACCGAACGCGCGCCGCTGCCGTTTCTGGGGTTTGCATCGAACGCCTACTTCCGTCTGATGACCGAACTGATCCTGGAAAATGCGCCCGAACACTGCCATTTGTTGCAACGTTATGAAACCGATATGGCCGAAGGTCTGAAAAACATGGTCCTCGAAGGACACGGTGTGGCCTTCTTGCCGGACAGTACTGTAGCGCGCGAACTACACTCCGGAGAAGTTTCTCTCGCCTCGGACGACGATCGCTGGAGCGTCGAAATGGAGATCCGCCTGTACCGGGACCTCAAGCACGGCCGGCCGGCGCTGGATTCCTTCTGGGCTTACCTGCGGGAAAACTACGACGCCGTGTGATTTTGTGGGTTTTATGCAAAAAAAGCATTGATAGATTGATAAACGGAACTGGTCAGATACGCGGGGTGCGTCATAGAGTGTGCTCTCAACATGCAGTTAACAGGGAAGCGACACAACATGACCACCACACGCGTAGAACACGATCTGATCGGCAACCGAGACGTCCCCGCTGATGTTTACTGGGGGGTGCACACGCTTCGCGCCATCGAGAATTTCCCCATCACCGGACAAACCATCGGCATCTATGGCGATCTGATCGTTGCGCTGGCTGCGATCAAGGAAGCCGCCGCAATGGCTAACCGTGATCTGGGTCTGTTGGAACCCCATATTGCACAAGCCATCTGCGAAGCTTGCGAAGAGCTGCGCGATGGCAAGCACCATGACCAGTTTGTCGTTGACGTGATTCAGGGCGGCGCCGGTACGTCGACCAACATGAACGCCAACGAAGTGATCGCCAACCTGGCGCTGGAAAAACTGGGCCACAAGAAGGGCGAATACCAGTACCTGCACCCGAACGAACACGTCAACCTGTGCCAGAGCACGAACGACGTTTACCCGACATCGCTGCGCCTGGCGACCTGTTTCGGTATTACCCGCCTGGTTGCTGCAATGCAGACCCTGGGCGATGCGTTCGGCGCCAAGGCTGAAGAATTCAAAGATGTCCTGAAGATGGGCCGTACCCAGCTGCAGGACGCCGTACCGATGACGCTGGGTCAAGAGTTCATGACCTACTCCGTGATGCTGGGCGAAGACCGTCTGCGTCTGCTCGAAACACTGGAGCTGATGCACGAAATCAACATGGGTGCCACCGCCATCGGTACCGGCATCTGTGCTCACCCGGATTACGCTCCGCTGGTCTGCAAGTACCTGGCTCAAATCACCGGCCTGAACCTGATGACCGCTCCGAACCTGATCGAAGCCACCCAGGATTGCGGCGCCTTCGTACAAGTTTCCGGCGTGCTCAAGCGCGTAGCCGTCAAGCTGTCCAAGACCTGTAACGACCTGCGTCTGCTGTCCTCCGGCCCGCGTGCCGGTCTGGGCGAAATCAACCTGCCGGCACGTCAGGCCGGTTCGTCGATCATGCCGGGCAAGGTTAATCCGGTGATCCCGGAAGTGGTCAGCCAGGTTGCTTTCGAAGTGATCGGCAACGACGTGACGGTCACCATGGCTGCCGAAGCCGGCCAGCTGCAACTGAACGCGTTCGAACCGGTTATCGCTTACAGCGTGTTCCGCAGCGTGGGCCATCTGCGCGCCGCTTGCGATACCCTGACCGAAAACTGCGTGAAGGGCATCACCGCCAACCGCGAATATCTGCACTCGCTGGTCGTGAACTCGATCGGTCTGGTGACCGCGCTGAACCCGTACATCGGTTACGCCGCTGCGACCGAAGTGGCTGCCGAAGCACATGAAACGGGCGCCGGTGTGGCTGAAATCGTTCTGAAGCGTGGTCTGATGACCCGCGAACAGCTCGACAAGGTGCTGCAACCCGAGTCCCTGACCCAACCGCGCTGGGTCAAGCTGTAATACTTGTTTCACCCTGCCCGGTTCTTTTCTGTCCTGGAACCGGGTGAATACCTTAGGCAGGCCTTGTGGCCTGCCTTTTTTTATGTGTGCGCCCCATCGCGGTGACCGATGCAAATCGGGATGAGTTTTTTAAATAAAAAGGATATGCTGATAAAGAGTGAAATCGGATGAATGAGATGCACGTCTGATTTTATTTGTTAAATCCTGGCTCGTACTGACGACCGGTCGGGACGGTGTACCCGTGCCTCCCCGTGGGGAATCTCGCGACGTCGTACGGAGCGGGTTGTCAGACTATCTGTGATGTAATTTGGCTGCAGAGGACCTGGAAACCGATGCGTGTCCTGACTTCCTGTGATTGCAGTGCGAATTTCCAGCCGCTCACCTCCCTTCTGGAGACCTGCGCCTTACCCGCTCTATTGACCGACGATTGCGGTCCGGCCTTATGGTCTAGTGTCTCCGCCAGGCATCGCGGGGTGCGTTTCACTCAGCCTGGCGTGTCCTTGCCTCATCGCATTACCGTGATCGACAAAGCCACCGGTCGTGATATCGACGTCAACGATGCGTTTGCACCCCCTTGTCTGATCGTGACGGCGCTGGACGAGGTCTGCCCGGAGGATAAAGAGAGGGGGCTTTGTGGCTGACAAAATAACGATCCTTGCGGTGGACGATACTCCGGACTCGCTCAAGCTGTTGACGGATCTTCTCAAGGATGAAGGCTATACCGTTCGTTCCGCCATCAACGGTACGCTGGCGCTGAATTCTGCCATCAGCAGCCCCCCCGATCTGATCTTGCTGGATGTCCGCATGCCCGGCATGGATGGCTTCGAGGTTTGCCGCCGTCTGAAGGCCCGACCAGAGACACGCGACGTACCCGTCATTTTTGTGACGGCATTATCTGAAACCGACGACAAGGTCGAAGGCTTCGGGCTGGGGGCTGTGGATTTTGTGACCAAGCCTTATCAGCGCGAAGAACTCCTGGCGCGCGTCCGCACACATGTGCAATTGACCCGGTTACGCAACCGGCTCGAATCCATGGTCGAGGAACGCACAAAAGAGCTCATGGAAAGCAAGGAAAACTACGACCTGCTTGTGAAAAACATTCCGGTAGGTGTTTATCAATACCATTGGGTCCCGGATCAGCCGTCGGTATTTTCCTATGTCAGCCCGAGATTCTGCGCGTTGTTGGGCATTGGCGCGGAGGATGTGCTTGCGAATCCCGTGCTGACATTCGACATGATTCATCCAGATGAGCGTGACAATTTTATTCGCATGAGCCAGGCGTGTCTTGCCGCCAAGGAAAATTTCCTGTGGGAAGGCAGAACGCTGCGTGATGGCGAGACGTTGTGGTTGCACGTCGAATCACATCCTGAACAAAGACGGGATGGGAGCTATATGTGGCATGGCATCGTTTCGGATATTACCGAACGCAAGGAGGCCGAACGATGTATCTTGCACATGGCGACTCACGATTTACTCACCGGCCAGCCGAACCGTTCATTGTTCAATGACCGGCTCCAGCAAGGAATCGCCGAAGCGCGCCGCTTTGGCCATTCGGTCGCCATTCATCTCCTGGACCTCAATAACTTCAAGATCGTTAACGATACGCTGGGCCATCCCGTGGGTGACCGCGTCCTGTGCGAAGTGGCTCGCCGTTTGTCGCAGCAGATCTGTGACGGCGATACGCTGGCGCGCCTGGGGGGCGACGAATTCGCGGTGCTCCAGAGCCATGTTGCCAATCCATCCGAAGCTCTTGCCCTTGCCGAGCGCTTGCAGGTCGCCCTTTCGGATCCGGTGATGATCGGAGACAGTGCGATTGCAACCTCTGCAAGCATTGGCATCACGCTCTTCCCTTCTGATGCGGACAGTGCGGAGTCATTGCTACGCAATGCCGATATCGCCATGTACCAGGCAAAGCGGGAGCCCAGGAATCATCGCTCGTTTTTTCAAAGCGAGATGGAATGTCAGATGCGGGAGCGAAAGCAACTTGAAGAAGACATGCGACAGGGGCTGGCGCAAGGGCATTTCTTTCTGGTGTATCAGCCCAAGGTCAGGGCCGCCGACGGAAGCCTCTGCGGCATGGAGGCCCTGCTGCGCTGGCGCCATCCCCGCCGCGGTCTCTTCAGCCCCGCCGAATTCATCCCTCTGGCCGAGCAAAGTGGTTTCATCGTTCAGCTTGGAGAGTGGGTGGTGGGCGCTGCGTGCCGCCAAATGCGCCGATGGCTGGATGAAGGGATGCCGTCTCTTCGGGTGGCCGTGAATCTCTCCGCCATCGAGTTCCAGAATGGCGACCCGCTTGCCGTCGTCAGTCGAGCCCTGGAAGACAGCGGTTTGCCGGGGAAAAACCTGGAAATCGAGATCACTGAAAGTATGTTGATCAGCAACGCTCATGAAGCGCGCACGGTGCTCGAACGCTTGAACGACATGGATGTTTCGATTGCCATCGACGATTTTGGCACCGGTTATTCCTCGCTTGGCTATCTATGCAATTTTCCCATCGACACGCTCAAGATCGACAGGATGTTCGTCACCAATCTGGATGCGGGCTCGACTGAAACAGGGGGCGCCGTCCTCCGTGCCATGATTTCACTGGCCCACGCCCTGGGCATGCGGGTGACCGCCGAGGGCGTCGAAACCCGGCGACAGCTCGATTTCCTGCGTGCGGAGGCTTGCGATGAAATACAGGGCTATTTCTTCAGCCCCCCGATTTCGGCTGAAGAATTTGGAACCCTGGCAAGGCGAAGCGGCGCTTAGCCGGGGAGCGCAAGAATATGAAATTCATGATGTATATTAAAATCTAAGCCGATTATGAAGTGACCCGCTATCGGGGCAGGTTCCGAGTCGCAGCGGCATGGGGGGAATGATGAAAACGATGCTGGCAACCGTGCTTGTCATCGCTGTATTGGCTTGTAGTCTCGCTTTCGCGGCCTCCAGAGGGCCGGTCGATACGCTTCATGTCCGCGCCAATATCTCAGCGAGAGCCGCAGGCAAGCGCTTCGTCGTGGCGACGGTCGTCAAGGTTGACGGAATCGCCTGGTTTGATCGCATGCGCGTTGGCGTCGAACAATTCGGCGCGGAGACCGGCCACGATACCTGGATGGTTGGGCCGACCCGTACCGACGCGGCTGCCCAGGTGCAGATCGTCGAGAATCTGATTGCCCAGGGCGTTGATGCCATCTGTATTGTTCCCGTTTCGGTGGAGGCCATCGAACCCGTGCTCAAGAAGGCGCGTGCACGCGGCATTATCGTTGTCGCTCACGAAGCTTCGAACCTCAATAATGCCGACTACATTCTCGAAGCCTTTGACAACAAAGCCTATGGTGCCAGGTTGATGGAAGTTCTCGGCCGTGCAATGGGGGGCAAAGGCCAATACGTCGCAACGGTCGGTAACCTGACCGCCAAGTCGCAAAACGAATGGATCGACGGCGGCGTCGAATATCAAAAGGCGCATTTCCCCGATATGCAGGAGGTCTCTGCGCGTCTGGAAACCCATGACGACGCCAATCTCGATTACGCCAGGCTGAAAGCAGTCCTGAACGCCCATCCCGACCTGAAAGGGATTCTGGGCGGACCGATGCCGACCTCGGCCGGCGCGGGACGCCTGATCGCCGAACGCGGCTTGAAGGGTAAGCTGTTTTTTGCCGGGACCGGGCTGGTGTCCGTTTCCGGTGAATATCTGAAAAACGGTGACATTCAATACATCCAGTTCTGGGATCCCGCGGTTGCGGGCTATGCGATGAATGTGATCGCCGTGATGGCACTTGAACACAGGAAGGCCGAGATCAAGGCCGGTCTCAATCTGGGGTTGCCTGGCTACACCCATCTGAAAGCGCCTTTTGCCGGCAAGGCCAACCTGTTGTATGGCGACGGCTGGGTGGGCGTGACCAAAGAAAACATGGATCGATATGATTTTTGAACCGCTGTAAAGAAAACGCCCCGCAGGGCTTCGCATTCCATCCGCCTCCACTGGGAACGTGAATGCCCGCTGAAGGAGGGTGCCTCATGATCGGTGGTATACGCCTTAATGTGCTGACACATCTGAGGATCGGTCGGCAGATCTTTCTCGGATTTTTTGTCATTCTCTTCGTCTTGCTGCTCGTTTCTGTCAGTGGCTATATCGCGTTCACGAATGCGGGGACCAATATCCAGGAGTTTGTTCAGCGCACTGAAGTCGCCAATCAGGCTCGGCAGCTGGATTTTGATGTTGCCGAGTTACTGCGCCTGGCCAATCGATATGGCAATGCGGGTGATGAAGAAGACGGCAGAGCCGCGAAGGCGGCCGTTGAGGTGATCCGTCAGCATCTGGCCCAGGCCCGGTCCTCCATCACCAATCCCGCCTGGGCGCAGCGTCTGACGGTGGTGGCCACACAGATTGATGCTTTCTCCGCGAATCTTGACCGCCTTATCGAGACGAAAACCGAGCAACAGCGACTGACGCGCGACGCGCTCGATCCCAACGAAATCCGCTATTTCGAAACAGTCACCCGTATGGCCAATCTGGCGTCCAGATTCCATGACCCGGCGGTGACGGAGGCCGTCGAAAAGTTGCTTGAACACGCTCTGCTCACCCGAACCTATGTCAGCCAGACCCTTGGCCGTCATGATGCCAATATCAAACCGAGGACGAATAATGAGTTCGACCTGATGGCGGGTATTCTGATGAACCTCCAGCCCAGTGCGGGAAAGTACAATCTGCAGGCACCGCTGAGCGACGCCGCCGCGATCATCCCGCACTATGCAGAGTCATTCGATCTGGTGACTTCACTGATGTTCGATGTCGATGATCTCCTGAGCGGGCCGATGGCCGATGAGAGTAATCGCCTGGCGGCAGAGGCTGCCGCATTGGCGGCATCGGCTTCCGGCGAGGCGAGAACCCTACAAACGTCTACGGTTCATTCCGTGATCGAGATGTCCCGGTTTGTGCTCGGGCTCGCTGCAATGGGGGTCGGTTTGAGTGTGGGGATGGCGCTGATGTTGGGCGCGGCCATTGCCCGTCCTGTCGTCAGAATGACGGAAGCGATGAAGGGGTTGGCAGCAGGAGACATGACCGTCCACGTGCCGGACACGGAGCGGCAGGATGAGATCGGTAAAATGGCGCAAGCGCTGGAGGTGTTTAAATCGAATGCGGAGGCCCTGCATGCCAGCGAAGCGCGTTATCGCAATCTGCTGGAAAATCTGACCGAAGGCGTATTCCAGACGACGCCGGAGGGGGCTTTGTTATCGGCCAACAAGGCGCTCGCCACCATGCTGGGCTGGGAAACACCGCAAGCGATGATCGAAGAGGTCAATAGTGTCGCGAGTCAGCTTTACCTGGATGCCTCGTCCCGGGATCAGTTTTTGGACCAGATTGTCAGAGGGGGGGCCGTTCACGCATTCGAAACGAACCTGCTCCACCGTGACGGCAAGAAAATAGTGGTGTCGATGTCGGCTCGTGGAGTTCTGGATGGCGAGACGCTGGTTCGCATCGAAGGCACGGTGATCGATATTTCCGAAAGATTTCGCGCCGAACAGGAAGTCCGGGCGCTCAATTCTGAACTGGAAGACCGGGTTTTGCAGCGCACGGCGGAACTGGTCTCCGCGCGCGATGCGGCAGAGACCGCCAACAAGGCAAAAAGTGTATTTCTCGCCAATATGAGTCATGAGCTGCGCACCCCGCTCAATGCCATTCTGGGTTTCTCCGATCTGCTGCGGCGAGCGCCGGATCTTTCCGATGTCCATCGCGAGAAACTCGACATCATCAACCGTAGTGGTAGTCATCTGCTGGCACTGATCAATGACGTGCTGGAAATGTCAAAAATCGAGGCGGGCAGGTTGCAGTTGGATCATGCCCCGTTCGACCTCGGCGGCCTCGTGCGCGATGTGACGGACATGATGCGGTTGCGTGCCCAGGAAAAGGGGTTGACGCTTCTTCTTGACCAGTCGTCGTCTTTTCCCCGTTTTATTCGTGGAGATGAGGCGCGGATGCGGCAGATTCTGGTCAATCTGGTGAGCAATGCCGTGAAGTTTACCACCCACGGTGGCGTGGCCCTCCGGCTGAGCACCCGTCAGAATGACCACCAGCATTTGATGATGGAGATCGAGGATTCCGGGATCGGGATCAGTGAGGAAGATCAGCGTCGTCTGTTTCAGCCCTTTGTTCAGTTGGGCGGGCCGGATGCGAAGGAGGGGACCGGCCTCGGGCTGGCGATTACGCGCCAATTCATCGACCTGATGGGCGGTACGATCAACGTTCAGAGTACACCGGGCACGGGTTCTCTCTTCCGGGTCGATCTGCCTGTCGAAGTCTCGGAAGGGGCTGAGGCTCGCCCCCGTTCTGCCGAAATGCTTGCGCGGGAGGTCTGTGGACTGGCGCCCGGTCAACCTGCATTTCGCGTGTTGATTGTCGAAGATCACCGCGACAACCAATTACTCTTGCTGAAGTTGATGTCTGATCTGGGGCTTGAGACGAAACTGGCCTCCAATGGAGAAGAGTGCCTTGCTATTTTCAATGAATGGCACCCGCATTTTATCTGGATGGACCGCCGCATGCCGGTGATGGACGGGATTGAAGCCACTCGACGCATCCGGGAATTGCCCGGGGGGCGGGAGGTGAAGATCGTGGCGATCACAGCCTCGGTATTTCAAGAACAGCGCCAGGCTTTACTGGATGCGGGGATGGACGATTTTGTACGCAAGCCTTATCGGTTTGAAGAAGTCTATGACTGTCTGGCCAGAAATCTCGGCCTTAAATATATTTACCGTTCCACGGACGCTGATAGGGTCGAGGCGGTTCAGGAGACGTTACCGCTTGAATCGATGGCCAGCCTGCCGGCAGCGGTGCGTGATGAGCTGATGACGGTTCTTGAAAGCCTGGACAGCGAGCAGATCGTCGTTGTCATCCAGAAGATCGCTGAAATCGATGCCGAACTTGGACGTGTTCTGGGAAGGCTGGCCGGAAGTTTCGATTACCCGACGATACTTCAGGGACTGAACGACGCAAAGTCGAATGATCCGGACCTCGCGGATGCGCTGAATGCCGAAAATGGTTGACCATTCGGGATGGGGTAGCCGGCATGACTTGTCATGGTCGTTTAGATGCTGAACAAAAAAGAGGTGGGTACGGTGGCTGACAAAATAACTATTCTCGCCGTTGATGACACGCCGGAATCGCTGAAGTTGTTGACAGATATCCTCCGGGAAGAAGGATATGCCGTGCGCTCCGCCATCAACGGCGCGCTGGCGCTCAGTGCCGCCATCAATCATCCGCCGGAGCTGGTCGTGCTGGATGTTCGCATGCCCGAAATGGATGGGTTTGAAGTGTGCCGGCGACTCAAAGCCCATCCCGCGACCCGTGAAGTGCCGGTGATCTTTGTGACCGCGCTGTCCGAGACCGAGGAAAAAGTACGTGGTTTTGCCCTGGGGGCTGTTGATTTCGTCACCAAGCCTTATCAACGGGAGGAGCTTCTGGCCCGGGTGCGCACGCATCTGGAAATCGAACACCTGCGCAACCATCTGGAGGCGTTGGTGGATCTGCGAACCCGGGCGCTGCAGGAGAGCGAAAGGCGGCTGCGCGCGAACTTGCTCGATTTTGTGTCCGCCATTGCCGCCACCATTGAGATGCGTGATCCCTACACCGCCGGTCATCAGCAAAGGGTGGCCGGTCTTTCTTCCGCCATTGCCATCGAACTGCAATTGCCGCAGGAGCAGATCGAAGGGCTCAATCTGGCCTGTCTGGTGCATGACATCGGCAAAATCCGGGTGCCGGCGGAAATTCTCGCCCGGCCTGGCCCACTGAGCGATGCCGAGTTCAATTTTCTTCGCCAGCATCCGGCGAACGGTTATGAAATTCTGAAATCGATCGACTTTCCCTGGCCCGTCGCCAATACGGTGCTGCAACACCACGAGCGCCTGGACGGCTCGGGCTATCCCCTGGGGCTGAAAGGCGGGGACATTTTGCTGGAAGCCAGAATTCTGGCGGTGGCGGATGTCGTTGAGGCCATGGTCTCACATCGCCCTTATCGTTCAGGTCTTGGGATCGCGGCCGCGCTGGAAGAAATCGAGCGCCATCGCGGAATCCGCTACGAGCCCATCGTGGTGGATGCCTGTCTTAACCTTTTCAGGGAACATCGCTATACATTGAATTGAACGGTGGTTCGAATAACCAGATGGGGTCAATGTGGCTGACAAAACGACAATTCTCGCCGTTGACGATACTCCCGAGTCGCTTAAATTGTTGACGGAATTCCTCAAGGAGGAAGGCTATGCAGTGCGCTCCGCCATCAGCGGCGCGCTGGCCCTGCGTTACGCCATCGACAATCCGCCGGATCTGGTCGTGCTGGATATCAGAATGCCTGAAATGGATGGATTTGAAGTCTGCAGTCGACTCAAGGCTCACCCGTCCACCCGCGAAATTCCTGTGATTTTTGTTTCTGCCCTGTCCGAGACCGAGGAGAAAGTGCGCGGTTTCGCGCTGGGCGCTGTCGATTTTGTGACCAAACCCTATCAGCGTGACGAGCTATTGGCCAGGGTGCGTACCCACCTGGAAATCGAACGCCTGCGTAACCATCTGGAAGAATTGGTCGAACAGCGCACTCAGGCGCTGCTGGAGAGCGAAAAGCGGCTGCGCACGAACTTGCTGGAAATTGCCAGCGATGGCATTCATATCCTGGACGCAAATGGCTATCTGACGCAGTACAGCCACTCTTTTGCCGCCATGCTGGGCTATGCGGATGAAGAACTCGTCGGGCTCAATGTGGAGGACCTGGATGAGCTGTTTCCGAAAGACTGGATTTTCGAAGCCATGCGTACCGGTAGCAACTCGCCGGTGGTGTTTGAAACCCGGCACCGGTGTAAAGACGGTCGTACCATCGACGTCGAAGTCTGTGCAAAAAAAATAGAAATCGATGGGCAGACCTATGTCTACGCTTCCTCTCGCGATATCACTGCGCGAAAACAGAGCGAAGAAGAAACCAGAGAGCTCTTGCGTCAGATCGGCCTGCTGAACCAGCGGTTTTCCCTTGCCGCAGATGCGGCCCATGTCGGGGTATGGGATTACCTGGTTACGGAAAATCATCTGGTCTGGGACAAGTGGATGTATGTCCTGTATGGCGTGCGAGAGGATGAATTCGCGGGGGAATATCCGGCCTGGCTGGCCAGATTGCATCCGGATGATCTCGCCCGGTGCCAGGAAGAAGCAGATCAGTCTCTACGCGGGGAGCGGACATACGATACGGAATTCAGGGTCGTCTGGCCGACGGGTGAAGTGCGACACATCAAATCCGCGGCCATTGTGCTGCGCGATGCAGATGGCAAGCCGCTGCGGATGACCGGCGTCAATTACGATATTACCGAGCGCAAGAACGCTGAAGAGCAACTTCGCAAACTCTCGCTGGCAGTCGAACAAAGCCCGGAGAGTATCGTCATCACCAATCTCGACGCTGAAATCGAGTACGTCAACGCGGCCTTTGTCGAGAACACAGGTTACAGTTTTCAAGAAGCCATTGGTCAGAATCCAAGCATTTTGCATTCGGGAAATACGCCGGCAGAGACCTTTTCTTCACTTTGGGATGCATTGACCCATGGTCGTTCCTGGGGAGGGGAGTTTCATAATCTGAGAAAGGATGGCAGCGAGTTTATCGAATTCGCCGTCATTTCTCCGCTGCGGCAATCCGATAACACGATCACGCATTATGTGGCGGTGAAGCAGGATATCACCGAGCGCAAGCGCACCGAGGCAGAGCTGGTGCGGGCGAAGGAGATGGCTGAATCCGCCAATCGTGCCAAGAGCCGTTTTCTGGCCACCATGAGTCATGAAATCCGTACACCGATGAACGGTATCCTCGGCATGGCACAAATGCTGCTGATGCCTGATCTCGAAGCATCGGAGCGGGTGAGCTATGCAGAAACCATCCTGGCTTCAGGCAAGTCGTTGCTTCTTCTGCTCAACGATCTGCTCGATTTTTCCAAGATCGAGGCCGGCAAACTCGAACTGGAATCTGCCGCGCTGGATCCTGGGAGAGTGCTTCATGACGTAAGGGAATTGTTTGTCGAGGCGGCACATCACAAGGGGCTGCGAATCGAGTCCGAATGGACCGGCCCTGCGGGTCAATATTACCTGGGTGATTCCTATCGTTTGCTCCAGATGCTGGCCAATCTGGTGAGTAACGCCGTTAAATTCACGGCACAAGGCGCTATTCGTATCGAAGGGCACGAGATTGAACGCTCAGAGCAGCGTGCGGAGCTTGAATTCGTCATCTCGGACAGCGGTATCGGCATTCCGCAAGACAAGCAGTGCCTGTTGTTCAAACCCTTTTCTCAGGCCGACGGTTCGACCACGCGGCAATACGGGGGAACCGGTCTCGGACTCTCGATCGTACAACACCTGGCCCAATTGATGGGTGGGCGTGCGGGGGTTGAGAGTGAGGTTGGGCAGGGGGCAAGATTCTGGTTTCGTGTCCGGCTCGGCTTAGTGGACGATGGCGTAACAGCCTTGGCTGCGGGAGAGGGGGCTTGTGAGGCGCCGGCGTATGGATCGCTCAAGGGGCATATTCTGGTCGTGGAAGATAATCCGACCAACCGCAAAGTGATTCAGGCCATGTTGAAGAAGCCAGACCTGTATTGCGATTTTGTCGAAGATGGACAACAGGCTGTAGACGCTATTGTCGGAGGGATGGTTCCGGATCTGATCTTGATGGATTGCCAGATGCCGGTCATGGACGGATTCGAGGCCACGCAAAGAATTCGTCGCTGGGAAAGGGAAAACCGCCGTCCCCGGCTGACCATTATAGCGTTGACCGCCGGCGCTTACGAAGAAGATCGTCGGCGCTGTGCCGAAGCGGGAATGGACGATTTTGTGACGAAGCCCATCGTCATTGAATCGCTGCTGGCGAAGCTGGGCAGTTGGCTTTCGTCAGGCAATATCGAAACGGCAACGATGCCGCCCGCAAAACAGGTACCCATGGCGGATGACGCACCTGTGTTTGACGAAACCGGCCTGCTTTCGCTATTTGGCGGTGACCGGACGCTTGCCAGGTCGATCATGACATCCGCGCGGGAAGACATGCCGGGGTATTTCAATCAGTTGGCGCAAGCGGTGGCGTCGGGCAACTGGAAAGAAGCCGAACGCAAGACGCATACGCTGAAGGGGCTGGCCGCACAGATCGGCGGCATGAAGCTTACCCGGTGTTTGAAGGAGGTCAATGACCACCTCAAGCGGGGAGGGAAAACCGACGTGGCGACCGTCGCGCAACTACGCGCTGAATATGACAGGCTATTGGATGTCTTGCGCATGTGGTAGCCCTCCGCCTTCAGGTCCGGAGTGGTGAGTCGTCGTTTTGCCTTCGCATGCGCGAGGATGACGTCCGTGACCCGTGCAAGAGCGTGTTCAGCGGCTCCCTAGCGGTAAATCTCTGCGGTTTTCTGGATCAGAAGTGTACGCACAAAGCGCTGTAGCGGGTCCTGTTCCAGCCTGGCCGGCCATATCATTTCAATGGGAATATCCATCTGCGCGTCATCGATCCGCACGATGTCCAGCGCCGGGTGCGCAGCTTGCAAGAGCCGCAGGATGGTGTCCGGCAGCACGGCCACCGCGGCGATGCGTTCGAGCATCGACGGGATCGCCAGCAAGCTGGCACCCGAGGCAATGATGCGGCGCGACAGGCCGAGCTGATGCAGGCGCTGGTCGATAACGCTGGCCGTCGTACCGAGGTATGAGGTGTAAATATGCGGCAGCGATGCCAGGTCCCTTAACAACAGTGGGGACGGCAAGGAAACCAGGCGGGAGTTGCAGACGCAGACAAACTCGGCGTTGAACAGCAGGGTACGCCGTAGACCCGGTGGGATGTCGGGGAAATAACCCACGGCCGCTTCGACTCTGCCGTCGGCCAGCGCGGCGGCCACCTGTTGCGAGGGCATCGCTTCGATGGAAATGGCGAGTCGCGGCGCTTGTTGTTGCAAGGCTTCGATCAATGCGGGCAGCAGGCTCGCTTCAAGCAGATCCGGCATGGCCAGCCGGAGGGTGCCCTCCGCGATTGCCGGATTGAATTCCCCCTGCGGGGCAAGCAGGCGTTGTCCTTGCGCCAGCCAGTCTGCCAGTGGTTGTTTGAGGGTTTCTGCGAGCGGTGTCAGTTCCATTCTTCGGCCGTTGCGGCATAACAGCTCATCGCCGAAATGCTCGCGCAGCCGCTTGAGGATATGGCTGATCGCGGGTTGCCCCAGGCAGAGCCGGTCCGCGCTGCGACTGACGTTGCAGGTTTGTAGCAGTGTATGCAAAACCGCCAGGGTGTTGAGATCCAGTCTGCGCAGACGAACGCAATCAATATTATCCATGGTAATACATTTATATTTATATATTGATTTTCATTGTAGCGTTATTGCCGGTACGCTGTCTGCGTTGGTTTGATCCGCGGTATGTAAGGCGAAGTTATCGGCAGGCGAGGCGCCTGCCGGTTTTTTTTAACGGGAAACCGGGAGTCGGTCACCACGTGGCGGCATCGCTCCCCAGTGGGCCTGCCGGCCTGTTCCAGCGGTAGGACAAGCCTTCTATCCGGGCTGCGGGTTTCAGTCGACGGGCCGGGCCCCAGCCGGTCATTTCCAGTTCTTCCGCCTGATCTTCCGGTGTTTCCGGGAGCAGTACATCGGCATCCGGTGCCTGACGGGGAGCATCGGTCAGCAATTGGGCCATGCGTGCCAGCGAGGTTCGCACACGACAGCCCGCACCGGTTGTGAAGCGCCGGGTCAGGCCGTGCACCGCCGCTGCCGCCATCAGGTATCCGGTGGCATGGTCCAGCGCCTGCGCGGGCAACGGTGTCGGGCGGTCCCGCTGCCAGGCGTGCATCCCGGCATCGGCAATTCCGCAGCTCATCTGCATCAGACTGTCAAACCCTCGTCTTCCTTGCCAGGGGCCGCTCCACCCGTAGGCGTTCAGACAGACATCCACCAGTGCCGGATTGACCCGTCTCGCCTCTTCGTCGAATCCCAGTCGGGCCAGTGCGTCGGGGCGGTAACCGTGAATCACGATGTCCGCCTGGCGCAGTAGCGCGCGCAGGCGCTCGCTGTCTTGCGGCGTGCGCAGATCGAGGTGGGCGCAGCGCTTTCCGGGGGTGACTTCCGGCACGATGCCGGGTTCATCCCATTCGGGCGGGTCGATGCGCAATACATCGGCGCCCCAGCCCGCCAGAAATCGCGTGGCGACGGGGCCGGCCAGGACGCGCGTGAGATCCAGTACGCGAATCCCCGCCAAGGGACGCAAGGGGTCAAATTCCCGGTCGTCCTCCGTGTCGTCGGCGCTGGCGCCGGTCTCAGCCTCGTGGAAGGTCCAATGCGCCAGCGGTTCTCCGGCAACGGCGCGTCCCTGCGGGTGAGCGGCCCATTGCGCCATCGATCGCATCGCAGCGGCGCAACCGCCTTGCGCCACAATGGCCGCCTCCAGTTCATCGGCCCGCCAGCGCGCAACAGCCTGCGCCACACTGTCTTTCTCCGGGGCGGCGTTCAGTACGGAAAGGGCCGCCCTGCGGTGGTGCGCCGCATTGGTGTGCAGGCGAATCCAGCCATCCGCCGTCTGATAATCGCCGGCGACAGGGTCCCAGGCCGGTGGTAAAACCCAGCCTTGCGGGCGCAGGGACAACTGAAACCAGAGCGAGGCGAGCCGACGGTCGACATGGACCGTCGGCATCCGATCGGTATGCAGTTCGACCCATTGTGCAACCGCCAGCGCGGCGGTCCCGATTGAGGCGCAGGCCAGGTCCGTGACCGGGAACAGCGAAGGCAGATGTCCGGCGCCCTGTATACGGAGCGCGGCCAGGCATTGTTCGTCTCCGTCTATGGCCTGCCACAGGGCGTGCAGCAAAGCCTGATCGGTGGATGATTGTCGAGATGGTTTGGGCATGGCAATCCCCTGTTCTTCAAGCGGACAGAATAACGCCTTGCTTTTCATTTGTCATAGCAGGTTGTGGTATTAGTCTGTTTGATGTGTTGCATGTTGATAATCGATTTTTGATACTTTTAAATCTTTCCTATACTGGTGTTTGTTCTGCTTATTCCCGGTTAATCATGTCCGATCTTCCCCTGGCTCGTCCGAATGCGTCCCGCCTCCTGGTGCTTTGCATCATGAGTGTGGCCTCCATCGAATTCATTCAGAACGGCATGCTCAACTTTGCCGCTGCCTATGTGATGGGGGGGATTGGCGCTGCGCCGGAAGAGTTCAGCTATGCCTCGATGGCGTATGCGATTTGTGCGGTGATTGCATTGTTCAATCATCGCTGGTGTACCGAACGTTTTGGTGCGCGGGGTTTGATCAGGGTCTCGCTGTTGTTGTTTGCCGCCGGTGCAATGCTTTGCGGCCTTGCGCAGACGCCATTGGCATTTATTTTCGGTCGGGCGGTGCAGGGGGTGGGGGGCGCGTCCTTTTTTGTCGGTGCCCGGGTTCAGGTCAATCGCCTGGAAGGGAAAACCCGCATGATAGGGCTGCTGTTTTTTGGCTACGCTCTGATGGTGGGGTCGGCGCTGGGGCCGCTTTTTGGCGCGCTGCTGCTGCATCATGGCAGCTGGCGCTGGATATTCTGGGGCATCATGCCGTGGCTGGCGCTGGCGGCGCTCGCCAGTTCCGCGTTCAGTGCCGAACCGGATATCGATCCTGCGTCTCCGGCGCGTTATCATCCGCGCGCCTTCATCTGGCTGGTTGTCGCCGTGATGCTGGCTCAGTATCTGATTCAGCAGACACCCTATGATTTTTTCAGTCACCCTGAAGTTCTTTTGTTCTGTCTGGCGATGTCGGTGATTGCGGCTATCGTATTCATGCGCAGACATGTCAAGAGTGCCGGCGATCTCGATAAATGGCTGCACCTTGCACATCGCCGCTATCTGTTCGGTCTGGTCTTCTATTTTGTCTGCTACTGCTTCGTTGCCGCCAATAACTACATCATGCCGGTGTTGGTGCAGCAGGCGCTGGGGTTCGATGTGCCGACAACCGGGATATTGCTGTCTGTCAGCTTTCTCGCGGGTATCGTGTTTGCGTCCATCTATGCGCGCTTGCTGCTTTCTCCTCGTGTGCCAGGGCTGAAAGCCGCGATGCTGGTGGGTACGCTGATGCTTGCCGGATATGGCTTGATGATGAGTGGGTTGAATGGAACCGCCTCCTTCGGAAGGGTCGCCGGTATTCTGGTGCTGAATGGCGCTTTTCTGTCCGTGTTTATTTCGGCCGTGGCGCAAGGAACATTCAGGCAGGTCGACCCCTCGGCCTTTACGCACGCCTACCAGACCAAGAATATTGTGCGCCAGATGGCAATTTCAGGGGCGGTTGCCCTGAGTACGGTTTTTTTGCAGGCGCGCAATGCGCTGCATTTCAACCGGCTGGGCGAACAATTTTCTGTCTATAACCCGATATTCTCGGATACGGTTGCGCAGGTGCATCAGTCCCTGCCGCAAGCAGACACGAATCAGGTCTTCAGTACGCTCTTCAGTGAACTTGTTCGTCAATCAATGATGTTGTCCTGTCTGGATTTTTTCCGTCTGGAATTGTGGGTGGGGCTTGCCCTTGCCGTCCTGATCGCGGCGCAAAAAACGTTCAGATAGCGGTTTGTCTCCCGTGTTGGCCAGATGCCGCTGTTGTGTAGTGGCATCTGTTATTTATTTGTGCCTTGCCAAGACAACGGGATAAGGTGTCTCATAGCCGGATACGGAGGGAGGCATCGATGAGAGTCGCGGTCATTTCGGATATCCATGGCAATATCTGGGCACTTGAAGCGATACTGCGCGATATGGCGGATCTGCGCGTTGAACAAGTGATCAATCTGGGCGATCTTCTGTCTGGTCCGCTTGAACCGGCGGCCACTGCCGACCTGCTGATGAGCAAGTCCTGGCCAACCCTCCACGGTAATCACGATCGTCAGCTTCTTGCCTGCGAATCTCATCCCGGCGCTTTTTCCGATCAATACGCTTACGAACACACCACGCACGCTCACCGTGAGTGGCTGAGAGGTTTGCCGTCCGTCCTGCAGCTGAAAGAGGCGGGGATCCTCGCCTTTCATGGCAGCCCGTCCGATGATCTGACTTATTTCCTTGAAGATGTCTCGCCTATCGGTGCTTCCATGGCGCTGCCGGATGTGATCGAACAGCGCGCGACCGGTATCGATGCGCGCCTGATTTTGTGTGGTCACACTCACAAACCGCGTGTGGTATCGATGTCGGGCGGCCGTCTGGTGGTCAATCCCGGAAGCGTCGGATTACCCGCCTATGATGACGATGTTCCGTATTTTCATGTGATGGAAAATGGCAGCCCGCATGCGCGCTACGCCTTGTGTCAGCGCACGCGGGAACCGCAAGGATGGAATGTCGGTTTGCGCTGCGTAGCCTATGAATATGAAAAGGCCGCGGCAGCGGCGCGGCGTCACGGTTCGGAGAAATGGGCGCGCTGGATCGAAACCGGGCGCGCCTGAGGCGGGATCCGGCAGCCGGTCAGGCGTCCAGGATGTGGCGCATGGTGGATTGCATCATTTCGATCAGCGCGGCCTTGTTGATTTCGGGGTAACGGATGGCGCGCACCATCAACCCGTCGAACAGTGCGCCGATCACTTCGACCTTGTTGCCGAGCATTTCCGGCGTCAAGGGTTTGGGACTTCCCATTGCGATCAGTTCGGACACTTTGGTTCTGGCGTGCAGATGGGCTTCGTGCACGATTTCCGCGACTTTGGGATTGCGTGCGGCTTCGGCCAGGATTTCAAACTGCAAAGCGGCATTTTTAAAATTCAGGGCATTGTCGACGTGCTCGGCAATATCCAGCGGCCAGTCTGTGAGCTGTTTTCGCTTTTGCATGAGCTGATCGATGGCATCGAGGCATTCGCGCAGATCCCTTTTGACGATGGCGTCGATAATCGCTTCTTTGTTGGCGAAGTAATGATAGATATGCCCGACACTCATGCCGGATTCTTTTGCAAGTTGAGCCATACTGCAGCCATGGAATCCATTACGTCTGAAACATTCGGAGGCTGCGTCCAGTACCTGATTGCGCCGTTGTTGTGCGCGTTCTGGCTCATCCGGCTGAATGGGTGTGTGAGACATGGAATATCCGCTAATAAGTTATTTGTAAAAACTTGTCACAATTCGATCACTTGCCTGGTGTTTTATTGTAGCATAGAATGAACGCTCGAACTAGATTGAGCGTTCATTCTATAGTGGCACCAGCGTGACGGCGCGCTTTCCGCGTGCCTCAACTTTAGATAGGTGTGGTATGCAGACGGAAAAGTACATCTTCAGAACATCTCTGGCCGTAGTTGCCGTCAGTCTGGCACTGACAGGCTGTGGCGGGTCACAGGGAAATCAGCAGCAAAAGATGGGGCCGCCGGTTGTTGGCGTCGTGACAATCAATCCCCAGCGCGTGGCAATCGATACCGAATTGTCCGGCCGCACTTCTCCGTATACGGTTGCAGATGTCCGGCCTCAGATCGGTGGCATCATCCTCAAACGCCAATTCACCGAGGGTGGTGATGTCAAGGCCGGGCAAGTGCTCTACCAGATCGACCCGGCAACCTACAAGGCTGCGGCAGACAGCGCTCAGGCCGCGCTCGACAAGGCGGTGGCCAATCTGGAGACCTTGCGTCTCAAGGCTGAGCGTTACAAGCAGCTGGTGGCGATCCATGCCGTGGGACAGCAGGATTTCGATGATGCCCAGGCTTCATTCAAGTCGGCTCAGGCCGATGTGGCCGCCAACAAGGCCGCGCTTGAAACGGCGCGCATCAATCTGGGGTATACCCGCGTGACCGCTCCGGTCTCGGGGCGTATCGGCAAGTCGTCGGTGACCGCGGGTGCGCTGGTGACAGCCGATCAGGCGACCGCGCTGGCCACGGTTCAGCAGCTTGACCCGATCTATGTCGACGTCACCCAGTCGAACGGTGAACTGCTGCGCCTGAAGCACGAATTGGCGAGCGGCGTACTCAAGAGCGCCGGCGCCGGACAGGCCAGCGTCAAGCTGACCCTCGAAGATGGCAGCGTTTATCCGCTGGAAGGCAAGCTGCAGTTCTCTGACGTGACCGTCGATCCGACCACCGGTTCGGTCAGCCTGCGTGCGATTTTCCCCAATCCGAAACACGACCTGCTGCCGGGCATGTATGTCCGCGCCAAATTGCAGGAAGGCGTGAACGAGCAGGGGATTCTGATTCCTCAGACCAGTGTGTCGCATGACAGCAAGGGTGACTCGGTGTGCATGGTGGTCGGGGCCGATGGCAAGGTTCAGCCACGTATCCTGCAAGTCGGCCGCGCCATCGGCGACAAATGGCTGGTGAATGGCGGTCTCAAGCCGGGTGATCAGCTGATTGTCGACGGTCTGCAGAAAATCCGTCCGGGGGTCCCGGTCAAGGCCGTTCCGGCGGGTAATGGCGCCGCTTCGGCCAACTCGGGGGAATAATCGATGCCGCGTTTCTTTATCGACCGCCCGATCTTTGCCTGGGTGATTGCCATCATCATCATGATGGCTGGCGCGCTGGCCATCACCGGCTTGCCGATCGCCCAGTATCCGAGCATCGCGCCGCCGCAGGTGGGCATTACCGCCGTTTATCCCGGCGCCTCTGCCCAGACCATCGAAAACACCGTTACTCAGGTCATCGAGCAGCATATGAAGGGGCTCGACGGGCTGACCTATATGTCGTCGGCCAGTGATTCGAGCGGCAACGTTCAGATCACGCTCACGTTCAATGCCGGCACCAATCCGGATATTGCCCAGGTTCAGGTGCAGAACAAGCTGCAGCTGGCCACCGCTTCGCTGCCGAGTATTGTGCAGAAACAGGGCCTGACCGTGGCGAAGTCGGCTGCCAACTTCCTGATGGTACTGGGGTTTGTATCCGAAGACGGCAGCATGAACGGCACGGACCTGGCCGACTATGTCGCGTCGAATATCCTTGATCCGATCAGTCGGGTGAAAGGGGTCGGGGACGTACAGCTGTTCGGCTCGCAGTACGCCATGCGCATCTGGCTCGATCCTTCGAAGCTGAATAACTACAAGCTCAATCCGGCGGATGTTTCCGCTGCCATTCAGGCGCAGAACGCCGAAGTCTCGGCCGGTCAACTGGGTGGAACGCCGTCGGTGCCTGGCCAGCGTCTCAACGTCACGGTGACGACGCAGTCCTTGCTGCGCACGCCGGCACAGTTCGGCAATGTTTTGCTGCGGACCAACAGCGATGGTTCGACCGTGCGCCTGCGCGATGTCGCCCGCATCGAGTTCGGCAGCGAGAACTACAACGTGGTTTCGCGTTACAACGGCCTGGCCGCAACCGGTGTCGCCGTCAAACTGGCGACCGGCGCGAACGCGCTGGAAACCGCCAAGGCTGTCGAAGCCCGGATGACTGAGCTGTCGAAGTTCTATCCGACGGGCATGAAGACCGTTTATCCGTACGACACCACGCCTTTCGTGCGCATCTCGATCCGTGACGTGATCCAGACGCTGGCCGAAGCCATTGTCCTGGTATTCCTGGTGATGTATCTGTTCCTGCAGAACTTCCGCGCCACGCTGATTCCGACCATTGCCGTGCCGGTCGTGCTGCTGGGGACATTCGGTGTGCTGTATGCCTTCGGGTATTCGATCAATACGCTGACCATGTTCGGTACGGTGCTG
>Ga0326727_10007160_pt1 | contig 29804 bp, 24 predicted proteins | sample MB2enrmetagenome_FD_207643 | JGI IMG/M metagenome (GOLD analysis project Ga0326727, IMG submission 207643) | Lab enriched peat soil microbial communities from McLean, Ithaca, NY, United States - MB29MY | ecosystem: Environmental > Terrestrial > Soil > Wetlands > Peat | place: USA: New York... | reverse complement strand
TCTGGACGGTGCGCGGTGCCAACGCCATCATCGCTCTCCGCTGCACTCGCCTCAGCGGAAAGTTCGAGGACTACTGGGCGTCCCGTTCACTGGCCGCCTGAATCGCCCACTTTTATGTCGTGCACCCTGGCGACTCGACCGCAGCGCTGCTTCCGACGCTGGCCGCGAAAACGCCCTCACTCGAAACTCGCGCTCTTTCTGTGTCCCGAACAGATCCTCATGCCTGGGCGGCAGAGGCTGGATAGCGGGTGGCAGTTCCGGCCGCGTCCGGCCGCGTCCGGCGTAGGAACGGCGTTATCGGAAAGTGGAAGGCGGTCCCGAGACTTACCCCTTACGGGACGGGGCTCAAGGTCTCCGCCTTGGAGAACTGGGCGCAGGCTCCCGCAAGGGTGTGGCGCCATCGCAGGCGTGCCCGGTTGTGTATCGATCCCGCCTGACGCCGGGCTATTCAGGTTCCCCGCCGGCCTACTGCGCCGGCGCGTAATACCCCAATCGCCAGAACGCCTTCAACGCCGGCAGGCCGTGCGGCGGCGTGAGCTTGACCTGCACGCGATGATACCGGCCGTCGCGCGCCTGGCTGGGCAGCGCATAGCCCAGCACGTAGCGGTTGCGCAGTTCGATGCCGATCTTGGCCGCGATGTCCGGCAGCTCGTTCAGGTCTTCCACCGGCAGGTGGCGGCCGCCGCTTTGCTCCGCGATCTCGCTGAGCAGCCCGGGGCCGGCCAGTTCCTCGGGCGACCGGGAGCGCGCGCCGTACGGTTCGTAGATGCCCAGCGCGTAGAGCAGCACGTCGCTCTCGCGCACCAGGTTGCGGACCTCGGTCTCGGTGTAGCGGCTGCTGTTGTCGCCGCCGTCGGAGATGATCAGCAGCGCCTTGCGGCTCTTGGTGGATTTCTTCATCTCGTGCAGCGCCAGGAAAATGGCATCGAGCAGCGCCGTCCTGCCGCGCGACGGGGCGAAAGCCAGTTGGTTCTGAATCTCTTCGTAGTCGCGGGTGAGCGGCACCACCAGCTTGGGCCGTTCGTTGAACTCCACCAGAAAAAACTCGTCCTCCGGGTTGGCGGTCTTGAAGAATGCCGAGGCGGCCATGCGCGACCGCCGCATCTTGGTCCCCATGCTGCCGCTGGTGTCGAAAACCAGCCCCACCGCCAGCGGCTCGTCCTCCATGGCGAAGTGCGTGACGGTCTGCTCCACTTTGTCGTCGAAGACTTTGAAGTGCTCCCGCTCCAGTCCGGTCACGGGGCGGTTCATGGCGTCGCACACGGAGACCGGAATCAGCACCAGGTTGGAATCGATCCGCAGGTTCGCGGTGGGCACTCTGACGTCCAGCGGCGTATTCGTGGCCAGGCGAGGCGCAATCGCCACCTGTCCGGACAAGAGCGGGACCAGCAGACCAAGACCGGCCATCCATCCGCAAACCCGGCGCACGCCCATTACACCCCTTTAGGAACGTATTGTATCCCGGATGAGACGGAAAATCAGCCCTCAGTACGGTTCATTCCAACGGGGCATAGTACCCCAGGCGCCAGTGCGCGCGCAACCGCGGGAGCCCCCGCGGCGGCACAACCACCACCTGCACGCGATGATACCGGCCGTCGCGCTGCTGGCTGGCCGGCGAGTAGCCCAGGACGTAGCGGTTGCGCAGGTCCACGCCGATCTTCTGCGCGATATCGGGGAGTTCCATGGGGCTGGCGGGATACAACCGCCCGCCGGTCGCCTCGGCGATCTTCGTCAGCAGGTCCGCGCCGCCGATCTCCTCGGGTGTGCGGCCGGAGAGGCTGGGCTCGAACACGCCGATGGCATAAACCAGGCAATCGCTCTCCACCAGGACGCTCTTGATCTCCGCCTCCGTGTAGCGGCTGTTGTTGTCGCCGCCGTCGGTGATCAGCAGCAGCGCCTTCTTGTTCTTCTTGGATTTCCGCATCTCGTGCAGCGCCAGCATCAGCCCGTCCAGCAGCGCCGTGGACCCATTGGACTTGGTAAACACCAACTGGTTCTCGATGGCCCCGGTATCGCTGGTGAGCGGGACCTCCAGGCGCGGGTTGCGGTCGAATTCCACCAGGAAGAACTCGTCCTCGGGATTGGATGTCCGCAAAAACGTGTGCGCGGCCTGGCGCGACTCGCGAAGTTTGTCGCCCATGCTGCCGCTGGTATCGAACACCAGCCCCACGGCGACCGGTTCGTCTTCGGAGCTGAAGGTGGTGATCTTGCGCTCCTGCTGGTCTTCGTACAGGCGGAAGTTTTCCCGCTCCAGGCCGGTCACGGGCCGGTTCAACGGATCGGAAACCGAGACCGGGATCAGCACCAGGTTGGTATCGACCCGGAGATTCGCAGAGGCCGGCTGGTTTTCCGGCTGCTTCTGCGGGGCCTTGGAGCGCGGCGTGATCGAGACCTGCCCCTCCAGGGCCAGCACCGCCGCCAGGACGGCGCCCAGCATCGGAATAGCTACATGGCGAGCGCGCATAGGGAAGCTCTGTCGAGTATTGTACAGCGGCTATGGCGGGCTTGGGTGAGCGGGGTTGATCGGTGAGTGACGCGGGCTCCGAACCGGCCGGCAATGGACTTTCCACAGGCTTTCTGTTGCTAAACTGAAATACAAAGGCTCATGTACGCCGCGCCCACGCTCGCCGAAGAGATCCTGGATCTGAAGCGGCAGCGCCGCGCCGTCCTGCTGGCGCACCATTACCAGGAGCCCGAGATCCAGGAACTGGCCGACGTGGTGGGGGACAGCCTGGAACTGGCCCGCAAGGCCCGCGAATACGACGGCGACGCCATCGCCTTCTGCGGCGTCTGGTTCATGGCGGAGACCGCCAAGGCGCTCAACCCCGGCCGCGTGGTGGTGGTCCCCGACCGCGAAGCCGGCTGCAGCCTGGTGGACAGTTGCCCCGCCGCGGCGGTGCGCGGATTCCGCCGCTCCCACCCCGATCATGTCATCGTCAGCTACATCAACACTTCCATAGAGGTCAAGGCCGAGAGCGACATCCTGTGCACCTCGCGCAACGCCGTGAAGATCGTGGATTCCATTCCGCCCGAGCGGCCCATTCTGTTCCTCCCCGACAGCAACCTGGGCAACTACGTCCGGAAGCGGACCGGCCGCCGGAACATGCAGATCTGGCAGGGCTCGTGCATCGTTCACGCCACGTTTCCGGCCCGCCGCCTGGCGGCCGCCATGGCGGAACATCCCGGCGCCAGGGTGGCCGCTCATCCGGAATGCCCCGAAGCCGTGCTGGGGATGGCCGATTTCGTGGGCTCCACGTCGGCCATGGTGGATTGGTGCGCCTCCAGCGGCGCGGCCGAGTTCATCGTGATGACCGAAAGCGGCATTCGCTTTTCGCTCGATAAGCGCTGTCCCGGCAAACGGTTTTACTTTGTCGCCAACGAGAATTGCAATTGCAGCGAGTGCCCGTACATGAAACGGAACACGCTCGAAAAACTCCGCGACTGCCTGCTCCACCTCGAGCCGCGCGTCGAACTGGCCCCCGAGATCGCGGCGCGCTCCCTGCGCCCCCTCGAGAGGATGCTGGCTGTGAAGTAGATGGCCCCGCTCGTCGATTCCTTCGGCCGCCTCCACGACAACTTGCGCATCGGCGTCACCGACCGCTGCAACATCCGCTGCTTCTACTGCATGCCGGAGACCGGCGTGAAATTCGAGGCGCGCGCCGAGATCCTGAATTTCGAGGAGATCGAGCGCTTCGCGCGCATCGCGGTCTCGCTCGGCATCTCCAAGATCCGCGTCACCGGCGGCGAGCCCCTGGTCCGCCGCGGCCTGCCGCTGCTCATTCGCCGCCTGGCGGCCATTCCCGGAATTGCCGATCTGGCCCTCACCACCAACGGTGTGCTGCTGCCAGAGCTTGCCCGGCCGCTCTATGAAGCCGGCCTGCGCCGGCTCAACGTGCACCTCGACACGCTCGACCGCGAGCGCTTCCGGCAGATCGCGCGGCGCGACGATCTGGACAAGGTGCTCCGCGGCCTCGACCTGGCCCGCGACCTGGGCTACGGCCCCATCAAGCTCAACGCCGTGGCGGTGAAGGGCCTGGTCGAGCCCGACATCGTGCCGCTGGCCCGCTACGCGCGGGAACGCGGCTTCGAGGTTCGCTACATCGAGTTCATGCCGCTCGACGCGCAGGGTTTGTGGGATCTCGGCAAGGTGCTCACCGCCGCGGAAATCGCCGCCACGCTTTCGCGCGAGATCTCCCCGCTCATCGCCGCGCCGTACGCCGATCCGCGCGCGCCCGCCAGCGAGTACGTTTTCGCCGACGGCATCGGCGCGGTGGGCTTCATCGCCAGCGTCAGCCGGCCGTTCTGCCTCAACTGCAACCGCATCCGCCTGACCGCCGACGGCAAGCTGCGCTACTGCCTGTTTGCGATCGAAGAGGACGACGTGAAGACGCCGATGCGCGCGGGCGCCACGGACGAGGAAATTGCCGCGCTGGTGCGGGCGAACCTGGCGCGCAAGTGGGCGGGCCACGAGATCAATACCGCGCGCTTCGTGGCCCCGCCGCGGCCGATGTATTCGATCGGAGGGTGAGCGGCTTGTACCCCTTTTCGGGTACAATCTAGTTGTGTCGATCGGCGAACTGAGGCGGTTTCTGAGGGCGCAGGGTTGCACCTTCGAAGAGGGGAAAAAGCACACCATGGTTCGCCTCGGGGCGCGTTCGGCGATGATGCCGCGTCATCCATCAAAGGAGATCGCAAGCGGCACGCTGCACGCGATCCTCAAGGAACTGGGGCTGAAAGGAGAGTAGGACATGGCGCAGTACCAGGCCGAATTCAAACCGGAAGGCGGCGTGATCGTCGTGACGTTCCCGGACGTGGGATACGGCGCCACGCAGGGCTCGACGGAGGCGGAGGCGCTGGAAATGGCGGCGGACTTTCTGGCGATGGCGATCGGCGACCTGATCAGGCAGGGCAAGGACATCCCGGAAGCAACCACCCGCCGCGGCAGGAGATACCGCTGGATCAAGCTGCCGGCGCTGGCGGGCGTCAAGATCGAGTTGTACCGCGAGCTCAAGGCCTCCGGGATACGCAAGGCGGAGTTGGCGCGGCGGCTGAAGATCTCCAGGGGAAACATGGACCGGCTTTTCGATCTGCATCACAGCACCCGGCTGGAACTTCTGGAGGCGGCATTTGCAGCCCTCGGCCGCCGGCTTCTGATTGCAGTGGAGAATGCGGCCTGACGGGATAAAAGCGGCCTGCGCCAGCGCTCCAGCCGGGGGTCCGCCGCGCTCCCGCAATCGGTCCTACGCAGGACCGGGCGTGGGCGGCGCAACGGCCGCCCACCCGGTTCGTCGTGGCTTACTTTACGTGATGATGCATGCGGCAGCAGGCGCCGCCCTTGCAGCAGACGCCGCCCTTGTTGCAGCAGTCGCTCTTAGCCGTCGCCAGGCTGGGAGCCAGCGACAGCGCCACCAGCGCCACCAGGCTCATCACACTCGCAGTAATCTTCTTCATGATATTTCTCCTTGATCTGAATGTTGAAATCGGGTGAAACCGTAATGGATATCGCGGCCGCCCTTAGATCAGGAGCACCCGGTTCCGCAGATACGAGCCCGCCCGATCGGGCAGTCTCGTCTCGGTTTGAACCGCAGAAAGGGATTCGGAAATCGCGGGAACCGGAACCTGCGCCACCGGCGCCGCGTACCCGCCACGCGCCAGCACCGAGCCCGCTTTGCCTTTTGCCAGCAGTCCGTGCAGGCACGGCACTTTGGGCGCAGCGTGACGGGGGCAGCAGCCTTGATCCGCCGGGTCTTGCGGAGCGCAGCCGAACAACTGGCAACCCGCCAGAACGGCGAATAAGGCCACCACCATCATGGCTGAGATCGCCTTACGCATCTACTCCATTGTAGGACAGCACAAGACGAAACGATGTAAATGTTTGCGGCGGCCTTATGCGACAGGATGTCAACCTGCGGCCGCGCCCAGAGCACCCGTTAATCGGCTTGGGCGGCTGTTGCACGAGGCCGCCCAGGCGGAATGCCATCCTGCCCCACAACGCGCCCGGCTCAGCCCATCCCCGGGAATTGTAAGATTGTAACAGTGGCGCACTCAGCGACGACCAGGTGGAGCGGCCGCGGGATCGGCCAGCAGCACGAGGGCAAAGTGCTGCTGGTGCTCACAGTCATAATCGGCGCGGTCATCGGCCTGGTGGTAGTGGCCTTCATTCTGGTCACGGAAAACCTGGGCGCGCGCATGTACCCGGCCCACGCGGCGGCGTGGCGGCGGTTCGCCATTCCGGTGGCCGGGTCGCTGGCGGCGGGCTACCTGCTGTGGCGCCATTTCCCCAATGCGCGCGGCAGCGGCATCCCGCAGACCAAGGCCGCCCTGTTCCTCAACAACGGCATCATTCCGTTTCGCACGGCCATCGGCAAGTTCTTGTGCTGCGCCCTTACCCTGGCCAGCGGCCTGGCCCTGGGACGCGAAGGACCTTCGGTGCAGATCGGCGCCGGCATCGGCTCCACGCTGGGGCGGCGCCTGGGCTTGAGCCCGCGGTCGATCCGGGCGCTGGTCCCCATCAGCGCGGCCGCCGCGCTGGCCGCGGCGTTCAACACGCCCATCGCCGCCGTGTTCTTCACGCTGGAAGAAATTCTGGGCGATCTGCACGCGCCCGTGCTGGGCTCCATCGCGCTCAGTTCGGCCACTTCCTGGACCGTGCTGCACCTGCTGCTGGGCGATGAGCCGCTGTTCCACGTGCCGGCCTACGAGCTCGTGCACCCCGTCGAGTTCGTCTTCTATGCGGTGCTCGGAGTGGCCGGCGGGTTGGTGTCGATCGTCTTTGTGAAGCTGCTCCTCGGGCTGCGCCTGCGCTTCCTGCGCATGCGGGCGGACACGGTCTGGATTCAGCCGGTGGCGGGCGGGCTGCTGGTGGGCATTCTGGGCTGGAAAGTGCCCGAGGTCCTGGGCGTGGGCTACGCCTACGTGGGCAAGGCGCTCAACGGCGAGATGCTGCTCTCCACCATGGCCCTGTTGGTGCTGCTCAAGGTGGTGGCCACCGCGGGCAGCTACGCCTCCGGCAATTCGGGCGGCATCTTCGGGCCGACGCTTTTCATCGGCGGCATGCTGGGCGGGGCGTTCGGCGGGGCCGTCCATCTGCTGCTCCCCGATTACACCGGCAGCATCGGCGCCTACGCCCTGGTGGGCATGGGCACGGCCTTCGCCGGCGTGGTGAGGGTGCCGCTCACTTCGGTCATCATGATTTTCGAGGTGACCCGCGACTACACCATCGTGGTGCCGCTGATGATCTCGAACCTGATCGCCTATTCCATCTCCAGGCGTTACCAGGAAGAGCCCATCTACGAGGCGTTGCAGCACCAGGACGGCATCTACCTTCCGGCCCACGCGCGCGAGCGCGAAGAAGAGTTGATGGTGGGGCAGGGCAGCCAGCCGCCGCCGGCGGTGCTGCAGGCCGGCGAGACGGTGGCCGCCGCCTTCGATCGCGTGGAACTGGAAGACGAAGCCTGGCCGGTGGTAGATGGCGGCGGCCTGCGCGGCATGGTCACGATGGCGCAACTGGCCCAGGCATCCGCTTTGGGTTTCGAGCGGGAAACGCTGGCCTCGCTGCTCGATCCCCGCGCCGCGCCGCCCGACAGCGTTTTCGCGGACGATTCGCTGGATACCGCCATGCGCCGCATGGCCGAGACCGGCGTCAAGGTCCTGCCGGTGGTCAGCCGGAGGGATCTGCGCCAGCTCACCGGCGTCATCACGCTACGCGGCATCCTGGCGGCCTACGGCCTCGAGAAACGTAGTCCGCGGGCGTCCCAAGCGGAGGCCGCGGAAGAGCCGGCGCCCGCGCCGGTCACCAGCCTCGCGCGCATCGCCATCGCCCTGGCGCTGGCCATCGGCCTGGCCGGATTCCTGGCCTTCTACTACCGCTCCGGGCGGAAGGCCGTGGCGCAGCGTGAGTACCGGCAGGGCACGCAGTTGGAGGCCGGCGGCCGGTTCGAAGAGGCCGTCGGCAAGTTCCGCGGCGCGCTTTCGATTTCGCACGGGAGCGAGCAGCGCCTGGCGCTGGCCCGCGCACTCACCGAAGCCGGGCACCTGGAGGAAGCCGAAACCGCCTTCGATACGCTGCTGCGCCAGAATCCCGCGAGCGGTCCGGCGAACCTCGGAATGGCGCGCCTGCAGGCGGCACGGAATAACCCGCAGCAGGCGGTGGCCGATTACCACCGCGCCATTTACGGCTCCTGGCAGGGTGCGCCGCCTGCGGACCGTTTGCAGGCCCGCCAGGAATTGGCCGCCCTCTTCGACCGCCTGGGGGAACGCGAGCAGGCGCGCGCCGAGTTGGTGGCATGGAGGGCCGAGGCGCCGTCCGATCCCGCGCCTTGGGCCTCGCTCGGCGAGGCCGAACTGGCGAGCGGAGACTTCCCGGCGGCGCTGGCCCAGTTCCGCCAGGCCGCTCGCCTCGCCCCATCGAACGCGGGCTATGGGGAGCGCGTGCGGCTCGCCAGCGCCATCGTCGCCATGGACCCGGCGCTGGGCGGGCTGTCGCGGGCCGAGCGCGTCCGCCGCAGCCTCAAGCTGCTGGAAGCCGCCGCCCGCGCGCTGGATGCGCGACTGGCCGGCCGCAGCGGTTTCGACGACCTGGCGGCGCTGTCGAAATCCGCCAGACGCCGCCTGGGAAGCCCCGCCGCCCGCGAGTCCAGCGAGGCCAACGTGGCCATGGCCGAACAGTTGTGGGAGGGCGCCGTGCGCTTGGGCCAGGATGCCGATCCGGGCGACGAGCCGCTGAGCCGACTGATGGCTCAACTGCTGCGCTGAGCTCTCCTGAAATGCGCTCACAACTTTTTACACGCAGCGGGCGCGGGCGCCGCGGGCGGTGATCGAGGGCCGCGCCGATTCGTCCGAGGCGGAGAAAAGATCGGTTGGACCGCAGAACCGCTCATCGATGAGCGGTTTTTCTCTCTCCAAGTGATTGATTCTAAAAGAACCCCTACCCGAGAACCGCTCATCTGAGCGTTTTTTGCTCATTGGGAGGGCGCCATGGGCGCTGCCCGGCAGGACCATCCGGCTGTTGGAGGAGTTCGGCGGGACACATTTCCGCCTGGCCGGTCTGGCCCCGATCGCGCTCGTGGTGTATCGCCTCGTGCGAACGGCAGACGATGAGGCGGGGCTAGACGTTCCCGCTGTCCTTCCCGCTCGCGAGCGTGTCCGGAGCCTTCTTCAGGCGGAAGTTATGGCTGAATGGCCTTTCGACTACCTTGTCCACGATCCAGCCGCCGCGCCGGGCCAACGCGCTGAAGGCTTCCAAGCTCCGTGGCCGCGCCGCTCCGCGGCTGAATCCACGCTGGAGATGGGGGGCTGGACCGTCCGTACGGCCGATGGTGCCTGCCATAAGGGTATCCGCCGGGGTGCCGGCAAAAAGGGTTTCGAGATTGGCAACGATCTCCTCGTCCGATCCGTACTCGAAAAGTCCACCCTCCGAGGATGCCGCGAAGACTCCTGTTCCAGCGCCCAACCGGGCGAGCAGATCTCGAAGGGTTTTCGCGTCGCCCCAGTCGTACGAGGTGAACTGGTATTCGATCTTCAAACCGCCAAGCGGTGCACCGTCGGACTGGAGTGCAGCGAGGGCGCGGCGGCCGAAGTCCGGGGCCTCGCTTTCGAGGTCCAGGACATGGATGAAGACCTCTCGGCCGCGCAGGCATCCCGGATCGTGTTTCCGCAGCAACAGGAGCGTGTTGAGGCTGTCCATCGCAGGTCCACCCGCAATACTGAGAAGGTGAAGAGGCTGGGCGGCGCTGCCGGCGAGGGCGGGAGCCAGGCCATCGGCGGTGAAGTTGGCCATGTCCTGGAGGCGCAGTCGCATGGAGAGCGCCGGCAGGGAGGCGGCGATCCTCAGGTCCGTGGGGTGGGCCCAGCCAGCGCCCAGGTTCTCGTTTCCGAGCTTGAAAAGGTAGGTGTCGAGGCCGCGGAGGAACCTGCCGTTGACCCTCCGGAGCCCGCGCGCCAGCACCGACCGCCTCAGGAAGATGCGCAGGATCAAACGCTGGATGAAATCCGGGAGCTTTTCGCGCCGCTTGCATTCCCGGACAAACCGGTCGATGGCGTCCGCCAACTCGGCGTCGCCGATCTTCACTTCGAAAGCCGGATGCGTGACGTCCACCACTGGAAGTTCCACGCCGTCGTTGGTCATGGCGTAGCAGACGCCCGGCCGCTTTCGCTTCTCCGGAATCGCGGTCTTTACTGGATCGCTCGTGATCGTTCTCCTTCGTTCCGTCTCCCTGGACGCGCGCGCCGTCGCAGCCGCCGCGCGCGAGCGGATCGTGGCCGAGCCTGGAAGGCGGTCGCCGTCTGCCAGCCCAGGGACATGACGAGCAGGCCGGCGGTCTCCTCGTTGAGGGTCTCGCTGGAGGCCCCCAGTAAGCTCTCCCCTGCTGTCATCTTCCCAGCCTGTTCCTGGGACCCATACCGCCAACGACGGCCAATATACCACAGCGGGCAGCAGAAGAACCGGCGGTTGGCGCGCACTTCGGCCTTCTGGCGCGAATTGCGACTCGCGCCGGTTGGCCTGCCGGCCGGGCGCTGAGGCGGCGTTACGCCCGCCGCTCCCCAGACGGCGATCTGGGAAGTGTACGCCGGCCGCGGGCTTGGATTAGTACCCGTAGGCCGGCGCATAGCGCCCCCAGCCCTTGGATGCGATCACCCGGCGCTCCCTGGCGATCGGACTTACTCGTCGCGGCTTCCCCGGCGTGCATCACGCCTCCGCGCCGCGCGGCTCCAGCGGCTGGACGGCAACCGGCGCTCGCGTCAAAAACAAACGAGAGCTCGTCTTACTGTATACTGCCCCTGTGAGATCGATATGAAGCCTCTGATCTTCGCTCTCTGTGTAGCGTTTGCGCCGGGCGGCCTGTTCGCCCAGAAGCCTGTCTGGCAGCCATCGCCGGGCCATACGCAGGTGCCGATATGGCCGGGCGCTGCACCCGACGCGCAGTTTGGCCCGCCGGCCAACACCGAAACCACGGAACCGGGAGAGGTCGGCAACGTCTCGCGGCCCACCATGACGCTGTATTCGCCAAAGGGTGGGAACACCGGCGCTGCGGTAATCGTGTTTCCCGGCGGGGGCTATAGCGTCCTGGCGATCGATTTCGAAGGTACGGAGGTCTGCGACTGGCTGACGGCGAAGGGGATCGCGTGCGTGCTCCTGAAGTACCGCGTTCCGCACACCGGGCCGCAGTGGGATGAGCGATGCAATTGCCAGGTGAATCCGAAAGCCCCGATGGCGCTCGAAGATGCGCAGCGGACCGTGGGGCTGGTCCGCTTCCACGCCGCGGAGTACCATATCGATCCGCACAAGATCGGCGTGCTGGGGTTCTCGGCGGGCGGGCACCTGTCGGCGGCCATCAGCACGCACTTTGACAAACGTTTGTATCCGGTTGTAGATGCGGCCGACAAAGAAAGCTGCCGCCCGGATTTCGCGGTGGCCCTTTATCCGGGGCATCTCTGGATTTCCTACCAGAAATTTGAGTTGAACCCGGATGTTCCGGTCACCCCGCGGACGCCTCCTACCTTTCTGGCGCAGGCCGAGAACGATAACGTGGACAATGTCAATAACTCGCTGGTCTACTACATTGCCCTGAAAAACGCCGGGGTTCCGGTGGAAATGCACTTATACGCGGAAGGCAAGCATGCCTTTGGGCTGCGTCCCACGAAGTATCCGATTACGGGTTGGCCCCAGTTAGTGGAGACCTGGCTGCGGACCATCGGGATGATTTCGAAGTAAGTGTTCCGAAATGGCACGCGGGCTGCGTCCTGGAGCGATTCCTTAAGCATCGCAGCCGGGGCCGCCGGGCGCCCCGCACTCTTTCCACAGCTTCTCCCAATTCCAGATCCCGTACGCCGTCTCCTTCGGCAACGGAAATCCAAGCTGATGCGCGAGCATGCACACCTGCCCGCGATGGTGGGCTTCGTGAGAAAGCATGTAGCACAGCGTTTCCACGCCGGCGGGCCAAGGCGAAGCCCAACCGTCCCGGCGAAACTCCCGGACGCGGACGCCGCCGCCACCCAGCGCTTCGGCGAGCATCTCCGCGCAGCGGGCGGCGCTCCTGGCCAACCCCGCACGGGCCTGCCGCGGCGTCGCGTGCGCGCGGCTGAGCTGTTGCGGAACACCGAGGTGCGGAGCTGTAAGCCTGACCCACTTGCAGCGGACATTGTGCATATGCGTAAAGATCGCCGCAATGGTGCGGACTTTGCCGGGCGGTTTGGCTTTCCACGCGGCCGGGTCGAGATGTTCGATGAGCATCTGGTTCATGCGATCGTTGGCGGCGAAGATCCGGACCGCGGCCCGGCCGGGTTGAGTGTGAACCTTGGGTTGGCGCGTCGTCACGGCTCCCTGCTCCTTCACCTGGAGCGATGCTCCGTGGCCTACTGCACCTGCACCGTGGCGCTGAGCGCGATGGCGGCCGACGAATCGCCGATCATGAGGCTGACGGGTTCGGTCTCGACGCGGAAGGCCTGGAGTTTTACATCCCAGTACGCCAGCCGCGAAGCCGGGAGGGCGATCTCCACCGTCCTGGTCTCCCTGGCCGGCACCGTCACGCGCTGGAATCCGGCGAGTTGCTGGCGGGGGCGCTCGACTTTCGATCCCAGGTGCTTCACATAGAGCTGGACCACTTCGTCGCCGGCGCGGCTGCCGGTGTTGGTCACATCCACGCCGACTTTCACGGTCCCGTCTTTGGCGACCTGCGGGGAGCTCGTCCGCAGGTTCGAGAACTTGAAGGTGGTGTAGCTGAGGCCGAATCCGAACGGGTAAAGCGGCTCGCCCTTGAAGTACATGTAAGTGCGGCCGTCCCGAATGTTGTAGTCCATCATGGGCGGCAATTGATCGAGCGATTTGGGCCAGGTCACCACCAGGTGGCCGCCCGGCGTGCAGGCGCCGAAGAGGACCTTGGCCAGCGCGGTCCCTTCGTCTTGCGAGGCGTGAGCCATGTGAAGGATGGCGGGAACATGCGCCTGGGTCCAGTTGATGGCGAACGGAAAGCTGGAAACCAGGATGACGACCGTCTTCGGATTGGCGATGTAGACCTGCTTGATGAGCTGTTCCTGATACAGCTCGATGGTTTCGCGGTCGCGGCCTTCGCGGCCGTCGCTGGAGACGGAGCATGGCAGCGTGACGCCGCCGCCCTCGGCGTCGGTGTACCAGTCATGCGGCATGTCGGGGCCGCAGGTGGGGTCGTTGCCCACCACTACTATGGCGATATCGGACTTGCGCGCGGCGTTCACCGCGGCGTTGCCCAGTTCGTCGGCGGCGTAGTTGACGGCGACATCGGGGCCAAGCTCCTCCTTGATGCCCTGCAAAGGCGTGACGGCATAAGGCGGCGTGCCGCCGTACCAGTCCCAGTGAACGGAGTTAGCGAGCGGGCCGATAACGGCAACGGACTTGAGGGACTGCTTGTCGAGCGGGAGTAAGTTCTTGTCGTTTTTGAGAAGGACGACGGATTCGAGCGCGATCTGGCGGGAAACGGCGCGATCCTGCTCGGTGTTCCAGGGCTCGGGCGAGTCTTTGATCCTGGAGTATGGGACCGTTTCCGGCGGATCGAGCAGTCCCAGCCTGATGGCGATGCGGAACTTGGGGCGGAGCGCCGCGTCGATGTCGGCCCCGGTGAGCGAGCCGTCTTTGAGAGCGGCTCTGGTTTCGTCGGCATACCGGTCGAGGAACTGATTGATGCCGGCTTTCAGGCATGCGACCACGGCCGCTTCGTGATTCGGGAAAAGATGGCGCGGGTTGACGAGGAGCGTGACCGCCCCGCCATCGCTGGAGATAACCTCGACGCCCCATTGGTCGCGCACGATGGTGCGAAGGATGGGATTGACGGCCATGGCCGTGCCGTTCCAGGCGTTGTAAGAGGCCATCACCGCTTTCGCGCCGCCTTCGAGGAAGCCCATCCGGAAAGGCACGGAATAATACTCCCAAAACAAACGCTCGTCGAAATTGGAAGACGAGCTGTTGCGGTGGTCTTCATTGCTGTTGGCGAGGAAGTGCTTGAGGAGCGCCGCGGCCTGCCAGTATTTCGGGTCGTCGCCCTGCAGGCCCTTGATGAAAGCCACCGCCATGGCGCCGTTGAAGAACGGGTCTTCGCCGTACACTTCTTCGCTGCGGCCCCAACGCGGGTCGCGCGCCAGGTCGGACTGCGGTCCCCAGAGCATCAGCATCTGGCGGTTGTACTTGGGAGTCTGCGTGATGAAGCGGGCTTCATAGCCCTCAATAGCGGCGGCCTGGCGCACCAGATCGGGGTCCCACGTCTCGCCCATTCCCGGAGGTTGCGGGAACTGCGTGGTGGCGATGGGCTGGAGCGGGCCGCGTGCTTCGCGCTGCACGATGCCGTGAATGCCCTCGGAATTGCCGATGTTGGGAACGCCCAGGCGAAGGACGCCGGTGCGCGTGCCGAGGCAGTTGATCTTCTCGTCCGCGGTCATGAGCGAGAGAAGATTGTCGATGCGCTTCTCCGCGGGGAGGTTCGGATCGGAGAAGGGATTACGAGGTTGCTGCGCCACGGCGGGAGCGAGCACAAGGACGGAAAGACAGAGCAGATCTGCGAGGCGGTGCTGCATGGGGTGAGCCTCCTTTCGGACAAGCCTGGCGCGGCCGGAGACGACCAGCGGGCCGGGTTTGGGTGCGACGGCCCAAGTTTATCAAATGCATGGGTGGCGATGGAGAGGAAGCGGGCGCCGTCGCATGGGCGTGGAACGAACGCCCGCAGCACCAGGTTGTCGATGTTGCGCGAGCCGGGCAGGCGGCTGTTGCAGTTCTGGCGAGGCTCAAAACCGGCGAATTCGAGGCAACGGTGACGAACTTCGGCTAACCGGATCCGCGAAAACCGCACTCCCCCCGCAGCCTACCAGCGCAACCCTTCCCCGCGCCCCGGCAGCGCCCTTTCCACGGCTATCGCAAATCGCTCCAACGCCGCGCGGTCCGCCTCCGGCGACTCCACCACGCCGAAATAGCAGCCCTTGAAGAACCCCATCCTGCCCGGTTGCGCGGGGCGCCACTTCTGAAAAGCGTCGAAGGCCGTGGCGCCTGGCCATTCCGGCATTTCAAACAGAGTCAGCCGCATGCCTGGCGAGCCGGCATACTCCGCCCGGCAGACCCGGCGCGCGCCGGATATCCCGCGCCAGCCTCGCAATTCCGCCGGCACCGCATGGACGCAGTCCGCGGCGGCGGAGAGTTTCCACCCGGCAGCGGCCGCCGGCGGACCTGCGCTCGGTCGCATCCACGACCAGAGGTCCGTGCCGGCCGCCATGGCCGCCAACAGAATGGCAATGCCCAGGATGCGTTTCCCCCAGGTCTTCACATTGCCATTCTATCTTCATCCGGGTTTGGCCGCTCACTCCTTGCCATCCAGAAACGTGCCCTGCTCCAGTTCCGCGAACGCGCGGCGAAGTTGTTCCTGCGTGTTCATCACGATCGGCCCGTACCAGGCCACCGGTTCCTGCAGCGGTTTTCCCGACACCAGCAGGAAGCGGATGCCCTGCTCGCCGGCTTCGAGCGAGACCTCGTCGCCCTGGTCGAAGAGTATCAGCGAGCGGTTGCCGGCTTCCCGCGGGGGCGCCGTGTCGGCCCATCCGGCGCTTTCCGTGGGCACCGCCAGCGGTCCCGAGGCGTTGCAGAACTTTCCGCTTCCCGCGAATACGTAGGCAAAGGCGTTGCGCGTGGTCTCGACCGGCAAGGTTCTCCGGCGGCCCGCCGGCGCCGACACATCCAGGTAAGTGGGGTCGGCCGCGATCCCCTCCACCGGTCCCTTCGCGCCCCAGAAACTGCCGCACACAATCCGCACCCGCGTGCCGTCGTCGTCAACCACCTCCGGAATATCCGCCGCCTTCACCTCCTGGTAGCGCGGCGCCGTCATCTTGAGATGCGCCGGCAGGTTCGCCCACAACTGGAAGCCGTGCATCCGGCCGGCCTCATCGCCTTTGGGCATCTCCTGGTGAATGATGCCCCGCCCCGCCGTCATCCACTGCACGTCCCCGGCCGCGATGGCGCCGTGGTTCCCCATGCTGTCGCCGTGCTCCACCGTGCCGGCCAGAACGTAAGTGACGGTTTCGATGCCGCGATGCGGGTGCCATGGAAAGCCCGCCAGGTAATCGGCGGGAACGTCGTTGCGGAAATCGTCGAGCAGCAGAAATGGATCGTAATCGGACGTGTCCCGGAAACCAAACGCGCGGCGCAGGTGGACGCCCGCGCCTTCGATTGTGGGCTTGGATTGGGCAATCCGTCTTATCGGTCGAAGTGACATGTACTTCCCTCCTTACCTGTTAGTGTAGCCCGCCGCCTGCCGCTATACTGGATATCGCTATGCGCCGCGTGACCGTCCTCCTGCTCCTGGCGTTGCCGCTCTTCGCCCAGTCCATTCGATTCGCCGCGGACCGCAAGGTCTTTCTCCTCTCCACCAGCCGGAATTCCTACGCCATGGGAATTGCCGCCGACGGCGCCTTGCGCCACATCTATTGGGGCCCTCCGCTGTGGAACCTCGCCGACCTGCCCGCTCTTGCGCCCGCCCGCGAGCTGTCGAGCGAAGACCCGCGCCAGAACATGGAGAACGAAGAGTTCCCCGGATGGGGCGGCACGCGCTACTACGAGTCGGCACTCAAGATCGCGCGCGAAAACGGAGACCGCGACCTGGTGCTTGTGTACGTTTCGCATCGCATCGCGGGGAACGATCTCGACATCGCCCTCAAGGACATCCGCGACCCCATCGAGGTGACCCTGCACTATCGCGTCTACCCGGAGTACGGCATCCTTCGCCGCTCCGCCTCGGTGCGCAATGCGACCGCGCATCCCATCGTCATCGAGAGCGCCCAGTCCGCCGCCTGGTACATGCCCGCCGGCGCCGGCTACCAGCTCAGCTACCTCAACGGCCGCTGGGCCGCCGAAACCCAGCTTGTGCGCGAGCCCATCCACGAGGGCATGAAGATCCTGGAGAGCCGCAAGGGCCACACCAGCCATGGCTTCAATCCCTGGTTCGCCGTGGACGCGGGCGACGCCTCGGAGGAATCCGGCCGCGTCTGGTTCGGCGCGCTGGCGTGGAGCGGCAACTGGCGCATCACCGTCGAGCAGACCCCCTACCGCCAGGTGCGCGTCACCGGAGGATTCAACTCCTTCGATTTCGCCTGGCCCCTGAAGCCCGGCGAGACGCTCGAAACCCCGGAGTTTTTCGGCGGCTTTTCGGCCGGCGGTTTCGGCGGCGCATCGCGGCTGCTGCACCGCTTCGAGCGCGAGCAGATCCTGCCCGGCGGCTCGTCCGCGCGGCTCCGCCCGGTGCTCTACAACTCCTGGGAAGCCACCGAATTCGACGTTAACGAGGCCGGCCAGAAAGCCCTCGCCGCCAAGGCCGCCACCCTGGGAGTGGAGCTGTTCGTGATGGACGACGGCTGGTTCGGCGCGCGCAACGACGACCACGCCGGCCTCGGCGACTGGGTGGTCAACCCCAAAAAGTTTCCCAACGGCCTGAAACCCCTGATCGACGCCGTCAAGGGCCTGGGCATGGATTTCGGCCTGTGGGTCGAGCCGGAAATGGTCAATCCCAATAGCGACCTCTACCGCGCGCATCCCGACTGGGTGATGCATTTCGACGGCCGCCCGCGCAGCGAATTGCGCAATCAACTGGTCCTCAACCTGGCGCGCGACGACGTCCGCGACTACATCTTCGGCGTCCTCGACAAGCTGGCCACCGACAACCCCATCCGCTATTTCAAGTGGGACATGAACCGGCCTTTCTCCGAGCCCGGCTGGCCGGAAGCCGGTCCCGCCGAGGAGCGCAAGCTGTGGGTCGCCTACGTGCGCAACCTGTACCAGATCATTGACCGCCTGCGCGCCAAACATCCCGGACTCGAGATTGAATCCTGTTCGAGCGGCGGCGGCCGCGTCGACCTGGGCATTCTGCAGCGCGTCGAAGAGGTCTGGACCTCCGACAACACCGACGCCTTCGACCGCCTGGGCATTCAGGACGGCTTCTCGCAGGCGCACGCCGCGCGCATCATGTCGGCGTGGGTCACCGACAGCCCCAACTGGGTCAACGGCCGCGCCGTGTCGCTCTCCTACCGCTTCCTGGCGGCCATGCAGGGCGCGCTCGGCATCGGCAGCGATCTCAACAAGTGGACGGACGCGGACTTCGCTCTCGCCCGCAAGATGGTGGCGCTCGACAAGCGCATCCGCGCCAGCGTGCAGAACGGCGATCTCTACCGCCTGTTCTCCCCGCGCTCCGGCGACCTCACCGCCAACCAGTACGTCGGCCCCGGCGGCAGGCAATCCGTGCTCTTCGCCTTCCGCCACTCGCAGCAGTACAACACCCCCGTGCCTACCATCCGCCTGCGCGGACTGGACCCGCGCGCCATGTATCGCATCGAATCCATCGACGGCAAGCTAACTGAAAAGCAGCCCCAGCTCAGCGGCGCTTACCTGATGGAAGCCGGCCTGAACCCAACCCTCCGCGGCGATTTCGACGCGACCGCCGTAGTGCTGGAGCGCGTGGAATAACGCGTGGAATAGAGGATAGCCCCAGCCTTGTGGGGCAAATTGTCAACCTGCGGCAGGTTTTAAACCCGCCCCTGCCGCGCCCGCCCGCTGTGCATCCCCTGTACGCCCATCTGCACCCAATGTACCCACCGCCCGCGCCAACTCCACCTCATTCCCCCGTAACCCACTGAATCCTCTCGCCACCCCCACTGGACGCCTCCGTGCTCTATCCCCAGCATGATCCAGCTTACATCCCCACCTCCCGCTGCCCCACCGAGCCGCCTGTTGAGAATCCTCCTGATCCTCCCCGCCGGCGAAAGCGTCCGCGTCACCCCCGAGCGCCCCGAGGTCCCCAAGCGCGCCATGCTGCGATTCAGCGTGCTCTCGCTCACCCTCGTCGCGGCGTTGACCCCGCGGCGCCACACCGTCCGCATCGTGGATGAAAACGTCGAGCCGCTGGATTTCTCGAGCGACGTGGACCTGGTCGGAATCACCTTCATGACCGCGCTCGCGCCCCGAGCCTACGAGATCGCCGCCCGTTTCCGGGCGCGCGGCGTATTCGTGGTGGGAGGCGGATTCCATCCCACCCTCTGCCCCGCCGAAGCCTCCGAGCATCTGGACGCCGTGGTGGTGGGAGACGCCGAAGGCGCCTGGGAAAGCCTGTTGCAGGACTTCGAAGCCGGCCGCCCGCGCAAGCTCTACGTGGGCCGGGCCTGCCCTGGAACGGAACTTCGCTCGCCGATCCCGCGCCGCGACCTGCTGGCGCCCACGGCCAAACACTACGTAACCATCAACGCCGTGCAGACCGGGCGCGGCTGCCAGCACGCCTGCCGCTATTGCTCGGTGAGCTCCTTTCACCAGCGGAGCTATCGCTCCCGGCCGTTAGCCGATGTGATCGCGGAGTTGCACACCGTGCCGCGCGATTTCATCTTCGTCGACGATAACATCGTCCGCGATCCAAGTTACGCCCGCGAGTTATTCACGCAGATGATTCCCCTGCGCAAACGCTGGGTGGGCCAATGCTCCATCGAGATTGCCGGCGACCCCGAACTTCTGCGGCTGGCCCATGCCGCCGGCTGCTGCGGCATGTTCATCGGCGTCGAGACCGTGAACCAGGACAACCTCGCGGCCGTCGGCAAGCAGTTCAACGACAGCGGCCGTTACCGTGAGCGCCTGCGCACCATCCGTCGTGAGGGAATCGGCGTGGTGGCCGGCATGATGGTCGGGCTCGAGAACGACGATCCAACCATCTTCGAAAGCTGCCTGCGGTTTCTGTGCCGCAACGGGATCGAGGCGCTGCAACTGAACATCGTCACCCCGCTGCCGGGCACGCCCCTGTTCGACGACCTCGAGCGCGCCGGCCGCATCACCGACCGCCAATGGGATAGTTACGACTTCCGCCACGTGGTGTTCCAGCCCAAGCGGATGACCGCCACGCAGTTGCAGGAAGGCGCGGACTGGCTGTACGCGCAGTTCTACCGCGCCGACCGCATTCTCGCCAGGTTCGTGCGCACCCTGTTCGAGTGCGGCTGGGCGCCGGCGCTGTTGAACCTGAAGTTGAATCTCACCTATCGCTACGATAACTGCCGCGAGCGCATCCGCGGCCGCAACCCCGCGCGCGACCGGGCGTTTCCGGCCCGCCGGCCGCAGCGCTTCGCGCAATCAGCGGGTCTACAATAGATCTGGGCTGCCGCGGCCGTTATGAAAGATCTGCCTCTGTCGAAAGTCTACCAGTTACTCGAACCCGGTCCGGTGGTCCTGCTGACCACCGCTCGAATGGGACGCGCCAACGTCATGACCCTGTCCTGGCACATGATGGTCGAGTTTGAGCCGCCGCTGATTGCCTGCGTCGTCAGCAACCGCAATTACAGCTTTGCCGCATTGCGGGCCAGCAAAGAGTGCGTGATCGCCGTTCCGGCCGTGGAACTGGCGCCCACCGTCGTCTCTGTCGGCAACTGCTCCGGCCGCGACGTGCCTAAGTTCGAGAGATTCGGCCTGACTCCCGTGCCCGCCGCCCGGGTAGCGCCGCCCCTGGTGGCGGAGTGTTTCGCCAATCTCGAATGTTCAGATACTGCGCCGCCACTGGCGAACGGCTCGACCCGGCCGCCTGACAACAGGGGTTGATCGCGAGAAGCGACAGTACCAAAACGCACACACGAGTAAGTGTGGTAGCCGCAAAAGCAGGGTTTCGAGTGCTCATATCGGAGATGGCATATTATGGTGCGCGGGCCGCGGTTTTGCAAGCCAAAAATCAGATTTGTTTTTGCCCCAGAGCGGCAATTCTTAGCGGCTAAGCGTACAAGTCGGCAGAGATTCGCCAGTTAACTGGTCAAGTCGGTAGCCATGAGGCACCAACGCTCGCACGGATGGTCCGGCACAAATCGGAGCCATTTTCCGCGTCGAGTGCTACGGCTGCCACGTCAACGAGGTGATCGAATCGGACGGCAACTGCACTTCCGCCTCCATTCCCGAAAGTCGCACCGTAACTCGCCGGCTGGCTCCCGCGTGGGTTAGGACGACGGCATAGCTCCCGTCCGGATTCGCCGCCGCCACGTGTGAAAGGCCCGGTAAGACCGACGCCGATTCGATCCGCCGCGCTCCCCGCCGAATGACCCGCGAGTAATGCGCCAAGGCCCAATACTGACCGCTGCGCGTAATCTCCTTCGTCTTGGAGTGGATGGTGAGTGTGCCGCCGCATTCGAACGGTCCGATGTTCGGCTTGCCGGCTTCGTCCAGCACCAGATTCCATCCGATGACGCAACGCCCCCAATTCCGGAGGATTCCCGCAATCGTGCTGCCCCAGTGGCTCCAGTTAGTCGCGTAGCTTGGATCGCGCAGATCCGGGCCCCCCTCGGTCCAATACATATGCTTGTCGGGATGGGCGTCATGAACCACCGACATGGCAGACGGTTCCCCCATGTAACCATGCCATGCCACGCCATCCACGTAACGATTTACGGATGGGTCGTCCAATTCGTCCAGGGCGCGTCCCCACAGGTTGTAGTTGTGGTCCAGAATCCAGATTCGCGTGTCAATCTGGTTTGCTGCAAACTGCGGACCCAGATGCCGCCCGACAAATTCGATCTCGTATTCCTGCCCCCACAGACAGGCCGGCATACGGCCATCCTGGTCGGTATCCACTTCGTTCTGAACGCTGACCGCCTGGACGGGAACACCCGCCTCTGCATACGCCTTCAGGAAGTTCACGAAATACCTGGCGTAAGGCGGGAAGTTCCTGTTGCGCATCGATCCGCCCAGCATCGATCCGTTGGCCTTCATCCAACCGGGCGGGCTCCACGGAGATGCAAACAGGAACAGATCGGGATTCACGGAACGCGCCTGCTTGAGCATGGGCAGGATATAGTCCCGATCGTGATCGATCGAGAAGCGCTTCATTTCCGGGTCTGGCTCGCCTTCGTCAAAGCTGTAAGCCTTGGTGGCATAGTCGCTGGATCCGATGCAGATGCGAAAAACGTTCAGCCCCAATCCGGATGGGTGCAGGAGTTCCCGCAGCAGCCTTTCCCGCGAATCCGCCGGGAGATCGTTCAGCAGATAGCAGGAGGCATCGGTAAACGCGGCTCCAAACCCCAACACCTCCTGGTATTTGCGGCTTGGGTCCAAAACCACCGCATCCGCCGGCGAATCGAGCGCCGGGCGCCACGTAATGGCGGGTCCCTTCACGAACCTCTGGTCCCCGGCAGTGGTCCAGACCGCGAGGTCTCCAGGCGCAGATGAGGCAGCCCGTGACGGCTGCGGGCCTGCCTGCGCCACGGCCATGGCCGCCGAAGCTAATCTAAGAAGTTCACGACGAGTTTGTGACATGGCAGTGTTATCGTATCAGGAAGTCCACAGGAACGGTGCGGGCCGGGCCAGACTCGGCGCGCAAGCGTCAAGAAGATGCAGGAACCCGTACAACTCCTGACGCACCAACTCGGGTGTCTTGCTGCGCAATACGATTTTGAATCCTCGCAGATGGGTCTTCAGTTCGTCGAGGGCCGGTTCGATCTCCCAGCGCTCATGAGAGAGCGCTGCGAGTTTCCGGGCCGGTGCCTTCTCTGGATCGAGAATGGTTGTGACCAGCCGGTAGATCGGTTCTGCGTCGGCGACGCCTTCCAGTCGGTAATCGATCACCCGCATCACAATGCCATTGCTCTTGTGCCGCCAGTCCCGTTCCGAGGGATAAATCAGGCTCAGGTAAGAGCCATCGGGCAGCCGTTTCTCGCACGCCAAGCGCATATTCTTCTTGACTCGCCACAACCGGTCTGCGCCGGTTGCCCGCGCCTGCTTTCACATTTCGAAACCGAAGAAATTCCGGTCGGCCAGGCACAGCATGCCCTTCTGCAAATGCGGAATCACCGCTTTGGCAAGTGTGATTACTTCTGTTGCGCAACCGTTCATCTGGCTGCCAAACAACACGTGTGTGCCGTTCTCTACCAGGGAAACGAAACGGATCTGCGGATAGGCACTACTGCCACGGCTGGCACCGGGACGGCCGAAGGCGTCCTCGTTGGCCTGTTCATCGGCGACATCGAGCGCGCTGCCGTCCAGGCTCACCAGGCGCCACTGGCGGTACCAGACACCTTTGGTGCTCCGGACCGCAATGGGTTGGATCAGTCGATCATGCAGCTCTTGGAGCGGTTCCCAACCCAGCCGCGCTCGGGCCTGCGAGATTCCCGACTTGCCGGCCACTTTCAGGTTCACCGACGGATCGCGCAGCCACTGGACTCCTTCCGGCAGGCAGCGCAAAACCTCGCGATAGGAAGACCGCATGTATAGCGCCAGTGCGACCACGTAGTAGATCACTACGTGAGCCGGCAGGTCCGGCCGGAGAATACTGGCCTTCTTGGTTTTCGCCAACGCCGAATGGATAGTGGTCACAGGGAACGTCCTGGCAATCGCGCCGAGGCTAATGTAGTCTGTGATCCTGCTGCCGGCAGGTAAGGACGCAACGGTACGAGCCATTCTGGGGACGTCCACCCCAAAACAGAATGGCAGTAAGATGTTGTTAAGTGAACAGTATTTGGGGTTAGCTGGCGTCACGCAGAGTTGCCGAAAAGACATAGACCTATCCATAGCCTCTACTGATTCTTCATGACTTAGGCGCCGCTCAGGCCTCGAAGTGCGAAAGTCGGGCTACCTGTGATCGGTTAGACGGGCTTCCGACCCTCCTTCTCAGACTTAGGACCACCCCCATGCCAAAGCGGCGAAGCGGCCGCCGCTACCCCCGCGCGGCGCGAATGGGCATCCCGCGAACGGGCTTCCCGGTGGCGTCGAACACGGCGTTGGCGATGGCCGGCGCGATGGCGATGATGGGAGTCTCCCCGGCTCCCGCGGATTCCAGATCCTTGCGGTCCAGCAGCACCACCTCCAGCTTGGGAAGGTCGCGGAATCGCGGCACCTGGTAATCGCCGAACCCCGCATTCACGATCGCACCGTCTTTGAACCGGATTTCCTCGCGCAGCGCCGGGCCCACGCCCATCATGATGGCGCCTTCCACCTGGCTCCGCAGGCCGGCCGGATTGAGGATAGCCCCGCACTCGAAGGCCTGGACCACTTCGATCAACCGGGGCGTGCCGCTGGCGGCGTCCACCTCCACTTCGCAGCAGGCCGCCACCACCGAGTTCTTTTCGGTCCCGCACGCCAGGCCGATGCCGGCTCCGGGGCGCCGGTTCTTGCGCCGCCGGGCCCATCCGAACCGTTGGGCTGCGGCATTCAGCACGTTCTTAATCCGCTCGTTCTCCAGGTGAGCGAGCCGGAATTCCAGGGGGTCCATACCCGCCGCCGCGGCCAATTCGTCGGTGAAGGCCTCCCGCGCAAAGTTGTTGGCCGTGGCCGCCAGCACCCGGTAGGAGGACTGGCGCAGCGGCGAGTCGGATGCCACGAACCGGACCCGCGTATTGGGGATGCGGTAGGGGGTGTCCAGCGCGGACGCCCCGGAATTGTAGTTGGTGAAATCCCAGGCCGAGATGGCGTTGTCCGCGTCCAGCGCCGCCTCGACTTCAATCAGCGCGGCGGGGCGGAAGTACGCCCACGTGAATTCCTCCGCGCGCGTCCACTGCACGGCGACTGGACGGCCCGCTTCCCGCGCCAGGCGGGCCGCTTCGGTAGCCGCCTCGGCGGTGTGCTTGCCGCCGAAGCCTCCGCCGAAGTGAGGCACCTGGACGCGTACGCGGTCCTGCGCCACTCCCAGGGTCGCGGCGAGTTGCTGGCGCACGCTCGCCGGATTGCTGGTGCCGGTCCAGACGGTGCACTGGCCGTCCTGCCACCCCGCCACCGCCGCCCGCGTTTCCATGGGGGCGTGCTGCACATAGGGCACCTGGTAGGACGCCTTCAGCCGAATGCGCGCCTCGGCCAGCCCTTTTTCCACCGAACCCCGGCTCTGCCCCTGCGGGCGTCCCTCGGGCCTGGCATGGCGCTTGAGGTAGTCAAACAGCCCGTCGCTGGAGGGCTGCTCGGCGGTCTTCCATTGCGCGGTGGGGGCGATGGCGGCCAGGGCTTTTCGGGCGGCGAAGGCGGTGGGCGCGGCGCAAGCCACGAAATCGCCGTCGCGCATGGCCGTCACTCCCGGCATCTTGCGCGCCTCGCAGAGGTCCACGGCGGCCAGCGTCGCCCCGTAGGACGGCGGTCGCAGCACGCGGCCGTGGAGCATGCCCGGACGCACAATGTCGCTGGGGAACCGATGCGCGCCAGCGACCAGCTTGCGGGTGTCCAACCGGACCTGGGGCTTTCCCAGGATCTGCCAGTCCTTGACCGGGATGAGGGCGATGTTGGCCGACAATGGCTCTTTCGAGGCCGCGGCGAAATCGGGCGAGCGGGCCAGGTCGGCGTAGCTGTACTTGCCGCCGGCAGACTGGACGGCGCCATCGCGCACTTCCAGCCCGGCGGCATCCACCGAAAAGCGGCGGCTCGCGGCGGAGACCAGCAGTTGGCGCGCAGCTGCCGCGGCCCGGCGGACCAGCGGCACCGTCCGCGGCGTGGTCCCGCTGCCGGCGGTGGTGCCGTCATTGGGCGTCTCGAGCGTGTCGCCCATCACCACGCGCAGGCCGGCGAGCGGAATCCGCAACTCTTCCGCTGCCGCCATGGCCAGTTCGGTGAGCGCGCCCTGGCCTTCCTCGATCTTCCCGCTGAGCAGCGTGATGACGCCGTCTTCCCCAATGTGCAGGCGGGCTTCCAGGGTCCCGGCTCCGCCGCCCCTCTGGGCATCCGCGAAGGGGGCGGTGGCCAGGATCAGCAGCCCCGCGCCGGCGGTTTCCAGGAATTCTCTGCGGTTCACGGCAGACACGTCTGCCTCCTACGATTTCTTGCCCGTGGCCGCGGCGGCGCGGCGCACAGCGGCCATGATCCGCCGGTAGTCGGAGCAGCGGCACAGGTTACCGTTCAAGCCGTCCACGATCTGCGCGTCGGTGGGCGCCGGATGGTCTCGCAGCAGGGCCACCGTCCGCAGCACCATGCCCGGCGTGCAGTAGCCGCACTGCACAGCGCCTTCGTCGAGGAACGCCTGTTGCACCGGGTGCAGCGTATCGCCCGCGGCCAGACCCTCGATGGTGACGATCCGGTGGCCCTGGGCGTCGCCCACCGGCGTCACGCAGGAAAACACCGGGGCGCCATCGAGAAGCACGGTACAGGCTCCGCACTGGCCTTCGCCGCAGCCGTACTTGGCCCCGGTCAGCCCCAGGTCTTCGCGCAATACCTCCAGGAGCGGCCGCTCGGGATCGGTGTCCACGCTGCGCGCCTCTCCATTGACCGAAAACCGGATGGACGCCATGTGGTCGAAACCTCCTCTCGCCGCGGAAACAGTCCTAATTCCGCGCCGCGTAGGTCTTGGTGAAGTTGTTGCGCGTGTTGGTCACGCTGAAGGATCCGTCCGGTTGCGCGGACACCTTGATCCAGAATGCCGCCGGGCCGTTGTGGCCACCGCGGCCGCCGGCAGGCCGGGGGGCTGGTGGGGCAGGAGGGTTGGCCGCGGCGCCCGGCGGCGGTGGCGGCGCTCCAGCGCCCGGACCGCCCGGCCCGCGGCCCTGTCCGAATGTGGGCGGAGGATTCAGCAGAACGTTCACCAGGGTCGCCGTGTCTTCCACGTTGGCGATGAACAGCGACGGCGTGTTGTACTCCATGCCGGCGGCGTACGCCCAGTGGATCTGCCAGATGTCTTCCAGCCCCGGCGAGGTGTGCAGGACCTGCATGGTCTGAATGGCGCCGCCCTTGAAGGCGCTGTTGTGCATGACCGCGACCCGCGGGTGTAAGCCGTGCACCAGTACGGCCGAGCCGGACTGGTCGATTCCGTGATGCGAGGTGAGGTACAGATCGACCGTCCCGATCGGGTTGTTCGGGCACATCAGGTCGTGCTCAATGTTCCAGGTGAAATCGCCCAGGTTGATCGTCCGGAACTTGCCGTAGTCGAACACCACCCCCACCGACATGGGGTTCTCAGGGTCCACCCGCGATTCGTCCCGCGGCACGAAGCCGGCGCAGGCCGCATTGGGCTTGCCGCCGCCGGGAAGCGGGGTCTTCAGCACCTGGCCGTTGGAGGTGACCACCGTCGCCGTCACGCCGTCGAAGGGAATCTTGTCGCCAGGCACCACCACCGTGTGCTTGGCCTTGGCGTACAGTTCGGCGTACATCTTTTGGAATCCCGGCACCATTTCTTTCGGCTCCACGGTGGCGCCATGATCGATGAACTGCGCGATGGGGATCTTGGTCGCCAGTTCCTCCAAGCCGCCCACGTGGTCGCCGTGGTAGTGGGTCAGAATCAGGTGGTCGATGCGCGTCACGCCGGCGGCGTGAATGACGTCCATGATGCGGGCGACATCGCGGCCCCCGGGGCTGCCGGTGTCCATGAGAAGCGACTCCCCGGTGGGGGAAACGTACAGCGTGGAGTGCCCGCCCTCAGTGTCGATGAAGTATATGTCCAGGGTCTTGGTCGGCTTGCTCTGGGCGCTTCCCACCGCCGCGGCCAGGGCGAGGGTCAGCAGGAAAACCAATGTTCTGCGCATTTCAGAAATCCTTCTTTCCGCGAGATTGGGCTCGAATCGTGAACCGGAATTCCAATTTTGGATCTCCCGGTTCTGTTGAGTATAACTCCCAGCCTGGGGCTTCGCCAGACGCCGCTTTGGCCGCTTTTTGCGCGCCGTGGGCGGCTGCCGGGGTTTTCGGGTCCGATGGCCCTTGAATTAGGCCGCGGAACAGTGCAGAATCATCGAAGGGTTTCCGCGGATCAAGTCCGTGCCGGCAGACGCCTGCCGGAATCCGGAATTAGTTTCAGTTTTCGCCGCATTCAGCCCGCGTCACCCGAAGTCTCGATCGATTTGCAGAACAAAAGGAGAAGATTGTGACCGATAATTCGGTATCCCGTCGATTGTTCATGTCAGCCGTAGCGGCAGCTCCGGCGGCGCCCGTCCTGATTGCTTCGGACAGAATTGCCATATTCGATCCGCCGCCCGCGCGGGTTCGGATCGTGGCGACCACGGCTGCGTCGGTCGCCGGGCCCGCCCGGTACACCCCGGCGGAGATTCAACAGATCACGTCCGCGGCCAAGGACGTTCAGCTTATCCTGCCCAAGACCAACGACGAAAGGGACCAGGCGCTGGCCGACGCCGACGTCGTTTTCGGCGCGCTCAACGCGGCGTTGCTGGCCAAGGCGAAGAACCTGCGATGGCTGCAAACCACCGAAGCCGGAATGGAGAGGCTGCTGTTTCCGGAGCTGATCAAGAGCCCCGTGGTGGTGACCAACATGGCGCGCATGTTCGCGCCGGCCATCTCCGAGACGGTCATCGGGATGCTTTTGAGCCTGACCCGCGGTCTCAACAAGTTCTACTTCCCGCAGTTCCAGAAGCACCAGTTCAATTCCGAGCGCAACCTGGTTGAAGTGGAAGGCATGACCATGGGGATCGTCGGCATGGGCGGCATCGGGCAGGCCACGGCCACCCACGCCCACTATGGCTTCAACATGAAGATCCTGGCCACGGATGCAAAGCCCCTGGCCAAGCCCATCTTCGTGGACACGCTGCGCGAGCCGGCGTGGCTGATGGAAATGGTCCCGCAGGTGGACATCCTGGTGAGCGCGGCGCCCTCGACCAGGGAAACCGAGGCGATGTTCAACGAGAAGGTGTTCCGGGCGATGAAGAAGACGGCGTACTTCATCAACGTGTCGCGCGGTGCGCTGGTGGACGATGCCGCGCTGGTGCGGGCGCTGAAGGAAGGCTGGATCGCCGGCGCCGGACTGGATGCCACGCGCGACGAGCCGATGGCGCCCACGCACCCGTTCTGGGATTGCCCGAACCTGATCCTCACCTGCCACAGCGCCGGCTTCTCGCCGCAGCGCCAGGTCCGCCTGATCGGCCTCTTGTGCGAAAATGTCCGGCGTTACACCAGCGGCCTGCCGCTGATGAACGTGGTGGATAAGCAGCGCGGTTACTGATGCGCGGGGAGATCCTATCGATGAAACGCGCACTTGCGATTCTCCCGCTTCTGGCGGTTCTTCTGGCCTCGACCAGCGCGGCGCAACAGGGCTGGAATCCGCACGAAGGCGGATTGCTGAAGTACCGGGTCATGATCCGCTTCGGCGAGGAACCCGATACGCTGCCCGACGGCTGGCGGTTCGGCCGGGTGTCGTCCGTGGCCGTGGACGCGGCCGGCAACGTTTACATGGCGCAGCGCGGCCCCCACGCCGACCCCATCGTGGTCTTCGATTCCAAGGGCAAGTATCTCCGCTCCTGGGGCAAAGGCCTGTTCGCCATCCCGCACGGGTTGCGGGTCGACCGGGACGGTCACGTGTGGGTCACCGATACCGGCTATCACATCGTGATGGAGTTCACTGGCGACGGCAAACTGGTGCGCACTCTGGGCACCAAGGGCACCCCGGACGCTACCCACGACACCTTCAACAAACCAACCGACGTGGCATTTTTCGCCAACGGCGATTTTCTGGTCACCGACGGTTACGGCAACTCGCGCGTGGTGAAGTTCTCGCGCGACGGCAAATACCTGATGGAATGGGGCAAGCGCGGCAAAGGTCCGGGCGAGTTCGACACGCCCCACGTGGCCGTGGTTGACTCGCACCAGAACGTCTATGTGAGCGACCGCGAGAACAACCGCATTCAGATTTTCGATTCCAACGGCAAGTTCCTGCGGCAGTGGACCCACCTGGGAGCCACCCAGGGGATGGACATCTCGCCCAAAGACGAGCTATGGATCATCACCCACCGCAACCGGGAAGAGAACCTGGCCTACGACACGCTGGCGGGGCGGATCATGCACATCGACATCGCGACGGGCAAGATACTGGGCTCGATGGAGAGCCCGGGGCATTGGCTGTCGCTGGCGCCCAACGGGGATATTTTCGTCGCCAGCCTGACCGGGAATG
>Ga0326727_10007159_pt1 | contig 29804 bp, 34 predicted proteins | sample MB2enrmetagenome_FD_207643 | JGI IMG/M metagenome (GOLD analysis project Ga0326727, IMG submission 207643) | Lab enriched peat soil microbial communities from McLean, Ithaca, NY, United States - MB29MY | ecosystem: Environmental > Terrestrial > Soil > Wetlands > Peat | place: USA: New York... | reverse complement strand
GAACCGCTTTCAATTTTGTCGGCGCTGATTTCGGAAAAATTCATAATCTTGGCAAATAAGTCGTATCTTAAATCCGCACCGAAGCTCTGGGATACTTTACTGGCCAAAATATTTCGGGTGGTCGCGAAACAGGCTCCGACGACAGTTATGATCAGCATGAGCAGGCCCAGTTTAAGCACCGTTTCAACCTGACTGTTTTTCACGCCCTCATCAATAATGTGCGCCATAACCGTCGGCTGCATTAGATCACAGATTGCTTCAAAGAACACACAGATGACCGCTGTAAAAAACAGCAATCGATATTTTTTAAAATAAACTTTGTAAATACCCATCGTTCTTCTATTTTTCCTGCCTTTTTTGTTGATTGGACATTGCCGCAGCTATCTGTCTTTGAAGCCCTATTCAAAGCAAGACCCGCCGGATATTTTTAACTCACTTATATTATATCTTCAATTTATGATATTACAAAATCAATCCTCAACCGGGTTTTGCGTCCTCGGATTTTGTCGTGGAATATATTGGATATACCCGATTTGATATTCTGTTCCTTTTTGGGGAATGACTAAGCTATCTCTTGAAAGGAGCTTAACAATGAGGATATTTGATAATATCAATAGGGTTGCTATGTTCTTTAAAGTCGGGAAGAAAATGAACGATTCCATACCCATTGGTTTTCTGGGCGGTTTAGCAGGAACAATCGCTATGGATTTGAGTAACCTAATCTTCAAGAAATCGGGTCTGAGTGAAAAAACCTATGCTCAGTATGCAGGATCTGTCTTATTAAAGCCATTCAAGTTATTATTACGGCAAAATTATCTTTTGGGGCAGTTGCTGCATTTAATAACAGGTTCTCTTCTCGGCATACCTATGTTCAGTATTTTAAAGAAAACTGGAAGAGATAATTATTTATTTAAAGGAGCGGTCTATGGAACTTTTACCTGGGAAACATTATATGCATTAGGCCAAAGACTTGGAGTAATTAGAACAAAATCTCGCACCACTAAAACCCATCTGACAACTTTAATTGATAATCTAGTATACGGTTTTGTTTCAACGGCAACTATGGTTTTCTTAACGGACTCTGCAGTGTTTAGGCGAACTAATAAACAACTAGGGACTTCTCAAGAAGAAACCATTGCGAAGTCAGATGAAGTTCCAAGAGGTAATTGGGATTATATTCATGAAAATGAAATGAACATCTATCAGTAAATGCCTTTAAATTAAGATGAATTACCTAACGTCTTTTTCTGGCCGTCATTTATACACCTTGTGAACCATCGGGTTGTGGAAGTTTCTGTAGATTAAGTAAATAAGCAAATCAGCTGTTTAGGATAGCTGACTAAGGCCCTCCAACGAATAATTTGCGTGGAGGGTTCTTTATTGCTCACTGTTTCAAGCTTTCAGCGTCCATTCTAGATCATTCTCTTAAATATTTCAGATTCAATTGAGTCAGGATTTCTTAAGACTTGTTTTCTTGGCTTTCTATTTAGGTCGATTTTATTTATAATGAACCATGGATTTCTTACGAAGAATAAAATAACGTCCTAAAAGGAGACTTTATGCAGCAAACAGCGGTATTGGAACTTACCAACTTAAGAAAGACCATTAAAGGAAAGGAAATTGTCAAAGGGGTCAACCTCACTCTTTATCCGGCTCAGATTTTCGGTTTTCTGGGCCCTAATGGTGCCGGAAAAACTACGACGATCCGCATGATTGTCGGATTAATTAAACCCACTAAAGGCTCAGTAACCATCTGTGGCTATTCTGTGGCTCATGAGTTTGTGAAGGCCCTGTCCAATGTCGGTTGTATTATTGAAAGTCCCGATATGTACAAGTATTTAACCGGAATGGAAAACTTGTCCCAATTCGCTGTTATGGATCGCAAGATAAGTCAGCTACGGATTAATGACGTCGTGGAAATGGTGGGTCTCCAGCATCGCGTCAAGGACAAAGTGAGTACTTATTCTTTGGGTATGCGCCAACGCTTAGGGATCGCCCAAGCCATCATGTCCCAGCCTAAGCTTTTAATTCTTGACGAACCAACGAACGGACTTGACCCGGCAGGGATTACTGAATTCAGAAATCTGATCAGAAGACTGGCCTATGAAGAAGGTATGACGGTCTTCGTATCCAGCCACTTGCTGCTGGAAATTCAACAAATGTGTGATATCGTCTCCATCATCAAGCAAGGGAGTGTCATCAAGACTGCTAATGTCCAAGACATCTTACATGATGATCAGATCGAGTGGCAGCTAAATAATCCTGACCGGGCAAGAGCACTGCTCAAAGAACATTGGCAGATCGATGCTATCCAGTTGAAAAAGAATACTATCCGTGCCGGCATCAACGAACAGTCTCTTGAGAAAATCAATGAAGTATTTATTAGAGAAGGTATAGCTCTTACCTATTGCTCGGCAAAACAAAACACGTTGGAAGATTTATTTTTAGACCTTACGGAAGGTGATGAAATTGTTTAGCCTGATTGAAAATGAAGTCATTAAAATGCTTGCCAAGAAACGACTCTTGTTTGTCTTAGCCATTCTTATCATATTGATCTCGGTCTTTGCCTATGGTCAAAACCAAACCCTGGTCAGAACCAAGGCCCAGCTCTCCCAACGAATGGGAATCAGCGCAACTGATGACTGGCACAAGCTGGCCGGTCAGCAGTTAATCGAGATGAAGAACAGGCTGGACAGCCCTTATCTGGATGAGAAAAGCAAATCCTCCACCCAAGTGAGAATGGAACAGCTCCAGTATAATCTGGACAATAATCTCAACCCGCTGGAACAATCGGCGGCGAAATTCACGACCAAATTCATGGAACAATCGATCTTCTTGTTCTTGCCGCTTTTGATTATCATGTTGGCGGCCGATATGGTGTCGGGGGAAGCCGCGAGTGGAACGATCAAACTGCTGCTCGTCAGAAATGTTCCGAGATGGAAGATTCTCCTCAGCAAATATTTAACCCTCATCATCTTGGAAGTAATCGTTGTCTGCTTTGCTTTTGTGCTCTCAGCGATTATTTCCGGATTTTTCTTTGGTTTCGGAGGCTGGCTGGCACCGGTAGCAACCGGTTTTAAAGTTCTGGCTGGAAAACTGGACTCCTCCAATGTCTTTAACGTCCCCCAGTGGCGCTATTCTCTCATGGTCTATTCTTTGGCTTTTTATGTCTCCGTCGTCGTCGGCAGTATCTCCTTTATGATCTCTATCCTCGTAAAAAGTACGGCTGCCTCGATTGGGATTATTATGTCCACCCTGATCGCGGGTAACTTCATCAGCTACTTTCTCTCGGATTGGAAGATTACCCGCTACATGTTCATGGTTAATCTGCGGCTCACGGATTATTTATCCGGATCTTTTCAGCCTATCGAAGGGATGAACATGCTTTTCTCAATCACCGTTCTTCTGGTCTGGGCTATTGTGGCGATCTTTATCAGCTTTGTCTATTTTACCAAACAAGATATTCTGGTCTAAGGAGAAATCAACGTGTTAAAAAAGAGCATTTGGTACGCAATACTGACGATTGCCTGCGTAGGTTTCATCGTCTTAACGCTGGGTTTCTATCAGGCGATTACGGTAACAACAGTGGGCAATTCTCAGCCAGCGACTACAGTCCCCTTAACTCGAACTCCGGGAGTTTCTACAAAACCAGCTTCTCCAACGACTAACTCCTTTAAACTGCTCATCTTGGGAGACTCTATTGCTAAAGGAACAGGGGATGAAACGAGCAAGGGGTTTTCAGGCTATCTCCCCGAGTATTTCAAAAACAGTACCGCCAAAGAGATCCTTGTAGATGACGCCGGAATCGACGGGTTGGAAAGTATTGGCCTTCTGGAACAGCTTCAAAATCAAAAATTAGATAAAGCAATCTCGGATTCGAATTTTATCTTAGTGTCTATTGGGGGAAATGATGTTAAAAGCATCCTTGCTTTAAACGATCTCTCTAAAGAAGATCAGTTTAAGGTGAGACTGGACAACTATCTAAAGAATTTAAATCAAACCCTCAAAGTCCTAAGAACCACCAACCCCAATTCCATCCTTATCTTTTTAGGGCTTTATAATCCTTATGAGAAAATAACCGACGCTGAAGATACCAGACTTTTAAATGAGTGGAACTACAATACCCAGCAGCTCGTTGAAGACGATGCCAAGGGGATTTTCATTCCAACGGATGACCTTCTGAAATTTAATCTCGGCAAATATATCGCCAAGGATGGCCTGCACCCAAATTCCGCGGGATATCAAGCACTATCCAATAGAATCAGTAAATCGCTGGAAACAGTCATCTCAGGGTCATAGGATTCATTTCCTCAGGATTCATAACATACAGCAGCTCCGGTTTCCAACACACTCCCAATATATTTTGATACCTCAACATGTATGGGATGAATCAGGTAAGCATCAAAATCTTCCATTGAAGCAAATTTTGTGATCAGCAGAATGTCATAGGACGATCCCCCGTGGCGGATGTCTACTTCGACTTGCAGATCACAAAGAAATTCGATTTTCCCTTGCATACTTAACAGCACGTCTCTTGCCTTGGCAATGTGCTCAGGGTTTCTTTCCTTAAGTTTGAGCAGCAGATTATTGATAATCATTTTCTTAACCTCCCGTTTTTAATAGTTCATGTTTGCTGAAGTCAAGCCCCTTCCCTGGCGGTCGCTTTGGTGTAAAAAGAAAAATGGTATATAATAATGAGGTAAAAAGATTAGTTAAGGTGGTGGATGTTCATGAACCCAATTGATAAGTCGATTGTGCAATCGGCGCTGGACAGTTTTCTCAACCGTGAAGTGTACCTCCACCTGGAGACGACCAATGGAGCCTATGCTGCCCACAGACAGGAGAGCACTGTGACCATGGGGGCGTATATTCGCAATGGCCGCATTTGCTATGGACGGGGGATCATCACCGGTGACGGTCCGTATCGCGTCGGACTCAAGATGGAACTTGGCTGGGTTTACGCCGAAGGACTGACCGATTTTGAGATCGGGCAAGATCAGCTCTTGCTCGCCGGCCATGATCAAGAGGGCCGACTGGCTGTGGCTCTGGAACTCAGTTTATACCCCTTTGAACTATAAAGTCGTCGCCCTACGTCGTATAACCCGCTGCCGGGTCTTCAGGCGTTGTCCGTGAAATTTATATGAACCTGGGAGGAATCATTCTTGGAACGACACGTTCTCGCAGTTTTCCCCCATCCAGACGACGAAACGTTTGGCTGTGGTGGAACCTTAGCACTTTTCGCCAAATCGGGTGTTCCGATCACCTATGTCTGCGCTACTTTGGGCCAAATGGGCCGCAATATGGGAAAAACGCTCTTTGCCACCCGAGAGTCGCTGCCTAAAATTCGGGAAGCTGAGTTGGAGAAAGCTTGCCAGGTTATAGGCATTCAACATCTGATTAAACTTGGGTTGCGCGATAAAACAATTGAGTTTGAAGATCCTAAAATCTTAACCGACAGAATTGAGGGAATCATTCGCGAGGTCCGCCCCTCTCTGGTCCTCGCCCACTATCCCGGATATGCAGTGCATCCGGATCACAATGCTCTCGGTGAAGTGACAATGAATGCCATTGCCCGCCTTTCCGTTCAGGAACGCCCCAGAGTATACGGTCACGCTTTTGCCCGCAACTGTCAGGATGTGCTCGGCCCACCGGATATCGTCAACGATATTTCAGCCATCGCCGAGGTGAAGCTGGCCGCGATCCGGGCACATAAGTCCCAATCACAACTTCTCGCCGGTAACTCAAACGGGCAAGCCGAGGATAAGTCAGTGAGGGAGTCGTTTAGCCACATGCTCAAGAGTGAATCTTTCTGGACTTACCGTTTTTTGTAAGTTCCTTCGCTTAAGGTGTGCCTTTAAATAATTTAAGGTATTCTCCGTAGCCCTCATTTTCAAGGTTTTCTCTGGGAACAAAGCGCAGAGCAGCGGAATTGATGCAGTAGCGCAAGCCTTCAGGAGCCGGTCCATCGTTAAAAACATGTCCCAGATGGGCCTTTCCCCTGGTGCTCACAACTTCAGTCCGGTGCATTGAATGACTCAAATCATTCCTCTCTTTAACCACCTTGGGTTTGAGAGGTTTCGTAAAACTTGGCCACCCGCAACTGGAATCAAATTTATCCTGAGAACTAAACAGAGGTTCTCCCGAGATTAGATCAACATAAATACCCTCTTCCTCGTTATTCCAGTATTCATTGTTAAAGGGCGGCTCGGTGCCCTTCTCTTGAGTCACTTCATATTGCAGCTTTGTTAATTGAGATTTTAGCAGGTTTTGCTCGATGTCTTTCAGCTCCTTCCTTTTAGGATGAGTCCACCTTTTTGCTTAATTCTTCCCTGGTTTACTTTGCTTTATAACTAATAGAGCCATGGGTATTGTCACAAAAGGGTTTATTGTCGGATTTACCACAGCGACAAAGCGTCACCTGATTTCTGACCTCGTACTCAGAACCATCACTCCCTTCGATTGGAATACTACCTTTCACCCAGATCGGACCACTAACCCCGCCCTTATAAGAAGGATCTTCAACGATACCGATGGAGGGTTCAAACTTTTTCTCTAGCGGTTGTCCCGTCTTATCCCAGGCCAGCAGTCTCCCCGCCGGGCATTCCCAGGTTCCTTCGATCGCACTGGCCCGGGATTTCGGATTGTCGGAGTCTTCAGCCAGTTCCCAAACCGAGCCATCTTCCCGATGGCAAAACCGGGCATAGGCACACAATTCCGGGAGATCCGTGATAATCAGCTCCGGTCCGACAATGGTCCCGGCACGTTTAAGGTATTCTTCTTTGCTGGCAGTTTCAGTACCATCAAATGTTGTTTTTTGATGAGTTCCGTCACAGTAAGGACTGTCACTTGTCTGACCACAACGGCAAAGGGCATATTCTTCTTTTTGGGGGTAACAATCCTCCTCTTTCCATTTTATCGAGCGTCCTTTTTCATTGGCAATGATGGATTGCCTGGTTAAGGGGATCTTACCCGTTACAAGGTAGGGGCCATTTTTGACGATCTTAATCTTAGGGGTACTTGTATCTTTGAACATAATAATTCCTCCCATAGGCAATGCTGTTGGTTTAGTCTGGCTTTTTCTATAGAATCATTATACCTTAATCGATCCGTCCTTCCTAACCTAAACTAATCTGAACATTTTTAAATCGAAACTACTATAGAAGAAGAGAAGAAACCGTAATATTTTACAGGTTATCTTCTCTTCTCATCTTTGCGTAACGTAAAAATTTGTTCCCAAACGATTAAATTTCCATACGGGCCTAAATAGGCGCAATCGGGAAAACTATACGCCAGTATTTTTCCGAAAGCCTTGTTGTCTAAGCTTATTTCTTGCTCCTGATGTTATTTAGGTTGAAACATCAAAGACTTGACAAGCGCATAGGCTACCTCGGACCTTGTCATAATGTGCGTTGCTTCAAAGGTTGCACCGTCAATATTGAACATACCGATCCCATGGGCCAAAGCAGCATAACCAACAAAGTCCTGATTCACATCCGAATAAGGAGCTTGATAAATGTCCTGTAATTTGGCTGCCGGCTCCAACTTCAAATAGCGGATCATTAATTTGGCAAAATCTTCTCTGTCGATAGTTGCTGAAGGCTGTGTATCTTCAGTGAGCCAGCCTTGTTGTTGAGCGGTTTTGATGATCTCCTCATCGGATTGCACAGGCATTCCATACCCATTCGTCACAGCCAACATGGCTCTGATCATAGAAACCACTGTAATCTGCTCATCCGGGTGGAACAAGTCCTGGTACTCACCAAATATCCCGGCCTGTCCGAGAAGGGCTATCTCTTTCTGAGCAAAATTATCCCCGATGTCGGTGAAATGGTAAGCTCTTAGCATTTGAGATGCAGGTTGGCCCTGCCCGTCTAAGAATTCACCGGTTTTGGCATCCAGAATATCACCATTCTGGAGCGTGCCACTTGCAGGCGTCGGTTGGTAGACTAAATGAATTTCTGGTGTGCTGTCGTATTCTCCGGGCTTAAAGACCTGAGTATACATTAATTTAAGGGGTTCAGCTTTGAGCCAGGTTGTACCCGCTTGATTGCTGTCTAAGCTGCCGCTAAGATCAGGAAAATCAAGGTTGGCCCAATTATAATTGTAGCTTGTGATCTGCTTGCTCATCGTATCCACCGTGATGTTAATACCATTACCCCGATAGGGGATATTATTGACCACGCGATAATAGTTAAATCCTTGGGGTCTATTGCCGTTATACCCTTTCCCCATGAAATCGTTTTCGTCGGACAGTTTTACTTCCTTGAAATGACTTGCTTGTATCTGTTTAATGAAGTCTTCAGCTATTGTTTGGGCCTGACTCCGGTCGATTACAGGTTTGTCATTGCTGCCGGATACCTGATAGGGCAGATCAAAGCTCAGGAGCTCTCCTGTAACAGCATCAACCCGGGCAGACATATACTGTGGTTGGTCTTCCGGTTTGTTATTGCTGCCGTTCCAGTTCAAATACCAAACTCGACTATCCTCAGATACCCCCCCTGTGCCCAAGTTGGAACCGCGTAAAACGAGGCCGTCCGGAATACTGACCCAACGTTTCACGGCTGCGACCGCTTCGTCTTGGCTGATCAGCTGAGCGCTTTCAGCAATTTCGGTTTGCTCTGCAGGGGTCAATACGACAGCATCCTGTTGAGCTGCGGACCCCGCGCCCCCCATCCCACCGTACCGTGCTTTACTGGAAAAGCCGTAGTAATCTCCATAATTAGTTTTGACGGGTTCTCCTGTCAAGGCATCTATCGCTCCGCCAAGATAAGAGTTATTCATCTGATAAACTAACTTGATGTCTTGTTTCTCCCCTGAAGACAATGGTTTCATGGGGGGGGGCGTAAAGTACTGCAATTCAAGTATTGGAGCATTCAGAAAACACTCTTCGGCTTTACTGGGCGAGATGACATCTTTGGCTGCAGGGATCTGTGTTAAAGTTGTCCAATTCATAGCGTAGCTCATAATCTCCCCATCCAAGGTATTCACCTGCACGGTAACTCCATCGTTCGCGAAGGGAATATCGTTCACGAGGCGCTGCCAATGCACGGTATAGCCCACCGGGCCATAGTTGCTCAGCGGAATGTTGGTATTGTCCATAGGCAGGAGCTGGAGTTCTGCTAATTTGCTGTTTGCTAAGCTCGTTACGAGCTTAACTGCAATATCCTGGGCTGCACTCGCCTGAATTGAAGGAATTTGTATGGTTGGACCGGGCTGGGGGTTGTTCTTCCAATTATTCATGTTGATGATTTCCCCCGTGTTGACATCAACTTGAGCAGAAAAATTCCCGCCCTGCTGATCCGGGGGACTCCAATTCAACGACCATGACTGTCTCTGGTTATCCATGTTTAAACCTGATGAGAATTTTGTATATTCTTGAGGAATGTTAAAGTTGTCCCTAACGGTACTGATTGCCTTTTCCAACGTAACAGCTGGTTCTTTCTGTGGTGAACTGTCGTTTGCCTGGCCCAGTCCTCCAGCCCAAGCAGCGCCCGGAACGATTAGCTGCCACAGGAGAACCAAAACTGCCGAATAGGTTAAATAACGCTTGGAAGTGCGCCTCCTACTACTTGAGAACACCGTCATCATCCTCTCTCATTTTTATTAAGCTGATCTTTGCTTGTTATTTGTGGAAACTGTTATCCAGTAGGCCATCCCCTTTCTCGTTGACATCTCTCCTTTTCTTAGCAAATTCTCGACACTATGGCCGCTATGATAAAGAGATCAGTAAACTGCTTTTCAAAGAAAATTTCCTTTGTGTTTACTTGTCCCTCTGCCTATCATTCTACGCACTTCCTGAATATTCCTCCTTAAATTACAGATCCTACAAGGAAGAATAGAGAAAATCTGCCTCACTGACCAAAATAATGCAGGCTTAAGCTTCCTTGGAGGCCAAAAAAGCCCCTCCATGATCCGCTGGAATAGGATCATGGAGGGGCTTTCTCAGCCTTGTCCCTCAGCTTTTTGTTATATGCTCTGGTATTAATTCACCCTTTAATATGCCGGGCAGTGATCTTTTCAAACATTATCAAGAGACCACCGCAAAGTCGATAAATTGAATCAACGATGAGATTGTCTCCCGCTGTCGTATCAAAAAATACATTAAGCTTGGATTCCAGATCCTCTGTTGGTTTGCTGTAACAAATTAGCATCGGAACCTTTGGTAGAGGGTACAAAACCAGCGAAATATCCGAGGAGAAACTATTTTCAACGGGCTTTCCGCCAAAAATATGAATCATGTCTTCCAAAAGATCCGGATAGATATCGGCCATATGCTTTAAAGGCTTTTCGAATTTGTGTTCAAAATAAGAATTCCAGATTGTCTCATTACTAAGCTCTCTAAACGGAACCCATTTTCCGGAAAGCTCTTTTCCTGCACAGTGAATAATATAGTTGAGTATTGGTACCGTTACCCAGACATTGATATGACAGTCAGAGATAATAGAACCTTCAGGATCAACAGTAAAGTCCTTACCAAGACATTTAATAATCAGCTTTTCGCCGGAAAGCGCAGCTCCCAAGCGTTCTATTGAGGTGGAGAAATCTATTTTGACAACTTCTTTTTTCAACGGCTCTAGGATTTGTTTCAATTGCTCTTCAGGTGTCGGTTGTTTAATGATCTTCCCATTAAGTTCCTCAATTATATTGCTCGCCAGATGTGGACACTCTTCAAGACGTTTTTGTCCCATTATTAGCTGAGCGGCGAAGGCTAAGCATGTTGCCACCCCACACTGTTTGCAATTTGATTTCGGAAGTAATTTGTAAACTTCTAGAGGATTGTCTAGTTGTGACATGTAGCCTTACCCCTCCTGCAATTCTCTCATTCAAAATGTGATATTGGGCAAAGTATGAACCTCTATAATTTACCATGCGGGAAGTATAATATCAATAAAAGAAACCACTGTCCTTCGAATTCCGCTCAAAGCAGCACTACAAAACCTCCTATCCTTATTCGGATAAGAGGCAAAATAAATTTGTTTACGTCCGCTCGATCATTTTAATATAATTTCGTCTGGGTGCAACACTTTTGTAGGCAGGCCTGATGATTTTCCCGACATTGACGATTTCTTCAATTCGATGTGCACTCCACCCGGCGATTCTGGCAATGGCAAAAATCGGGGTAAACATTTCATCGGGAATATTCAGCATTCTATAGACAAATCCGGAATAGAAATCGACATTAGCACTCACACCTTTATACATTTTATTAAACTTAGCGATTACCTGGGGTGCCAGTCGCTCGACTGCTGTGTAAAGTTTAAACTCAGCTCCCAGCCCCTTTTCTTGGGCAAGTTGGGCAACATAATCTTTAAGAATAACCGCCCTCGGATCCGAGATGGAGTAGACGGCGTGGCCAATCCCATAAATTAAGCCGGATCTGTCAAAGGCATCCTTGGTAAGGATCTGAGTAAGGTAGCGCTCAATTTCTTCATCGTCCTCCCAATTCTTTAATTTGTCTTTGATATCCTCAAACATTTGCACAACCTTAATGTTAGCCCCCCCATGTCGCGGTCCTTTAAGTGAACCAATGGCGGCAGCCATTGCAGAGTAAGTATCTGTACCGGTAGAAGTAACGACATGGGTCACAAAGGAGGAATTGTTGCCCCCACCGTGTTCGGCATGAAGCACTAAAGTCAGATCAAGCAGCGTTGCCTCCAGTTTTGTATATTTGCTGTCTGGTCTTAGCATAAAGAGAATGTTTTCAGCGATACTTAAATCCGTGCGCGGACTGTGAATATACAGGCTTTGATTGCCATGATAATGGGAGAATGCCTGATAGCCATAGACTGCCAAAGAGGGAAAACAGGCAATAAGTCGAATACATTGTTTTAAAACATTTGGCAAAGATGTATCATCAGGATTGTCATCAAAGGAGAATAAAGCCAAAACACTTCTGGCCAGAGTATTCATAATATCTTTGCTGGGTGCCTTTAAAATCATATCCCGGGCGAAATCCTCCGGTAACTTTTGATATAGGGCAAGAAGTTGTTGAAAATCCTGTTGTGCGATATGATCCGGCAGGCGACCGAAAAGCAACAAATAGATAGCCTCCTCAAACCCATAGCGATCATCGTCGGTGAAGCCTGCCACAAGGTCTGCGATATCGTAACCGCGATAAATTAAGCGCCCCGGAACCGGAACGATTTCTCCTTCATCGAGAACATAGGAATGAACTTCACCAATTTCCGTCAAGCCGACAAGGACCCCTTTTCCGTCTAAATCTCGAAGTCCGCGTTTCACAGCGTATTTGCTATACAACTCAGGTTTAATTAAGTTGCTCTTTTCAGCCATCCTACTTAACTCGTTAAGCAATGTTTCTTCTGACAGTTCCAATTTGTAATTTTCCATCCTCAATTATCCCCCTCTTAAAAAAATAAATAACCCCAGACAAAATGTCCGGGGTTACAGCTAACGAAAAAAGCAAAGAAACAGCAAAGCAAAGCTACAGCACGCTCAAGCACGATTTCTCTCTTTCAACGCTTACGAAGTTAGCTGACGGATTCGGGTCGAAAAGTAACCCTACCCTCACCAAAAAATTTGTTTGTGAAGGATTCACCCCGGAAATTGGTTCCCCCGCTTCTAAGTATAGAATTAAGCGATAGTGAGCAATATTAAGTTGGACCGTCGATTTACATAATCTCATATAAAATCTTATCACTATATAGATTAGATAGTCAAGTTTTTTAACCTCTGCTAGGTTATCGATTCCGTCAAGCTTCTTAGGTATCTACGTTATTGTAAAGGGATTTTGCCGGCTATGTCGAAATATATCTTATGAATCAGGCATACTTTATGATAATAATGTTAAAAACTGAGGAGGCCCCAATGGAACAAGAAAAATTTGCTCACGACAACGGCTTTAAATCCTATGCTGAAATGATAACAGCAAGTATTGTTATTTACAGAAATAACGGCTGTGAATGGCTCGTGACACCTACTGAACTTGGATATTTGGCTTGGATAGATAAGTCCTTAGATAAGCCTTTAGGGTATTTTGACACTGTAAGAGAAGCAAGAGATGAAATATGGGATTCGCATCCTAGTTGAAGACATTTAGTTGCTTGAAAACTGTAGGGGCAATTCATGTTGCTCCTACGGTCCGGTCAAGCTTAATATCCGCAGCTGGCTCCCACAACAATTACGGTGATATCTGTCATAGCCGGTTTTTTTCTCATCACCGAATACACTCTGCATATTCTGGTTTTGGACTGACAATTGACACACACACCTGTCGTGGTACAGGGATTTGGGCGTCCAAGTCTTTTATTATTCAGCGGAGAGGCTATCATTTGCAATCTTTCAAAGGCAGCAGCTTCATCCTTACATACTTTATCGACACTTACTACAATAATAACTTTCTTGGGTCCAAAGGTCATAGCAGCTACTCTATTGCCCATGCCGTCCACATTTACGAGAAGACCATCCAGAGTAATTGCATTGCTGCTGCACAAGTATAAATCACTGAGCATTTCTGTTTTGGCAACAGCTAAAACTTCTTCTGGGGTAAGACCTGGGGCGCCATGATCTAAGACTTTGCCGCCAACCGCCTTAACCTTATTTTGAATTCCCATACTTTGAATGGTCATTGACCCGCCAAAGCCTACCGTACATTCCGGTTTCACATATTTCATAATATAATCGGATACTTCCTCCGGCGTTGACATATATATGGCATCAAACTCATTTTGGATCAAAGCAGCTACTACCTTTTGCCCGATTGTTTCCTTGTGCCAATCTTTTACATCCATCGTTATTCCTCCAGTTTCAAAATATGAATCGAGTAATAATCTGCCAACTTAAATATCCTATTGACACCTATTCTTACTACCTGATTCCAATTTCTTTTTTTGGACTTTATGCCTTCAATTATATACGATATTCACCATAAAGATAGTATGCACTTTTATGTTAGATACTATCTAAAAGGAAAGCAGACTAAAAACAGACATCCCTCGCGCAGAATAAATTGAATCCAAGCAGGATAATCTTCGGATTATTACTATTGATAATTAATAAATTATCCAAGCAGGATTATTGCCTACTGCGTAGAAATTAGTAACTATTACTACGAAAATTTAAGTAGGTGAAAATGGTGATAACCGCTGGAATCGATATTGGTTCAACTGCAACGAAAGCAGTTATTTTTGATGGGACAATAAGAAGTACGGCTATTATTCCAACGGGCTGGAACCCTAAAGAAGCCGGACGGTCTGTATTTCTTGAAGCGCTGGACAATGCCGGTCTGCAGGAGCGGGACGTGGAAACTGTCGTCGGTACGGGTTATGGACGGGTGTCACTTTCTTTTAGTGAGAAAAAAGTGACAGAGATAACCTGTCACGCTAAAGGAGCAAGATTCCTTTTTCCGCAAACCAGAACAGTCATTGACATTGGAGGTCAGGACAGCAAAGTGATTGCGGTCACTGAAGATGGTACGGTTGCCGATTTTATAATGAATGACAAATGTGCAGCCGGGACAGGGCGGTTCTTGCAAGTCATGACCGGAATTCTTGATATTTCGTTGGCTGAATTAGGTCAAATGGCTTCAGGCAGCAAACCGGTAAGTATTAACAGTATGTGCACCGTTTTTGCCGAGTCCGAGATCATTGGCCTTCTTGCCCAAGAAGTACCGAAGGAGGCGATTGCGGCAGGAATTGTTCAAACCATTGCTAATAAAATGATCAGTTTAACTTCCAGGGTTTCCTGTCTGGACGAGATTACTTTCTCAGGTGGGGTGGCTAACAATCCGGAAATCTGTGCAATTTTATCCGCAGCATTTGGTGCTAAGTTTAATATTGCCCACCAGCCTCAGCTTATCGGTGCGCTGGGCGCTGCTATTATAGGCTTCGAGAAACAATATTAGCGCAATCATACAGCCATAACAGCGCACACTCAAACAGATCTTGCTTATTCCACAGATTCATTTTGGAGCCAGATAAAACTGCCTGCGGCTCCGAGTCCTGACAATAACGCCATCACTGTGTAGAGCATAAAGATTCCGCCAGCCTGAATCAGCCATCCTCCGGCAGCTGATCCCACAATCGCACTCACTCCAAATCCGATGCACTGCATCAAACTTTGAGTACTACTGCGTAATTCGCGGGGAACAAGCTTTGTCAGGTGCTCTACCGTAGCCAGATAAAACAATGAAAAACTTAAACTTTGAGTCAACTGCAAAAAGACGATAATCGGATAGCTCTGGATATAAGCATAAGCCAACCAACGAATGGCAAAGATCGTTGCCGCTCCAGCCATTAAGCTTTTAGCCGGAGTCCGTATCAACCACCGACTGCCGATTCCGAATATTGGCACCTCACTAATTGCCGCAACCGTCCAAGCGATACCCACCCACAGGCGCGATGCCCCTAAAGTCTGTAAATGCCAACCCAGAAAAGAACTATAGGCAGCATAGGGAACCATCACCAGGAGCAAAACGCTTAACAAGCTTTTAACTCCCGGCACCTTTAACACCTCAAGAAGCGGAAAAGCTGCCCGGGTTGCTCGGTTCCACGTCCGTGGATTAGGTAAACTAACAGTCCAGGGTAAAGTTATCAGGTATAGGATTCCGGCTACTGCTCCGAACAATTTAATTGGTAGATGCGAAAACAGCATGCCTCCTGACACTGCCGTAACGGCGAAGCCCAACGATCCCCAGCGGCGAAACAAGCCAAAATGACGTGTATCGGCAACCGCATTCAGGGCCAAGCTATCCGTCAAAGGAGAAATCGCTGAATTAAATAAGGCGTAGAAAAAAAGCAGTAAAGCGAGCCAGGATAAACTCTTGATGACAGTAAGAACAATACAAACCACCGCCGCACCCATTACAGCTATTACTAAATACTCTTTAAGCCGATTATGTTTGTCAGCAAAATTGCCCCAGGCAATTTGAGTGAAAATGCTTGTAGTTGGTCCAATAGCCAATAGAAATCCAATTTGTAAGCTGTTCAAACCGGTAGCAGCCAAGAACAGAGGTAAAAATGGCAGATAAATACCAGTTGCCCCGTACATAAATAGGTAATGTCCAATCATTCGGGTGTTTGCACGCATATTCCCGTCCATAATCTGGAGACAACTCTAGCTGTCCCCAATTCCTCTCTTACTCTATTGCAGTATTCTAATCCAACGTCAGCTTTCCCAAAACTGTCTTCCAGACTATTTAGACTTCTACATTAGTATCCATAGTATTCACGTCTTGCCTTAAGTAAGCTATGAACATTGTAACGATGGTTTTGACGATCTCATCTTCAGGTTGTTCCAAGAATCCAATGATAAAATTACATTTAGAAAGAACAAATTGAAAAAGTGAGCCATAAAAAACCTGACTAACCAGCTCAAAATTAGATTTTGGAATTGCTCCTTTTGCGTATTGCCCCAGAAGATATTCTGCTAAGTGTGAACTTAGACGTATTGGAATTTGGGAAAATATGTTGGCTAATTCCGGATTTCGCGGTGCTTCCATAATGCAAAGTCTTAAATGTTCAATCCGTTTCATTGCGGACGCTAGGTAAGTTCTCGCCAGGTATTCCAAGTCATGCTGCAAATCACCGATTAGTTCTTTATCTAATTCGTTTGTGAGGCTAGTTGCTGAGGCAAATCGATTGATACACTCGTGAAGCAGGCCCAATTTGGTGCCGAAATGCCGAAATAACGTAACCTCATTGACATTTGCTCTGACGGCAATTTCTCTGATGCTGGCAGCCTCATACCCTTTTTCGCTAAAAATAGTCTGAGCAGCTTTAATCATGCATTCTCTTGTTTCGGACTTAGACACAATTAACCACTCCCAACTACAAAAAGTAAATCTAGCTAATTATATCATGCTTTGTAGTTTTACTTAACGAACTGATAGATTCAGTGGCCGTAGATTTTAACGGGCTTCATAAAGCAAATAACACAGCCATAAAATTAGTCAGTATAGCGGCTAATTTTATGGCTGTTAAAATAATATTTAGGATAAACAGCGCCCTCTTAGAATAAGAGGCACGCATTAAAGAGCCGTTTGGAGCAGATCGTTTCTCTCTTCAAACGGCTTTAGGCTATGTACTGTTATTGCTAAATCTTGTAATTTTCGTAATAATTGTTGATTGCGTTGCGCAAGGCACTTACTCCCAGGTTAGAGCAGTGGACTTTGGTTTCAGGGAGCCCATCGAGGGCCATGATAATGTCTTCCTCCGAGATCTTTAGGGCATCTTCTAAACTTTTACCCTTGGCTAACACAGAGGTCACACTGGAGGTGGCAATTGAGGCACAACACCCAAACACAAGATAACTGATTTCTTGGATAACATTATCCTGTACTTTTAGAAATATAATCAGGGCATCTCCACATGAAGAATCTCCGTAGATTCCCTGGGCATTGGCATCAGGCATACTATAGGCATTCCGGGGGGCCTTAAAATGTTCCATCACTTTCTCGGAATAAATATCACTCACCTCCGGGATCTTCCCTGAAACCTATGTCGCATCTATGTCTGCGGCAACCGCCACAACCACATGATTCTTCAAGGCCGTCGCAAAGTTTGTAATCTCCGCCCTCAATCCTTAACACTTTCCCATTGACTAAAGACTCAGCGAGTTTTTTTCTCGCATCATAATAAATACGCTGGACCGTTGTGCGAGCAATCTTCATTTGCTCAGCGCACTCCTCCTGCGTAAAGCCTTGTAAGTCAATGAGTCGTATCGTTTCATACTCATCGACCGTCATGGTAACAAAATATTCTTGATTAATTGGAGCATTAAGTGGCCCAAATCGGTCGCTTTCCGGCAAGCAACACACTTTTCTCCACTTTCTTGGTCTTGGCATAATTCGTTCTCCTCAGTCTCTTTCTGGTATGCTAAAACCTAGTTTTTAGAATTCCATATACCCTTTTCAATTCCGATTATACTCAGTTCCGAACATATGTCAACTATTATTTTCCTTTTTGGTCGGCGGTGATTACTATGTCTTGTTTCCCCAGCGTTCATCACAGTTAAACCAGTAAAACCATTGGGCCGGCACTTCCTTGATTATCTCTTCATGAAAACCGTTTAAAAATGCTGTAGCCTCTGCTTTTTGGTTTCTTGTATATTGGTCATAAAGGTAGAAGAAATTACCTACATGGGGAGCGTATAAAATTACACCCTGACCCAGTCTCAAAGCTTCCAGCAAATAATTCTCTCTTTTCACTTCAAACAAATGCTTCAGCTTGCCTATTTGCCGGGAATAAATCAGAATCTCGACAAGGGTAAGAAATAGGTTTTGAATATAATCCCGGCAGATGGCTCTTAACTCTTGGTCCGATTGAGATATCTTTAATCTTGCTATAATATTATTGAGTAAGGTAGAATATGTTGAAAGGCAGGTGTCACAACATGAGTAAAATTATTGCATTTGTCGGTAGTCCAAGAAAAAATGGGTATACCTCGAAACTAATTGAGGAAGTAATCAAAGGAGCCAAGTCCAAAGGCGCTGAAGTGAAAATCTATGACCTTAATGATGATGGTGTTAAGGGATGCCAAGGTTGTTTCTATTGTCGGAGTCATGAGGGTTGCGCAACCAAAGATTATTTACAACCGATGTATGAGGACATTAAAAATGCTGACGGTATTATTTTTGGCTCACCCATCTATTTCCTGCAAGTCTCAGGACAAGCCAAGCTGTGGCTCGATAGAATGTTCCCGATGATTGAAGGAGCTACATTCCCCTTCCAAGCTCGTTATCCCGGAAAAAAAGCAGTCACTATCTACTCACAAGGAAACGAAGATAAGAATGCGTTTCAAGCTGCTATCCAGTCTTTCAATGGCTTCTTCTCCATGTTTGGTTGGGAACTTGCAGATAGCTTGCTTTGTACTAATACAGGTTCGCCTAATTTCAAGTTATCGGATGAATTATTAAAACAGGCATTTACTGCCGGAGAGTTACTTATAAAATAAGATTGAACACCATCAAGCACCTCAAAAGACCCAAGCGACACCAAAAGCAGGCTCACAGCCTGCTTTCGGTGTCGTTCTTTTCAGATTTAAGCTCCTAGCCTAATCATTTGCCAATTAATAGACTCTCCACTTTGTAGATAATTCCGCAATCACAATCCCCGCCATTTTTCTTAAATACCTCTAATATTTCATTGATTTTTTCTCGACGGAACTGCATCTGAGTGAGAATTTGGTTGCTCAAGCGGAAGGTATGGTCGCAGGTTAAGCCTGAGAGTTGCTCATTCAACTTGTAAAAAAACATTCTCTGGAAAAGTAGGCTCAATAAATCAGAGTCCTTGTTCAAACTTGCTTTCTCATAATTGAAAATAGAATCATATTCGAGAGTTGTCGTTTGTAATCCAGAGACGAGTCGACGAGCAACTTCTGCTCTGATTAATTTCCGGTCTTTTAAAACCTCGTTTTCAGGGGCTTGTTGGGCGTTGAGTTCTCTTCGTCTTTCTCTATTGGCCGTTCTTTTAGCATAACCTAGTGACATGAACATTGCCTCCCGTTCTGTTTGTACCTTCATTAGCTTTTCCGTCAGTCAGCAGCACAATGCAGTTGATTTGTATTTGAAACCTCATTCATAAAATGCTCCAGCACAAATTCTTTGAAATGTTTAGCTGCCGGAGACACGTAACGTCCCTCAACCCAGGCCATTCCAATAACCCGTTGACATTTGGGTTCTGAAATATGGACTTGAGATATTCCCAGCAGCTCAAAGGTTCTGATCTTGGGAATGAGGGCTATTCCGAGCTTGGCGGCAACCAGTCCTGCGACGGTTCCGACCTCTTCTCCCTCAAAGGTTACCTTGGGCGCAAATCCTGCCTCCTTAAAAATCCGGTAGATAATCTCTCCCAGCGAAAGTTCATTTTTAAAAGCAATAAAGGATTCTTCCGACAATTCTTTGAGATTGACGCTGTTTCGATTGGCATAGGGATGTTCATTAGGTACAATAAGAATAATCTCTTCAGTCAATAATTGAATCCAGTGGATATTGTTCCGAGCTAAAGGCTGAGAGCAAAAACAAAACTCAATTTCTCCTGCTTCGAGTTGATCTAAACTCTGATTCGTTACATTTTGGTTGAGCAAGAATTGAATTTCCGGGAAGCTTTTACGAAATAAACCCAGTAAATCCGGAACAAGATTCGATCCTTGGGAGTGAATAAATCCTAAAGAAATACTTCCCTTGAGAGGATCCAGCAAAGCTTGAACTTCTTGTTGCCCTATGGTGATTTCCTGTATCGCGCGATTGACCCGATTGAGAAAAATTCGGCCGTAAGGATTAAGTATAACCGTTCGTCCCTGCCGTTCAAATAAAGGAACTCCTAACTCCTCTTCCAGCCGGGCAATCGAACGACTAAGGGCCGGTTGAGAAATCGAAAGTGCTTCGGCAGCGTTAGTAAAGTGTTGCAACTGGGCTACGGTTTGAAAATATTGGAGTTGAGTCCATTCCATGAAAATAACCTCTCAAATATTGCTATAATATTATACCTGTCATTATATTACCTGAATGCATTGAATTGATGCAAATTATAAATTAGACGTTATAAACTGTCAAGGTGTATGATATAAGAAAGTCTTTCTGGGAATGAATTGGAGTGAAGTTTAAATGGCGTATATTCAAAAAGGAAGCAAAGCTTTTCTCAAAACTACTTTAGCCATGTTTTTTGGGGGGTTCAATACCTTTGCCATTATGTACAGTACACAACCTCTGCTGCCGGTTTTTTCTAAAGAGTTTCACATTTCCCCTACGGTTGCGAGTTTATCTCTTTCCCTGACGACGATAGCACTTGCGGTCAGTATGCTTTTTGTAGGTACTCTGTCCGAAGTAAATGGACGTAAGCCTTTGATGATCTTTTCTCTAATCTCTGCCTCGGTACTGGCGATTCTCATCGCTTTTGTCCCAAATTTTCATGTTCTTCTCCTTTTCCGCGTCCTACAGGGAATTGTTCTGGCGGGGTTACCGGCGGTGGCAATGGCTTATCTCAGTGAAGAGATTGAACCTGCGAACTTAGGAATCGCGATGGGCCTTTACGTCAGCGGGGTTACGGTTGGCGGTATGAGTGGCCGCATTATTATCGGGATTCTTACTGATTTTTTCAATTGGCGAGTAGCACTCGGCGCCATCGGTGTTTTGAGTGTTTTGGCGAGTTTACTTTTTTGGTACCTCTTACCTCCATCGGAACATTTTCAGCCTCGTCCGGCGGAAATTGGCAAGTTAACGAAATCAATGGTTAACCATTTACAAGACCCCAGCTTACTTTGTTTATATAGTATTGCCTTCTTTGCGATGGGAAGTTTCGTTACCCTCTATAACTATATAGGCTATCAATTAATAGCTCCGCCTTATTCCCTTAGTCAAACGTTGGTTGGGTTTATCTTTGTAATCTATATTGTCGGCACGTTTAGCTCCACCTGGATGGGTCACAAAGCGGATCGGCACGGTCAAAACAAAATGCTCAAGATTGGCTTACTGATTATGGCCTCTGGTGCCGCGCTTACGCTGATCACGCCGCTTGTGATTAAAATCTTGGGTATTGCCCTATTTACCTTTGGTTTCTTTGGCAGTCATTCCATCGCGAGCAGTTGGGTTGGACGCCGGGCCATTCAAAACAGGGCGCAGGCCTCATCGCTCTATCTCTTCTTCTACTATGCGGGTTCGAGCACAGGGGGAACTATTGGCGGTACCTTCTGGGAAACCTTTGGCTGGGGTGGCGTCATCAGCATGATCCTAGGCTTCTTGTTTTGCGCTCTGCTTTTATCCATCCGTCTGAATTTCATTACGCCCCTTAACCAGCAAACTAAGACTAACCTTACCCTGCAGAAAGCAAACTGTTGACAGCCAACGGTTATTATTAAGTAAAGGTCATGGGCAGAAGCTGCCTATGACCTTTTTTGCTGCAAAATCTCCCAACATCATTTGTTTCAATTCAGGGAAGACTTTATAGAGTAAAAAGTAAAATAAAGTATTTAAGGGGGAATTCTTTTGAGTAACAAAGATGAAGCTAAAAGAGAAGTTTTAGCCAGTGAATTAGGACAACTGCGCGATAAATATTCCCAGCTGGAACAGAATTTTAATCAGCTAAAAAGGCAGGCTTTTACGAATGAACACCAAGGATTAGTGCCGGCTCAAGGACAACTTGAAGATACCTTTGATCAGGAGGCAAATATTGAATTGCAGTGAAAATATTGCCATGACTTATAACAAGCAATCGATTCTATAATTAAAAGGGAGCTTAACGGCTCTCTCTGTTTTTTATGAATCAATCCCCAGCCGCTTTAGATTGTAGATTGCTCGATTTGTACCATCTGAAATTTTGATTATGAGTATATTTGTAAATTATGGACTTATGCTTGCAAAAATGATAATCTTTATTTGTGAATATTCTTACAACAATTTGAAAGAAGCTCGATTAAGCTGTTGCTAACCAACATCCCGTCAATTCTGGGGATTTTGGGAATGATTCTAACCTTTTATAATCAGCAAAGGGTCTTCAGTAGTCGATAGATGAGATTTCATGACCAGAATAATAATGAAGACAGTTCGTACAAAGTAGACCATAATAGTAACTTTGCTGGTCCACTCATAAATATTTAGTATCGAAGAATTCTGAAAAGAGGGATGAACTTGAACATAGCTTTTTTTCTAACACTCAAAAAGGATACCGTTTATTTAACCGATAATTCAACTATGCGCCAAGCGCTGGAACGAATGGAGTACCATCAGTATGCCTCCGTCCCCATCATTGATGAAGACGGCCGATATGTGGGAGTTTTGACCGAAGGTGATCTCCTCTGGAAAATGAAAAACACACCGGGTTTAACCTTTATAAATACTGAAAAGATCCACCTTGATGAAATCGAGAAACATACTCAAAATTATCCGGTTACCGTCAATGATCATATGGAAAACCTCATCACTCGGGCTGCCGAGCAAAACTTCGTTCCGGTTGTAGATGACAATGGGATTTTTATTGGCATTGTCCGCCGCAGCGAACTCATCCGCTATTGTGTAGGCCGCTTAAATCCCGTTCCCTATTTCACAACAACCCAAATCAAGGATCAAATTTCAGGGAACTCCGCGATGCTATCCTTGGCCTGATCATCAGGTCAATTCATCCATAATTTTAGATTCACCGTTTAGTTTTTTATAAACCTTTCTATAAACCCAGAGCGCATTTATCAACAACAGTATACTTGTGATGAAAAATACACATTGTATGCCAAAGTATGCTGCCACCTGACCACCGATTATTGAACCGCCAAAGATACCTAAATACTGGGCGGACATAATCAACCCGAAGATTCTTCCGGTCAGAGCATCCGGTGTAATTCGTTTAACCAGGGCATTGATTGAAGGCGCCAAGCCTGCTATTGCTAATCCTACTAAAAACCGAAGTGCCATAAGCTGCCAGGGACTTTTGACAAAAGCCTGAGGGATAAATAACAGTCCGCCCACGATCAGCGACGCTCCCAAACTGGCCCTCAGCAGCATTGGTTTTCGCCCGACTTTATCTGCCGCGTGACCCCAAATCGGCGAAAAAACAGCAGCAACTATATAGGTAACCCCAAAAGCAATCCTGGAAAATTGTTCAATCAAGGCTGTATCCTGAATTCCAAGCTGTCTTAATAAAGAGGCAGGATCGGCGCAATCTGGCTCATCCCTACCATTGTCATAAACATTCCGAACCAGCAAACGATTAAATTTTTCTGCCAAATTTTCATGAGTATAAGCCCTTCTTCTCTCTTTAGAATCCCGTTCTCTCACTTCTCTCCCAATTCTATGCTCTCATGATTTTTACAATCTCCTTATTCCGACAGCGAACGGCTTTTTACTCACTATTATAGCATAAAAGCAGCTTATCCCTCGTGTGGGATTAGCTGCTTTTGACTTTTACCAATCTGTAAAATCTGTGTATTTCGTCGTGTCAATTGTCCTATATAGCGAAGGGTCAATTGTAATAATCCCCATAATTTGAGTAATAGGATAACCTTTTCCAGAGCTTATTAATTCTACGAATTTAGCATAAGCGGCATTATAGTCCAGGAATGTACCGTTACTTTCAGCCTTTACCATATCCTCCCCTTTTGCATATGCGGCGGCAAGATGTGATTTACCATTTGCACTTGCTTGCAATCTTACCGAAGAATAATGTATCATCGCGGTCGTATCATAAAAATCCCCCGTTGCAGCCATAGCTGGTGTTACCACAGTACCCAACAACACACTCGTTAAAGTAAGTGTAGATAAGACATGTTTAAGTATACTTTTTCTCATGTGGTAATTTCTCTCCTATTACTTAATCTGTATTTAGTATATAACAAAGGAAAAAGATGTACATAAAATATTTTTACATATCAAGGAGGTGATTTGATTGCTTTACTAATGAGGCAAATGAAAAAACAATCATGCTTCTTGACCAATATTCCAATGCTGGAAACCTAATTCCTGCGAGTGATGGTAATACGTTAGACTTCACCTTGGGTATGTCAGCCTTATTTGATATGGAAATTACATTTTAATTATAATCTTATAAAGGTATTTTCCTTAATCTAAATATAACGGAACCTATTCAATGAAGCAAATAATTGGAATGCATACTGCTTGCTGAATCGCTGTATTTTCTCAGGCTTCTTCTTTGCCAACTGCTTCAAAGGTATTTAGGACAACTTTTCCTATCCCAATTTTAGAATCAAGATTCTCAGATGTCCTTAAAACAATCTGTTGGCTTGCTTTCGAAAACTGAACTAAAAAAATCCCGCCTAAAATAATGATTGCCGATAGGAATATTTTAGATGATACCGGCTCGCCCAGAATCACAGCGCCTAAGAAAACTCCGACAACCGGGTTGATATAAGCATAGGTGCCGGCTTTGGATGCCGGCCACTTTTGCAAGATATAAATATATGAGCTGTAACCGAGGATCGATCCAATAAAAATCAAATAGGCCATTGACCCTAGCCCCTTGCTTGTCAAATGGACCTGAGCGGCCTCTCCGCTCAACAGCCCGACTATTGTCAAGCCAATTCCTCCGGAAAGCATCTGAATCCCAATATTGGCAACGGTCGATCCGGAGGCTTTAAATGTCTTGGAATAGACCGAGCCCAGGGACCATAAAAAAGCTGCCAGCAATAGTAAAATTCCGCCCGAAACATTGACTATTTTAGCATCAGAACCACTTAATACTAAAAGTGCAACCCCACTAAACCCTAAGATTAAACCACACCATCCCTTCCAGCCAATCCTCGGGCCATTGGGCAAGAACAGTTCCAGAAGCGCATTGAACAGGGGGATAATCGCCATGAGCAGTGAAGCAACACCGGAATAAACCCATTGCTCTGCCCAGACGAGGACTCCGTTGCCGCCCATCAATAAAAATAAGCCCACAATCGCTTGCCTTTTTAGGCCGGTAATATCTTCAGGGAACTTATACCCCTTAAAACAGGCAAATAACAACATCAGCGCCCCGGCAATCAAGAACCTGATACCTGCAAACAATTCCGGCGGAAAGTCGCTCACGCCAATTCTAATAGCCAGATAGGTTGAACCCCAGATAATACAGACCGATATATAAGCTAAAATTACCGTTGTCTCTTTATTTTTTGTCATTCCCTCACTGATTCCCCTTCCCTGCTGCTTATCATAACTTAGAATCATCTATGCCTGCAAGCCAGTCTTCAATGATGCTAACCACAGAGGCCAGGCAACCGTCTTGAAAAGGAGAAGTCAAATTTGTTAAGCCGACCAGTTCCAGAAACGATTTACTGCCCCCGGCCTGGCAAAGCCTCAGATAATCAGCCCAAGCCGTCTCCCGATTTTCGCGGAACTTTTGCCAGAATTGAAAGGCACAGATTTGGGCTAGGGTGTAGTCTATGTAATAAAATGGATCGCCAAAAATATGCCCTTGTTGCTGCCAGTAACCACCGCGTTCTAAATAGTCGTTGTCCTCATAATCACGATGGGGCAGGTATTTCTTTTCGATCTCCCGCCAGGCTGTTTTCCTTTCCTGGGGAGAAGCCTCGGGGTGAGCGTAGACAAAATGCTGAAATTCATCAACCGTAACCCCATAGGGAATGAAAAGTAAGGCTGCGCTCAAATGGGCGAATTTATATTTGGCGGTGTCCTCTCTGAAAAAGAGTTCCATCCAAGGCCAAGTGAAGAATTCCATGCTCATCGAGTGGATCTCACAAGCTTCATAGGTTGGCCAATGATACTCCGGAATTTGATAGTCTTTGCTGCAATAAACTTGAAAAGCATGCCCTGCTTCATGCGTCAAAACATCAATATCGCCGGAGGTACCATTAAAATTGGAGAAAATAAAAGGCACCTGAAAGTTGCTAAGATAGGTACAGTAGCCGCCACCGGCTTTCCCCTTTTTAGTAACTAAATCCATAAGTTCATTGTCCACCATCAACTTAAAAAACTTACCGGTCTCAGCCGACAGCTCATCGTACATTCTTCGACCGTTAGCCACAATCCACTCCGGGTCCCCCTTAGGCTTAGCATTGCCCGTTTGGAAATCGAATTTCTCATCATAATAGGGTAAAGTCGCCGACCCCAATCGCCTGCGCTGCCGTTCCCGCAGCTTAGTGGCTATTGGGACGATAGAGTCTAAAACCTGCTTGCGAAAATTTGCCACCATATCCGGAGTGTAGTCTGAACGGAGCATTCTGTCGTACCCGAGTTCGATGAAATTAGCATACCCTAACGTCTCGGCAATACGAGCGCGAACCTTGACCAAACCGGCATAGATTTCATCAAACCTCTCTTCATTGGCGGTGAAGAAGGCGTATTTTGCCTCATTGGCTCGTTTCCGCAGGGATCGATCCGTCGACAATTGAAACGGAACTAAGCCGGGTAGATTCCTCTCTTCTCCCTCAAACATAATCTTAGCCGAAGCGATGAGCTTGGTATATTCACTGGACAGTTTGTTTTCCTGTTGCAAGTCTTGAATGATTTCCGGGGCAAACGTTTTAAGGGTTAGCTCAGCTTGGGTAAAAAGCTGTTTCCCCCACTTTTCTTCTAAGGCCAGCCTACACTTAGAGTTAACTAATGACTGATAATACCGGGAGATCAAACCTTGATAGATCGGCGTGACCTCGTCAAAATAAGTCTGTTCCCCCTCGTAGAACGGGTCATTCGTATCTACAGTATGGCGGATGACCACTAGCTGCTCCATTGTTTCAAATTCGCTTCTTAGCTCATTAATCGCTACCATCAGCTTATCCTGTTGCTCAAAATCTTCGGCTTGATCGAACTTCGCCAAAAGGTCAGAAAACTTGGTTTCGACCTCCGGCAAATCCGGCCTTTGGTAAATAAACTCCTTAAATTTCATAGTGCCCACCTTCCTTGGTCTAATTCTATCTTGAATACAGCCCGGATTCAAATTTGACATAAACCAAAAACCCCACCTTGGACATACGAGCAGAGGTCCAAGATGGGGGCGCGTCATTATAGATAACTGATTTATTTAATCAACTTACCACCCGTGGTGCCCATGATGATGGGTTGAGGAAGAGGAAGAGGAAGAGGAGGATGAGGAACTTGAGGATTTCTTTTTCCATGGTTTAGATGACGATTTCTTTTTCCAATGATCGCCACTACTAACTTTAATTACTTCACCGGGATAGATTTCATTAGGATTACTGATTTGAGAATTTAAATTCATTAACTGACTAACTGTTGTCCCATAATAGTTAGCAATGTTATGCAAAGTGTCTCCTGATTTAACTGTATAATTCATCAGATAACGCCCCTTTGTTTTACAAATATATCCATATTCATTTATACGCTGGGACAGATTTTTCCTGTGCACGTACCATGACAGTAATTCCTAAACATTTTACTTATAATCTAAATACCTTCTACAACAGCATTTTTTTCATTTCGAGAGTTCCGACAATCCCTTGGGATATTGCCTGAATAATGCGCATATCTTTACTCAAACACTTGATACGCATTATTAACGCGTGTTATAATTATATAAAAGGTGGTAAGGAGTTGGGAAAGCAAATAACCGTAAGAAAAGTTTTACAAAAATTAAAAGATGAAGGGTTTGTCAAATCCCCAAATCACAGCAATGGCACTAGTCATCAACGATACGTACATAAAGGCAACCCTACAAGATACGCCGACATAGCTTATCACCATAGCGGTCAAGTAATCCCAAAGGGAACACTAAACAGTATAGAACAAACATCAGGAGTTAAATTCTAACCCCTGATGCCATTAGATATATAAAATCTAAGGAGTTGATATTAGTTGTCTAAGCACTTAATTTATCCAATAGTTGTTGAAAAGGCCGACGACGGTGGCCTTGGAATGTATTTTCCCGATTTTCCGGGAACCGCAATTTTAAGTATGAATATCTCGGAGGGTATTCGAAAAGCAAAAGAAATGCTCGTGGATCTCGTGTTAGAAAAAGAAGAACAAGGCCAGCCGCTCCCCCTTCCTTCTGCTCCTGAAAATATCAATTTATTTGATGAAAAAGACCGGATAGTGTTTGTAGAAGTTTATATGCCGCCATTCCGTAACGAAGCGGCAAATAAAGCTGTAACTAAGAATTGTACCTTGCCCAAATGGTTGCGCGATGCCGGCGAAGAAGCGGGCCTGAATTTCTCCCAACTTCTTCAAGCATCGATCAAAGAGGCCCTTGGTATTAAGTCAATTGAAAAGTGTCTATAAATAAGTTAAGAAATAAGATTTATTATGGCAGCCTTACTGGCTGCTTTTTATTCATCCCAACCTAATCATGGGTTTATCCTTATTAACTATTCACACCTAAATTTTCGTATCCTTATAATTAATTACAGAAAAAGTTTATACTCATTATTTAATTTTTAATCCAATTTTAATATTGGTCAAATTATCCTTGAAGTTTTTTGGGTTAGAATTTATATATACTCAATTGCGGCACAAAGACCATGAGTTAGGTTTTTACGCAAGGCAATCCTAACAAAAAACGAGGAGGAATTTTTATGACAACCCTAGAACAAGTGGAAAAACTACGCACCATGGCCAACATAAGCTACGACGAGGCACGAACTGCGCTGGATGCAGCAAACGGGGATTTGCTGGAAGCCATCATCATTCTCGAGAAACAGGGAAAGGTAAACCCACCGACCGGAGGGGGTTATTACAGCAGTGAAAAAAATATCGACCCTAACGAAATGGCCTATAATAGAACTTGCTGGGAAAAGCAAAATAAAAACTGCCACGATGGCGAGACCTTTATTTCTATAATAAAAAGAATCGGCAGATTTATCTTTAAAATGATTCACAAGAGCACCACTAATTCCTTTGAAGTGCTCAAAGGCGAGGAAAACAAAGCCTCTGTGCCTGTCATTGCCCTTGTCCTGCTGCTGATCTTTGCCTGCGGGGTGACCATTCCGCTCATTATTATCGGACTGTTCTTTGGTTTTCGTTATCGCTTCAACGGACCGGATTTTAGCGGCAGCACTGTCAATGACGCGATGGATAGCGCGGCGAACGCTGCCGTGAACCTCAAAAAGTCCATGCAGGACCAAGAAAAATAATATGAAACGGCGGGGCTTTTAATGAGTTCAAAAATACTGATTATTGAGGATGAGGAAAAAATTGCTCGATTTGTCGAGCTTGAACTTGGCTATGAAGGTTATACTACAACGAAAGCCTTTGATGGCAGAACAGGACTTGAACTCGCCGAAACCGGCGGGTTTGACCTCGTTTTGCTGGATGTTATGCTGCCTCAGTTGAGCGGCATGGAAGTGCTGCGCAGAATTCGCCGAACCTCCTCCGTTCCCGTCATTATGCTGACAGCGCGGGACAGCGTGATGGATAAGGTTTCCGGACTTGACAGCGGGGCGAGCGACTA
>Ga0326727_10007158_pt1 | contig 29808 bp, 18 predicted proteins | sample MB2enrmetagenome_FD_207643 | JGI IMG/M metagenome (GOLD analysis project Ga0326727, IMG submission 207643) | Lab enriched peat soil microbial communities from McLean, Ithaca, NY, United States - MB29MY | ecosystem: Environmental > Terrestrial > Soil > Wetlands > Peat | place: USA: New York... | reverse complement strand
CCACTCCACATCGATGCTGCGTTCGCCGAAATCCTTAATCGAGGCGATGCTAGGACAGCCGATCCTGTGCACCGTGATCCCGCGGCCGCGCGAGATGTAGCCGACTATCGAATCCCCCGTGGAGGGTGTGCAGCACTGGGCCAGGCGGATCATGACGTTGCGCTCCTGGCCGATCCTGATCGACACGCGTGAGGGGTCGCGGATTTGCGTCTCCGGCTCCCCCTCGTCTTTCGGCTTCTGGAAGACAATAGGCGGGGCGGTCTGCTCCTTCTTACGCGCCACGATGTTCCTGTCAAAGATCAGGCCCGGCTCGTTCTGCCCCAGCCAGTGCTTGATCTTGTTGCGCGCCTTGGAGGTCTTCACGTAGCGCAGCCAGTCCAAGTGCGGATGCGCCGTCTTCGAGGTCATCACCTCCACCACCTGAGTGTTCTTGAGCGGCTCCTTGAGCGGGACGATGGCCCCGTCCGCCTTGGCCGTGGTGCAGTGGTCCCCAATATCCGTGTGGATATTGTAGGCGAAGTCGATGGCCGTGGAGCCCGAGGGCAGCTCCACAACATCCCCCTTGGGCGTGAAGACGTAGATCGAGTCGCGAAGCAGCTCCTTCTTGATCTCATCCAGAAAGTCCGATGAGACAGGCCCGCTCCCCTGCAGCTCCTTCAGCTTGTTGATGAGGGAAAGCTCCTGCGTCTTCTCTGACTCCTTCAGGGCGCCGCTCTTGTACAGCCAGTGCGCGGCAATTCCGTTTTCCGCGGTCTGGTGCATGCCCTGCGTCCTGATCTGGATCTCAATGATCTTTCCGTCGAAACCCATGACCGTGGTGTGAAGGCTCTGGTAGCGGTTGGACTTCGGCATGGCGACATAGTCCTTGAACCGCCCCTCGATAGGCATCCAGACCTTGTGCACGAGTCCCAGCAGCTCGTAACACTGGCTCGTGGTCTCGCAAAGAATTCGGATGCCCAGGAGGTCATAGATCTCCTCCAAAGGCTTCGCGCGGCGTCTCATCTTCTGGTAGATCGAATAGAAATGCTTGGCCCGCGTCTCGATGGAGATGGGGATCCCCGCAGCGGTTGCCTCCCGGGAGATCGCCTCCCGCAGCCGCTCGAGGTAGCTCGCTCGCTCGCCCTTTTTCTCCGCTACGTACTTGCGGATTTGCTCGTACACGGCCGGCTGAAGATGCTTGAGGCTGAGGTCTTCCAGCTCGTCCTTGATGCGCGAGATTCCCAGCCTACCCGCAAGCGGGGCGTAGATGTCCAGCGTCTCCATGGCGATGCGCTTCCTGTCCTCCTCTGGGAGGTATGCCAGGGTACGCATGTTGTGCAGCTTGTCCGCGAGTTTGATGAGGATTACGCGGATGTCCTTTACCATGGCAAAGAGCATCTTGCGGATGGTCTCCGCGTGCTGGGAGGAGCGCGATCTGCCCCGGAGGACCGAGATCTTGGTGACCCCTTGGACGAGGGACTCCACCTCCCTGCCGAACTCCTTGCGCAGCTGCACACGGCTGGTCTCCGTGTCCTCCAGCACGTCGTGGAGGAGCGCGGCCACGATGGCTTGGTAGTCCATGTGGATGTCCACCAGTGTAGAAGCAACGCTTAGTGGATGGACGAAGAACGGGTCCCCCGATGCCCGCTTCTGCTCGCTATGAAGTTTGCGGGCCCATTCGGCAGCCGCGAGGATCTTCTCCGTTTCCTCGGGAGAGTAGGAAACGAGCTTCTGGCGGAAATACGTCAAAAGCTCGGCAACCTCCGTGGTGGCGGTGGCAGGGCGCTCGTCACCCATCCCGCCCTCCGCGAAGACCGGGACCAAGCCGTCCGGCAATCACCCTGTTGTGGCCGCTCATGTCCTGAATCACGTCGATGCTCTGGAATCCCGCCTGGTCCATAAGCGCGAAAAGCTTGATGAACTGGGACGGGGCCGCCTCGAGCAGGAGCCAGCCATTAGGAGCTAGCTTCGGCGGGGCGGCGCGGATCAAACGCTCTGCGAGCGCTGTCCCGTCCCTCCCGCCGGCGAGGGCCATCTCGGGCTCCGGCCAGCCGAGCTTGCGCATTCCCTCCATCTCATTGTCGCTCAAGTACGGAGGGTTTGCGGTGATTACGTCGAAAGACCCTGGCACGCCTTCTAAGAGGTCCGAAACGAAAAACTCCATCCGCTCGCCCAGCAGCTTTTCCGCATTAAGACCGAGGACCTCCCCCGCTTCCGCGGAGATGTCCGAGGCGCTGACCTCCAGTCGCGGGACGGAGCTCTTGAGGGCTATGCCGATGCATCCCGAGCCCGCGCACGCGTCATGCACCTTGTGCAGGCGGGGGTCTGCGCGCACCACCTCCAGCGCCTTCTCCACGAGCGCCTCTGTGTCCGGCCGCGGAACCAGCACTCGCTCGTCCACGTAGAACTCCAGCCCCCAGAACTCCTTGATTTTGAGGATGTAAGAGACCGGCACGCCGGCCGAACGGCGGGCCACCAGCCCCAGGAAACGTTCCGTCGCTTCGGGACTTACCGCATCCGGAAGAGAAGCGAGGACCTTCTCCTTTGTCGTCCGTAGCGAGAAAGCCAGGAGGAGCAGAGCGTCGAGGAGCGGCGTATCCACTTCAGCGAGGAAAAGCTTGTCATACCCCTCGCTGAGCAGGGTGCGGACCGTCATGCACTCTCCGATGTCAGCGCGGATTCCTGAGCGCTCATGCGCAACGCCTCAACGAACTCGTCGATCTCACCTTTCATCACCGCATCGAGCTTGTACAAGGTTAGATTGATGCGATGGTCGGTGGCGCGGTTCTGCGGGAAATTGTACGTCCGGATCTTCTCCGCCCTGTCCCCGGAGCCGATCTGGCTCTTGCGGGCCTGCGCGCGCTCAGCGTGCTTGCGCTCCTCTTCGGCATCGTAAAGGCGCGCCCGCAGGATGCGCAGCGCCTTGGCCTTGTTCTTGTGCTGGCTCTTCTCGTCCTGGCAGTGCACGACGATGCCGGTGGGCAGGTGCGTGATACGAACCGCGGAGTCTGTTGTGTTCACGCTTTGGCCGCCTGGTCCTCCCGCGCGCATAACGTCGATGCGGAGGTCGTTCGGGTTGATCTCGATCTCCGTCTCCTCGACCTCGGGGAGCACAGCCACCGAAGCGGTTGAGGTATGGATCCTTCCCCCGGCCTCTGTCACGGGAACACGCTGGACACGATGGACGCCGCTTTCATAGCGGAGTTTCGCATACACACCCCTGCCGGAAATGGAGCAGATCACTTCCTTGAACCCGCCGATCTCCGTGGGGCTTGCGGACATCACCTCGATCTTCCAGCCCTGGCCTTCGGCGTAGTAGGAATACATGCGAAAGAGGTCCGAGGCAAAGAGTGCGGCCTCGTCTCCGCCCGTGCCTCCGCGAATTTCCATGATGACGTTTTTGTCGTCCAGGGGATCACGAGGCACGAGCAACTGCTTCAGCCGCAGCTCGGAGGCGTCCAGCTGCAGCTGCAACCGGGCCAGTTCCTCGTGGGCCAGCTCCTTCATCTCGCGGTCGTCACTCGACTCCACAAGCTCGCGGTTGGACGCCATCTCCGCCTCGATGGCGCGGTAGCGGCCAAACTCCTCCACCTGCTCGGTCAGCGAGGCATGCTCCTGGCGAAGCTCCCGATAGCGCTTCTGGTCGCGTATGACGGAAGGGTCGGAAATAAGAGCCTGCAACTCCTCGTAGCGCTTTTTGTTGCGTTCCAGTTTCTCGTTCACCTGATGTTTCCCTGGGGAAATCGTAGCAAAATCAACGGCCGGGGTCTACGCGGGCCAATCGGGCCGTTCCGCGGTACGCCTTCGGGGACTACCCCGTCAAAATCGCCTTGATCTCCTCGGTCCTAGCCTGCGCCACCTCCGCCCGTTTTGCTTCCAACCGCAGCCTGAGAAGAGGTTCCGTGTTGCTGGGTCGCACATTGAACCAGAAATCCTCGAACTCCACCGATACCCCGTCTAGCTTGTCGATGCGCCCTTTCGCGTAGCGCTTTTCGATCTCCTGCATGGCCTTATCCTTGTCCTTCACCTCGAGGTTGATTTCGGCAGACTGAAAGTAGCGGCTGCGCAGAGGCGCCACCAGCTCTGAGAGCGGACGCCCGCGAGTCGAGAGAAGGCCCAGTAGGACGACGAGGGCGTAGGCCGCGGACTCCGTATAGTACGTGTCGCTCACCTTGAAATAGACGTGCCCCGAAGTTTCGGCGCCAAAGACGGCCCTCGCGGCCACCATGCGGTCATAGAGGAAGGTGTACCCGACCCGGGAGACAACCGGATTGCCGCCCAGCTCCCGGACGCGTTCGGGAAGGACACGGGAAGAGATGAGGTCGTAGACAATGGCCGCTCCGGGCGTGCGCGCCAGAAGTTCCTGTGCCACGAGACAGGAGAGGAAATAGTTTTCGATGCCCTGGCCTTTCTCGTCGATGAAAAGGATCCGGTCCCCGTCGCCGTCGAGAACGACTCCGAATGCTGCCCCCGATTCCCTCACCGCCTGGGCGGCCTGCACACGGGATTCGGCCTTCAGCGGGTTCGGGTCATGGCTGGGGAAGTTGCCGTCAGGCTTTTCGTTTAAGAGCACGGCGTCAACACCGAGCGTTTCTGCCAGCTTTCGGAAAACCGGCCCGGCGGACCCGCTGGAGACGTCGATGACGATCTTTGCGCCCAGTTTTTTCCCTCCGGAGGCTTTGGCCACGAACTCTACGTACCGCTCCAGGCCTTCCACCCGCCGGATGCTCGGGCGGCCGATCTGGGACGGCGCCGGAATCCCGGCCATCAGCGCTTCCACCTTACTCAGTCCTTTGTCGTAGCTGAGAGAGCCCCCTTTCGCATCGAATACCTTGAAGCCATGGTATTGAGGGGGATTATGGGAAGCGGTCACCATGACGCCAGCGGGAAACTTGCCATCGACCTGCGTGTAGTGGAGCTGCGGCGTGCTTGCAAGCCCCGTGCCTGCCACCGCGGCCCCTTCCTCCTCCAGCCCGCTAGCCAGCGCTTGGCAAAGCTCGGGTGAGTGAAGGCGTGCGTCGTACCCCAGCAAAAACGAACCGGCTTTCATATAGCGCGCCAGGCCCTGCCCAATCCTGTAGGCAAGGCTTGGATCCATTTCGCTACCCCAGACTCCCCGTATGTCGTAGGTTTTGAATACACTCATGAAGATAGGGTAGTGAATCGGGGCGCAGGTGGGAAGACAGCTGCGCGAGGCTTGCGTGCCTTGCGGCCCCAGCGTGTGGCGCACCGCGCTCCCAGCGCCCGTTGACACTCGATCCGGCGGAGAGTACCTTTGTGCCGGCCCGAGCTCATCTACACTCGTTCCAGGATCAAATACGGGGCCCCAGCCCCCGCGAGAAGGGAGAGATGGGACAAACTCTCATCGGACTTCTACAGGAGTCTGTCGTCAAGTATGCCTCCCTGGCTGCTCTGAAGACCCGAAAACCTGATGACAGTTTCCAGACCCTTACGTACGCGGAACTGTACACGCTGGTTAAGGAGTTGGGCACGGGGCTCATTGCCATCGGGCTCCTTCCCGGAGCGCACGTCGCCATCATTGCTGAAAACAACCAGAACTGGCTTATCACGGACCTGGCCATCCTGGGCTGCGGCGGCGTGGACGTCCCACTGAGCCCGCGGTCGGCTGACCGCGAAATCGAGCACGTGATCGCCCATTCCGACTGCGAGATCGCCATCGTGGAGAACGCCGTGGTCCTGAGCCGACTGCTTGCCGTTCGTAGACGCCTCGTGAAGCTGAAAAAGATCGTCGTCATGCAGTTTAGCGGTCCCAAACCCCAGGCCGGCATGGGCGAAGAGCGGGTACTGATCTACACCTGGGAAGACGTCCTGAAAAAGGGAAACCGCAAGATCGCCAAAGGCGAACGGGGGTTCGATCTGCGGGCCGCGAGCGTCGCGGCCACCGACACAGCCACGCTCCTCTACACCTCCGGCACGACGGGCAAGCCCAAGGGAGTCATGCTTTCCCACGCGAATATCATGCATAATGTCATGAACGTGCACGCGTGCATCAGCCCGCCCACGGGTGCCACGTGGCTTTCCGTCCTTCCGGTCTGGCATTCCTTCGAGCGTACCGTCGAGTACTGCAGCCTTTCCTTCGGCGGCACTATCGCATATTCGCAGCCCTCCGAATGGAAGATATTCGATGACCTGCGCGCGCTCCGCCCGCATTACCTCGTCATCGTTCCCTCCCTCTTGGAAAACGTCGTAAAAAGTCTCGAAAAGCGGTTGGGCGTAGTGGAGGGCCTGTTCGTACGGTTCGAGAAGTTCTACTTGGTTTTCTCGGGGTTCGTCATGGGAAGGTTTCCGCGGTTTCGAAAGCAGGAACGGCTTCTCGAGATATTCGCGGCCTTTCTCCCGCTCCTCATGCTCTCCCCCGTGAAGCTTGCTTCGCACTTCATCCTACGCAAAAGAGTGCAGACGCTCCTGGGTGGGAACCTCGTCGCAATCGTGTGCGGAGGGGGACCGCTTGCGGCCCATTTGGACCGATTCTTCGCGGCCCTGGGCGTAGACGTCCTGGAGGGCTACGGCCTCACCGAGGCCTCTCCCATCGTGGCGGTCCGAACCGGGAAATACCCGGTTCTTGGGACCGTCGGCAAGCCGCTTCCGCAGACAGAGGTCAGGATAATCGGTGAGAACGGTGATAGCCTGCCCCCGGGCCGCAAGGGAAGCGTCTGGATCAAGGGGCCGCAGGTAATGATGGGATACTACAAGGACCCGGTTGCGACACGCCAGATCCTCTCCGCGGACGGCTGGCTGGACACGGGGGACGCCGGGTTGCTCACCTATGACGGCAACCTGGTGATCACTGGCAGGACCAAGCACACCATCGTGCTGGGCTCCGGGGAACGCGTGGAGCCCGAGCCCATCGAGATGGTAGTGCAGGAGTCCCCCTACGTGCAGGAAGCGGTCGTCGTGGGAGACAGGCGCGACAGCGTAGGCCTCCTCATCGTGCCCAACATGGACGCGCTGCGACGCCTTGCCGAATCACGAAGGATTTCCTGGTCGGATGAGAAGGACCTGGCGAGCAACCCGGCGATCTACCGTTTCTTCCAGGAGGAAGTCCAGGCGCGGTTGGTCAACAATGGGATCCACTTCCCGGGCGGCAGGGCCGCCCGGATTGCCCTCCTGCCCGCCCGCTTCGAGGTGGGGCGCGAGTTGACGCGCACCCTGAGCAAGAAGAGGGAAGTAATCGCGGAACTCTACTCCGGGATCATCGAGCGGCTGTACCGTTCCTGAGCCCGGCCATCCGCGCCTTCAGATCGGAGGCGCGCGAGACTACGTCCTCCCATCGTCTGCTCTCCTCCTGGTGCATCCGGGCATTCTCTTCGTGAGCCTTTCCCAACTCGCGCATCCGCTTTCCGTCGGCATAGACCTCGGGCCGCGCCATCTCGTCTTCGGTTTCCTTGCGCGCGCCTTCCAGGGACTCCAGCCTGGCCAGGATGACCTCTTCTTCCCGCTCCAAAGCCCGCAATTCGCTTTTCAGGCGCTTGTCCTCAAGTCTCTGGAACTGCGTGACCGTGGGAGACTTCTCCTGCGCCGAGGCGGCGCGCTGCGCCGTGGCCGCGGCTTCTGCGTCTTCTTGGCCCGACTTGGCAAGGTAGTATTCGTAGTCGCCGGGGAAGTATTTCGCGGCGCCGGCTTTCATTTCGAGGACGCCCGTGGCGAGGTTGGAAATGAAGTGCCGGTCATGCGAGACGAAGATCACCGTTCCGGCAAACCGTTTCAGGGCCCCCAGAAGCACATCCTTCGACGCCAGGTCGAGGTGGTTGGTGGGCTCGTCAAGGATGAGCAGGTTCGCCGGCTTCAAAAGGAGCATGAGGAGGGAAAGCCTGCTCTTTTCCCCGCCACTGAGCACAGACACACTCTTGAAGACGTCATCCCCCCGGAAGAGGAAAGCCCCTAGGAGGGTGCGCAGCTCTGGGATGACGGAGGTGGGGGCCACCGACTCCACTTCCTCGACAACCTGCCGGGTCGAGACCCAGGAATCCGCGTTCTCCTGGGAGTAGAAGGCCGCTGCCACGCCGGCCCCCCAGTGCAGCGAGCCTGCATCCGGCCTCTCGCGCCCGGAAAGCAGCCGCAGGAGGGTGGACTTGCCCGCGCCGTTGACGCCCACAACGACGAGCTTGTCTCCCCGGGACACTTCGATGTCCACCCCCCGAAACACCCGCGCGTCGCCGTACGATTTGTCCAGCCCGGACGCGGAGAGTACGATCTTGCCGGCGTGGGGAGGAGGCGGGAAAGAGAAATGGATGGACTTGACCACGGGCGGCACTTCGATACGCTCCATCTTTGCAAGCAGAGTGATCCGGCTCTGCACGAGGCGCGCTTTGGACGCGTTGTAGCGAAACTTAGCGATGAAAGCCTCGATGCGCGCAATCTCTTCCTGCTGAAGCCGCCATCGCTCCTGCAGCGAGGCGAGTTGTCCGCTACGGGCGTCCTCGTAATGGGAGTAGTTCCCCGAAAAGACGGAGAGACGCGCCATGAAAATCTCTGCCACGGCGCTCACCACGGAGTCTAGGAACCATCGGTCGTGCGATACCAACAGCAGCCCGCCTGGGAAATTGGCAAGAAAGGCTGAGAGCCACGCGCGCGCTTCTATGTCCAGGTAGTTCGTAGGCTCGTCAAGGAGAAGAATGTCGGGCCGTTCTAGGATTGCCCGGGCGAGCGCTACTCTCATCTGCCATCCCGCGGAAAACGTCGAGCAGTCCCTGGAGCCGTCCTCACGTCGAAACCCGAGGCCCGAGAGAACACGGTCGATCGCCTCTTCCCGCGAGTAGTATCCGCTCGCGTCGAGTGACTCCTGTAGAGCATGGTGTTTCCATACGAGCGCTTCCGCTTCCGGGGAACCGGGGGAAAGCCTGCCCATGCCTTCCTCGAGCCCGTGCAGCTCGTGCTGGATGCCGGCCTCCCGGTCGAAGGCTCTCTCGACCTCCTGATGAAGAGTGCTGCCGGCGATGGCGACGCCTGACTGAGGCACGTAGGAAACGCGCGTATCCTTTTCCCGCACCACCGACCCTGAATCCGGCCCGGCGAGCCCCGCCATGATTCGCATGACGGTGGTCTTGCCGCTGCCGTTGGGGCCGACCAGCGCCATCCGAGAGCCTTGGGAGACGGTGAGGTTCACGCCGTCGAGAAGACGTCTCTCTCCGTAGGACACGGAGACCCCCGAAAGACTGACAAGAGGCATGGCTAATGGGTCTGGGTGAAGAAAATCACCACGGGCGACATTCCCGGGTGGGTCACCACGAGGTTTGAAACACTGTCAGCGTCAAGCGACGTGAAACGAATCCCGCCCGAAGCGGCCTTGTAGAGGAAGCTCGCAGAATACCCTCCAGCGGCGGAAGAACCCGCCACCGAAGAGCCGCCCGGGGCCGGGGCGGCCGCCCCCCCGCTGTCCCCGCCGCGGTCGAAGACCAGCGTGATCACTCCGTCATAGTCTCCCGCTAGGCCCTTCGCAGCGTGCAGGGGGAAATCGACCCGGCCCTTCCCTTGCGCGTCAGCTGCAACGAGGGACGGCACGAGCTTCTGATAGCCACTCCAACTGAAGCGCATCCCTTCCGACAGGGTGATCGTTCCATACGCGCTGGAGCTGAGGGTAGTCCCCCTGGCAGCGATGGCGTCAAAAATCGCCTGCCGCCTTTTCTGCTCTGCGGCTATCAGATCGGTAATCTGCCCTTGCATCAAAACATACAGTCCGGCAACCCTCTGGTCCTTGTAGTGGTAGTAGATGCTGATGCGCTGGTCGTCGACAACAGTAATACGCAGGTCTGAGCCCGTGAAGACATAGGTGCTCTCTCCCAGCTTCTGGATGCCAGTGTAGTGGAACTCCAGGGAATATTGGGGAAGGACCAGGCGCATCACGTTGTCGGAGGAGCTTGGGATGAGACCGACGTCGTCCCGAAAGACTGCCAAGTCGATGGCTCCACGAGCCACCATTTCCTGGAACCAGTCAGGGCGCCACGTATTGCCCATGATCCGGTCCAGCGTCGCGTCCTGGCTCATGATGTGCTGGGCTTCCTGCGCCGGGTCTCCTGCCGTTGCGAAGGACGTCAGATAATGGCCGAAGCAGAACCCCGAATATCCGTCATCGGTGACCACCTCGTACCAGTGGTCGGAATACTGTTGGACGGTTTCCAAGGCGGCGCTCTTTCCCACCACTTTTACGAGCTGGCCGGGTTTCAGCTTGTAGATCACCCGACCGTCCGGGGAGGCCTGGTCCCGAATTGGTAGTGGCGGAGGGTCCTGCTTCATGGACACCGCCCATGACTGGATGTAGGGCGAAAAAGATTGCAGGAAGCGGTCCGCATCAGACTTGCCGCGGAAGAATCTCAGGCGGCCGGAAGGGAACTCCCGAGGTTTTTTCTCTCCGGGCACGAGCAGCAGATACGAAGAGCCTATGGTGGCTTCCCTGATGACAGGCACCACTATACCTGTCCTCAGGGCGCTGCCGGTCTCCCCCCATAGGACCACACCGTATCCGGCAGGTCTCACGCCGCACGAGGCGAGGGCAAGCACGGTGATACCCAACGCAAGGACAGCGGCTCTGAGGCGGCGCAGCATGGCGGCTATTCTGTTGTGCGAGGGCAGTTTTATCAAGGGCCATCCCTGGCGCGGTAGAGCGTACTGGCGTACCCGCCAAACGGTGCAGCGTATTCGCGGAGGCCGTACTCGGCTACTCCCGTACTCTGGGCGGCGGCGTTCCTTGCCGCGGCAGCTAAAAAAACGTATACACAAGCCATGGACCCCAGCGAACAATTGCGGAAGAAGATCGCTTCGAAGCGGGATGAAATGATCGAGCTGCAGCGCGCGCTCACCGCGGTGCCAGCCCTCGGTCCGTTGAACGGCGGGGACGGGGAATGGCAGAAAGCGCAACTGCTGGCCTCCTGGCTCGAGCGCCTCGGGCTTGGCCCCTGTGAGGACATTCCTGCGCCGGATTCCCGTGTCCCGAACGGAGAGCGCCCCAACCTGGTCGCGACCATCCCCGGGGCTGAACAGGAGGGGACGTTCTGGATCATGACGCACATGGACATCGTGCCCCCCGGGGAGGCGCGCCTCTGGGATTCGGACCCCTACACGATGGTGGTCAAAGGGGACCGGCTCATCGGCCGGGGAGTGGAGGACAACCAGCAGAGCCTGGTGGCCTCGGTCTTCGCGGCGGCATGCGTCAAGGAGCTAGGTCTACAGCCGCGGCGGACCGTGCGTCTTCTGCTCGTTTCCGACGAGGAGACCGGATCTGCGCAGGGCATCCAGCACGTGCTTTCTGCGACGAAGCTTTTCAGCCCCCGGGACCTTGCTCTCGTCCCCGACAGCGGCTCCCCGGAAGGGAACATGATCGAGATTGCAGAAAAGAGCATCTTGTGGCTGAAGTTCGTCGTGACAGGGAAGCAATGCCACGCCTCGACGCCGCAGAAGGGCGTGAACGCCTTCGAGGCCGGTTCGCATCTCGTGGTTCGGTTGGGTGAATTGCGGGAGCGCTTCAACGCGACCGATCAGCTTTTCACCCCACCCACCTCCACGTTCGTTCCCACCCGCAAGGAAGCGAACGTCCCGAATGTCAACACTCTCCCCGGTGAGGATGTCTTTTATCTCGACAGCCGGGTGCTCCCCCGCGAGGATCTCGGCGCAGTGATGAGGGATATCCGCGGAATCTGCGATGGGATCGAACGGGATTTCGGCGTCACGGTCGACGTGGAGGAGGTTCAGAAGGCGTCCTCGCCGCCCACGACGCCGGACGCTCCGATCGTGGAAATACTGAGGAACGCGATTCGTCGAGTCTACGGGGTTGAAGCTGCAACCATCGGAATCGGCGGAGGGACCGTGGGAGCCTATCTGAGGGCGGCAGGGATCCCGACCGTCGTGTGGTCGCGCATCGAAGAGACCGCGCACCAGCCCAATGAGTATTGCCTCATTAGCAATATGCTGGGGGACTGCTTGGTCATGGCGCTTGCCATGGTGAGCTAGGAAACCCATAGCATGATGGCACGACGCAGGCCTCAGTCGAGGCTGTCGTAGATGATAACGATTTTCCCGTCCTGCAGCAGTTTCATGTTCTCCGGCAAAGTGAGAAGCTGGCGCGCTCCCTCGGTCGCGATGACGATGTCGGTCGCGTTGTCGCCGAACACTCCCCGTGCGACCAGGCGCAAGGGCAACTCCCCCGCACGCAGGAGCGCCGCCGGATCATCGATGCTCGTCGCATAGCCGACCATTCCCCACTGCGAAAGTGCTTCGGGCGTACACATACCTTTCTCCATGACCAGCGTCATGTTCTCATCGAAGATGCGAGGGAATACGGCAGGCCGGGCTTGGGCAAAGCCGTTGGTGCCCACAGCGGGAAGCTTTCCTTTCGCATAGATCAGGAGCCCGGTAAATGGTCGGGTAGGCACCCAGCCCAGGCGCCGGCGGACAGGCGTGCTGCGGGACGGGTAAAGCGGAGAGATGGCTCCCGAAGCTCCGAAAAAGGGCAGTGAATACCTTACAATCAGCCGGGAAAAATCGTCGGACAGGAAAAGCGCACGCTGTTGCGCCTCCTCTGCCAGCCGGCTCACTCGTGAGAATAGTCCAGGGTCGCTTTCCAGGAGATCCCCGTAGGTGTGCGACGAGTCCACCACCACGGACGACAGGGCCGCAATCATGAATCCTCCCAGCCTCGACTCGATGTCCGTTTCGGCATCGCCTTTCGCCCGGGGAACTGCCGAGATTTGAGGATCGAGCTGTCGGGTCACTTCGACCTCCAGCGTCCCTGCCCCCCAATCCACCCTGCTACGCACGCTCAGGCCAGGCTCATTCACGATGAGCGTGCCCGCGGTATCTTTCGTCGGCTCCTGTGCCGCAAGGGAAGGAACCACGAACGCGCAGAGCGCCAGTAGGGCCAGGATGCGTTTCATCACCCGTCGCTCCGTGGGGGTGCCATGGGGATCATGACTTTCGATCCTATCTTCAGCGTGCGAGGGGCGAGTCTCGTGTTGAATTGGAGGATCATGTCCACGCTAACGTGGTACCTCTGTGCCATCCCGGACAGCGTGTCGCCAGGCTTCACGACGTGGATATTGAACTGCATGAGCGGTATGGTAGCCGCGGCGAGCGTGTCTTTCACCGCCTGTTCATATTCCTGCGGCACCTTGAGCACGTACTGGTACGAGGCTGGCGGCGTCATGGGGAAGTTCAGCTCCGCGTTGCTGTGGGCGAGCACGTCGAGGGGAACCCCTGACTGGCGGGAAAGAAGGCGAAGGTCCACGCAGGCTTCGAGCGGGATGCGGGCCCAATCGGGAGAAGGGTCCCAGCTCACCTCAAGACCGTAGCGGCCGGGATAGCTGAGGATGCGAGTCATGGCGAGGAACATCGGAACGAAGGCGGAGGTCTCGCGTGGAAGGACCCCCTTTCTCCTCAAGGCCCAGAAATCCGCGTTCGGATTCCTGGCAACGACTCCCGCCAGACGTCCGACTCCGCAGTTGTAGGCGGCTAGCGCAAGAAACCAGTCCCCAAACTGGAGGTAGTTGTCCTCGAGCTTCTGAAGGGATGCCTCGGTGGAGCGCATGAAGTCTCGTCGCTCATCTACCCACTGGTCCATGCGAAGCCCATAGGGAGAAGCCGTGTTGCGCATGAGCTGCCAGAGCCCGACCGCTCCCATGGGGGACACGGCGTTGGTCTGGAAGCCCGACTCGACGGCTGGCAGGAAACGAAGCTCGCGGGGAAGGCCTCTTTCCGCGAGCTCGGCGTCGATAACCAGCCGGTAGCGGCTGCTGCGGGAAAGCACAGCCTCCAGCCAGTCCTTGCGCTGGGCGAGGAGGCCCTCCATGTACCTAGCCACGACCTCCTCATCTGGAATATCGAGGGAGTAGACCTCATCGCCACGAATACCTTGAGCGGGAGGCAAAGGACTGTCCTGATCCTCGGACGCCGCGATCTTAACGCTCTCTGCCTCTGCACGCGGCGTCATGGCTCCTTGCGCAGAAGCCGAAGGCAGGGGCGCGGCGTCCGCCGTTGCCTCCCCCGCCCAGGCGGAGGTAATGACAAGGCAGAAACAGGAGATGACTAGGGAAGCTTTTCGCCGAAATAGACGCCTGCCCATTCCCATTGCCCGTTGATGTCAGGATCCGCGGGGAAATCCACCCTGCGGAAATACAGATACCAAGTCGGCGGACGGAAGTTCCAATCCGTTGTGCGAAGATACGCTTCACGATCATTGTCGGCAATATCGAGCTGGCCTTCGATCTTCGGGTAGGAGCTGGCAAGATAGGAGGTGATGTCAAGGGTCCTGTTGCCTTCGCTGGACCCCTCTCCGGTGGGATCACCGAACAGCTTCGTCTGATCCCAGCCGCCCTCGTAGAAGTTCACTTTTGCCTGGAGCTTTCTCAACAGGGGAACGTTCTTGTTCTGGATGGCGTTCTTTACGCCGTCGACGAGCGCTTGCAGGTCGGGAGCCGTCCAGTCGATCTGCGACGTGTCGAACGTATTATAGAGGTTCACCCTTTCGTTAGCCATCCGGGCGGCGTCGGGTTCATCCGGGACGTCAGTGTCGGGATAGCTGAGGTAGCGGTTGTACGCCTGGACGGCCTGGTCCCACTCTCCGACTTGTTCATAGCTTTTCGCCATGAAATACCAGTTCATGGCGGGATGCTCGATTTGGTCCCCGAACCGGGAGATCAGCTCCTTGTAATACTCGATTTTGTGCTCCGGGTCACTTTCCAGCGCAAGGAGATCCTCAAGGCATTGGAAATGGATAGACCTTCCCCGAACCAGCAAATCCGCGTAGTTCATGAGAATCTGGCGATAGTAGTAGATTGCCAAGGGTGCTTCCTTCATGTCGCTGTAGGCTTCAGCGGCAAGTAGGAGGTAGTACGCGTTATAGATGTCGGAGGGGTTTTTCTCGACGTGCGTCGTGAGGAAAATGATTTCCTTGTCTTTCTTGCCAGCGTTCGCCAGGGCGGAAGCGATCTGCTGGATGAGAACGAATCTGTTCTCCTGGTCCTTTTCCTTGCTGAACAGCCGGAACAGCTCTCGCAGGTCCTGGTTTTGCTCGAATGTCCCGAGGTAGTAACGGCTGTCTGACGCGTAGCAGCCCGTGAGGAGCGCAGCCGCAGCGGAGGCTAGCGCGACGAACAATAGGACAGGTGCTCTCATTGCCGACGGGATGGTAGCAGGAACGCCGCCGGTTGGCAAGGCGGACGGCTTTTTGGTAGTATGCGATCTTGGGGGCATCAATGGGAACCAAAATTACTCGGTCGCCAACTGGTCTTTCCGTCCCGGACAACCCCCTCATCCCATATATCGAAGGCGATGGAACGGGCCCCGACATCTGGCGTGCCGCTCGGCACGTCTTCGATGAAGCCGTAGCGCGCGCGTACGCCGGCAGGCGCAGCGTGGAGTGGGTGCCGGTGCTTGCCGGAGAGAAGGCCTTCCGCGAGACGGGCAACTGGCTCCCCGCAGAAACCGAGGAGGCGTTTCGAGAGCATCTCGTCGGCATCAAGGGACCTCTGACGACGCCGGTGGGAGGCGGCATCAGAAGCCTCAACGTGGCCCTTCGCCAGAAGCTCGACTTGTACGTCTGCCTTCGTCCCGTTCGCTGGTATCCCGGTGTCCCGTCCCCGGTGCTGCATCCCGAGAAAGTGGACATGGTGGTGTTCCGCGAAAATACGGAGGACGTGTATGCCGGCTTCGAGGCAAAGGAGGGAACGCCCGAGGCGCGGCAGCTCCTTTCTTTCCTTCGGGACACCATGGGCTGGAAGATTAGGGAGGATTCGGGCATCGGGATCAAACCGGTGAGTCGAACGGGATCGGAGCGCCTGATCCGCGCAGCCCTTCACTACGCGGTTTCTCATGGCAGAAAGAGCGTCACGCTCGTTCACAAGGGAAACATCCAGAAGTTCACCGAAGGGGCCTTCCGTGAATGGGGCTACGATGTTGCCGAGCGGGAGTTCGCGGACAACGTCGTGCTTCAGAAGAACAGCGGAGAGGCGGCCACCGTCCCGCCCGGGAAAGTGCTCGTCAAGGACGCAATTGCAGACAACTTCCTGCAGCAGATCCTCACCCGGCCCGCGGAGTTCGACGTGATCGCAACCACAAACCTAAACGGGGACTACATCTCCGACGCCCTTGCGGCCCAGGTCGGGGGGATCGGGATCGCGCCCGGGGGCAACATTAACTACATTACGGGACACGCGGTGTTCGAGGCAACGCACGGCACTGCCCCAAAATACGCGAACAAGGACATGGCGAACCCCTCGTCGGTACTCCTCTCGGGACAGATGATGTTCGACTACCTCGGATGGGGGGAGGCTGCAGCGCTCATCGAGAAAGGGCTAAGACGAGCAATCGAGCAAAAGGTCGTCACGTACGACTTCGCCCGCCTCATGGAGGGGGCCACGCAGGTCTCCACCTCGGCGTTCGCGGCGCGGGTCGTGGAGAACCTCGTTTCATGAACAAGCGGGCAATCCAGAAACCCCGCTACCCGAACAAGTTTCTCGTCCTGGGGGTCGCCGGGGTAGTGTCAGGCGGAGTGCTGCTCCTTTGGAACCTCGGATACCTCCCCCAACCCGGACGCCTGTGGCCCATCGTAGTACTGGTGGTCGGCCTTTTTTTCCTCTACATGGCCTGGCCGCGAAAACGCTCGGACTCATGGATCATCCCCGGCATGGTGCTCACCCTGGGCGGGCTCGTCTTGCTCCTTGCCAACACTGTGCTGGAGGGGGAAAGCCTTCAGAGGATCTGGCCGCTTTTTATGCTTGTCACTGGGATCTCCCTCATCCCCTACGCGCTTCGCAAAAAGGCGTCCGCCCGGGCGGCCGTCATCGTGCCGGCGATCTTCATGTCCTTTCTCGCGCTATTTTTCCTCCTCTTCAGCCTCCATCGGGAGGAGGGCGGCGGGCTCGCAGCGTTCGTCAAGCAATGGTGGCCCATGATCCTGGTGGTCCTCGGAATCACTCTCATTATTTCATTTTTCAGCACGCGCAGGCCGAGTAATAAGGTATGAGCAGGCGGCTCATCCTCATTGTTGCGGTGTCGGTGATGTTCCTGTCCTCGGCAGGCATCGTCACGTTCCTAAGCGCCCAGGAGTGGTCTCCGGGGCCTCTCAAGCCCCCCAATCCGGAAGCGGCAGCACAGCCGGGGACAACGGCCACCGCAAGTACCCCGTCCCTGGAGACGCAATACGCGCCAGACAGGATCTACAGGACGTCCTCGTCGTCGGTCTGGAGAACCTCCCTTGACCAGGGAGTGCTTTTCTCCCCGGACCAAGGGACGACATGGTCGGCAAGGAACAGCGGCCTTCCGCAACGAGTCGTGTACCCGTTCGCGGCGGCCAAGCCGCCCATCATTACGGACCTCTCCGTTGACCCGCTGAACGAAAACCGCATCGGCATCTCGACCCTGGACACGATATTCCTTTCGATTGACGGCGGAGCAGATTGGGAAAAAGTAGAGCTGAAGGACCCCATTCATTCCAACGACCAGCTCACGTGCCTTTCTTTGGCGCCGGGAAACCCCAACAGCATTCTCGTGGGCACCTCGTTCCACGGCTTCTTCGAGACGGAGGACGGCGGGAAAACCTGGAAGTCCCTCTCAGACGCCCTAGTTTCGCTCCAACTCGGCGGCGGCAGCTACGAAGAGATTGCGTCCATTGCCTATGACCCGTCGGATCCGTCCCTGATCTGGTTCGCGCTCGGCTTCGGCAAAGGCCTATACATGCTGAAGCGCGGAACGAAAAACGTTGACCAAATCGACCTGTCCTCCGGGCCGGTCGGGTCCGCCATTCGCAGCATCGACTTTCTGCGCTCCCCCGCACAGGAGGCATGGCTCCTGGAGTGCCGCACGGACAACGCCCGTTGGGATTACGCGTCCGCAAGCGCTACGTGGACGCTGGCGGAAAAGATCGACACGAAGGTATCCATCGCGCCGGACAAAGCGCAGAGGCTGGCAACCGCGGCCGACAAGTACGGTATCTACGTCTCTTCCCACCAGGCGTCAGGCAAATACCTCCAGGAGCATATCGATTTCTTGAAGTCGCAGGGAATGAACAGCATGGTCCTGGACTTCAAGGACGACTTCGGCTACCTCACCTATGACACGAGCCTCGCAATCCCCCGCAGCATCGGGGCTGTGCAGAAAAGGTTCAACGTCGATGATGTAGTGCAGGCGGCGCATGCCAACGGGCTGTACCTCATTGGCCGCATCGTCGTATTCAGAGACAAGCAGCTGTATAACGCGGACAACTACGCCTACGCCGCGTGGGACAAGACGGTGAAAGGACCGTGGCGCTACCTGAAAAAGACCGTCGACGAGGAAACGGGGGAGGAGAGTTACTTCCAGGGCGAATACTGGGTTGACCCTTACTCCGAGTATGTCTGGGACTACAACATCGCCATTGCGCGAGAGCTGCAGGACAGGGGCGTGGACGAGGTGCAGTTCGACTACATCCGCTTCCCCTCGGACGGCGATCTGAGCCGCATCACATGGCGTTTCCGCAGGGAGGGCATGGGCAAGCTCGAAGCGCTCGAGTCGTTTCTGGCCAAAGCGCGGGAATCCCTCACTATTCCCATTTCGACGGACGTGTACGGATACTGCGGCTGGGCCCGGATTTCCAACTGGGTAGCGCAGAACATCGAGATGTATTCCCGTTACGTGGACGTCATCCAGCCGATGTTCTACCCCTCCCACTTCCCTCGGGATTTCCTGGGCTCCATGGCGTACCTGCCGCGGGCCCAGTATATCTACCAGGAGGGAACGAAAAGGTCGGCATACATCGTCGAAGGCCGCAGCATCATTCGTCCCTACGTCCAGGCATTCCGCATTGGAGGGGAGCTGAGCTTCACGCCTCAGGTCTCTACAACATACCTGCTGAACCAGGTGCAGGGAGCGCTCCAGGGAGCCGCCCAGGGCTTTACGCTTTGGAACGCCTCCAATGATTATTACATGGTAACGGTACCTCTTGGACCGATGATTAGCCAATCCATCGCGGCACGGGGGATGCCGTGAAAACGCCTTTGATGGAGTTACTTGCGGCACGTGCGTCCGCGGTTCTGTCCGCCATGGTCCTTTGGGCTGCAGTCCTTTCCGCTGCGCTGCTTGCCGGCTGCGCCGGCGAGCCCAAACAGGACCAGGCTGCGGAACGGCAGTCCCGCATCCAGGCCAATCTGCGCGTCGCAGAAAGCCTCCTTGAAACCGCATCCACCGAGTCACTGACTAAGGCATACCAGATTCTTGCGAACGCCGACTTTTCGGGGGAGCCCGAGAGGCCTGCGCTTTCCGCTTTCGGTGGCCGCCTCTGGAGCAGCTTATATCCTGATCTGCCTAACCCGTATGCCACGGCTGACCAAGTCGCCTCCTCGGAACCTCTGGCTGAGGTCACGCCTGCCGGTTCGAAGTTCTTTCAGCGGCTCGGCCCTGCCCTCGTGCTTCTTTCCCCAGGCCCTATGCCTGACGAAACCCATGCCACTGACATCCTCGACGGCTTGACCATGGCGGACGACATCAACGTCGACTCGGTCCTCCCGCCCTACCTGCGGGCTGTTCTCCTGGGCCGGGAGGGCAAACCAGCGGATTCCATTCGGCCGCTGTACGAGGAGTGCCTGCGTCGTGATCCCGCCTTTTATCCCGCCAAGCTTGGGGTGATCGAGACCTCGATTGCCGAGGGGATCACGGCCTCCGACATCACGATGCTCAGGAAATATGCCGACGAGCTTCCCAGCCCCCTCGCCCAGCGGACGGAAGCCGCGCGCATCCTCCTTGCAGCTGGGCAGCCGCAACAAGCCGCGGACGCGGCCGCCCATGCCCTCCTGCTGGCACCCGACTCTCCCGACCTTCTCTTCCTTCGCGCCAGGGCATTCGATGCAATGGGGGACTGGTACCAGGAACTGTACATGTTGAATGCCTTGCTCAGTGTCGCTCCGGCAAGCGCCGACGCGCTCGCGCAGAAAGCGACGATCTTGTTTGAGAAAGCGGGCAACCCCGACGGAGCAATGAAGATCATTTCCGAGGCCGAACCGAAGTTCCCTGAGGACCCCGCATTTCCCGAGCTTCGCGGCAGGATATTGCTTTCCCGCGGCAACAGCGCGGACGGCGAAGCGGCGCTTGCCCTTGCTCTCAAGATCGACCCGAATAGGATCAGCACCCTGGCGCTCCTGGCCGGCGCTGCAGCGCGCGCGGGACGCTGGCAGGAGGCTGAGGGATTTCTCCAGCGCATCCCCGAGCGGGATAAGGACGTCGATACACTCCAGATCGCATGGCAAGTCGCCATAAGCCTTGCCGACTATGATCAGGCCCTCACCCTTGCCCAGACGCTGGAAAAAAGAAGCAGCGGGGATGAGGCGCTCCTGTATCACGTGAGGACCCTCGTCGCGGCGAACAGTGCACGGGAGGCGGCGGACCTAGCGACCTCAGACCTGCTGAAGGCAACCACACCCGCGGTGCGCGCTTCGCTTTATTTTCTGCGGGCTCAGGCCTCGGCCAGGGCCGGCGATGCTACGGACGCCGGGCTTGCCGACCTTCGTGCGGCGCTGCGGGAGAATCCCGATGACCGAGAGGCGCTCCTGGCAATCGCGGACGCACTGAGCGACGCAGGGGACTACCGCAAAGCGCTTGGATACCTGAAGCACGCGCAAGAGTTGTCTCCTGAAGACGCGGATATCAGGGCCAGGGTCAACAACGCAACCAGACTGAGCGGTAACTGAGAAAGACTTTTCGTAACACCGCGGTCCAACGCACCAGGTCTGTCGGCCGGGGCTTTGACTTCTTCCGTCTGGAGGCTCACGAGGCGCTCGATTCCCCGGCGTTAAAGGGCGCGTGCTCGAGGCGGCCCACCGACAACGAGACCTAGCCGCCCGCTCCATGCAAGGCCGGAACATGCAGTCCCGGAGGATGTAAGGGCACTGCAGGGGGTTCGTCAGAGCCTTGAGCACGTGTCGACCGGCGCAACTGGACGGCACCCTCAACCGCCTCGTGTCCTAGGACGAAGGCATCGAGCGCCTACGCGATCGACCCCAGCGGCGTGCAGCTGACGAAAATGACAAGGAATGCGGCACAGCAGCCGCCTGCATGCAGGCTCTTTTCACCGACCATGCGTGGCGCAAAGCACTCCTATCAGAAGTGCTTTTTTATGCCCCACAGGAGTCGGCGCCGCGACCGGGTGGCCTTGCACTTGGGAGAAACGTCGAAATTGGAAACTCTATCCGAGCTGTTCCAAGTGATGGTTCATGTGCCGGATGTAGTCCTTGATCAGCGCCTCCAGCGTCATGGGGGCGTTGACTCCGACCCGACACTCCGCCTGCAGCTTGTCGGCGGGAATGCGGCCAACCAGGTGCGCGAGGTGGCTGTTGAGAGCGCTCCACAGGTCTACGATCTTCTCCCATTCCTCATCCGCGTATCCTTGGGCGCACACCCAGTCGTTCTGCGAGTATCCCGGAAATACGAGCTCCCCGGGGAGTTGGGCACGGACAAAGCGCTGGTGATTGTTGCTCGCCGAGTCTATCAGGTGGCCGAGGATCTCTTTCTTGCTCCATTTATCAGGAGCAGGACGCGTCGAGACGTTCCCGGACGGCATTAGCCGGAGGCGCGGCGTTTCCCGTTCGACGATCAGCCGGATAGTCCGGTCAAAAGGTTCCGACATGGCGACTCTCCTTTGGTTTCTGAAACAGGTAGGTGACGCAGTCCTTCACGACGACGTCGAAGCGGTTCTTCCCTTGTCTGACCTCATGAATGAAATGCCTGTTGCATTCCCGCGGACATTTTCCCGCGCCCCGAGCGTGACGCTCATAACAGCCGAGGCTGTAGAAAAGCGGAGGGCGGTAGCTCTCTGTGATCCGCACGGCAGAAGGCGCCGCGAGGAGCCGGAAAGTGTCCTCCCCGCCTTCGATCCAGGAATAGAGAAAAAGCAGCTTCGCCACGTGAGCGGCCAGGAACGAGACGGCGCTGCGGTTGGCTGCATAGAGGAAATAGTCGACGAAGAAGAAGCAGTTCTCCAGCCCGGCCAGCCCGCTGGGAAGCTGAAGCTGCCCGACGTTGTTGAGCCCGATTGCAAAGCGCGTCTGCTGGTTTTCGCCACAAAGGGTTCGAAGCGGCTCGATCCACACCTTGTCATCCACCATGACGGGAGGGAGCGGAACGAATACGAAACCGGCCCCCGAGGAAAAAGCCACGGGGCCTTTTTGGACCGCCTCGAGCGAGGCGAAAGGCACGGGCTGCGTTGTCGGCGGGGACAATGTGCCGCGACGGGAGAACGCCGCGCGGTCGCTCAGTGCAACGTTGGCCGCACCCTGGGGGGGCCAGGGAACCTCCGTGAGGGCATGCTGAGCTTTGCGCTCCATTACGGACAGGAACCAGCTCCCCAAGGACGCGAGAATCTCGTTTCTTGCCTTCTTCAGCTCCGATGGCGGAACGAAGATCCCGTTGTCCGACAGTGCGGTCTCGTTCGAAAAAGAAAGCTCTGCTATTCTCACCATCGAATCGCCAGACTCCGCCAACAGCTTCCTGAGGACCGCCTCGAACGATTTACCACCCGTGGAATCCAAGAGAGTGAGTGATGCGCAGAAGGTAAACGGTTCGCCCTCGTTCCGGACGTTGCAGCAAAGGAGGCCGACGCCTTTTTTCTGCGTGAGTGTCAGCTCCAAGCGAATGGGAACCTTCATCGGCGCGAAGCCTGCTTCTTTCGGCAGGGGCCGGTCCAGAAACCGCGAAGAGAACAGCCGAATCTCGGTCCCGAGCGCCGGCAGCGGCGTCTCGGCGGGCAGGGTTATAAGCACCGCTTCCCCGCTCTCCGCATATCGTGCCGGCCTTGACCCGCGCCGTAGCGCTAGAACGGGAAAAATGACCGGATCGGAGCCGGCGGATTGCCAGAACCCAACCCCGTCATGTAGCGAAACTCGGACTTGGGGGCGTAAGCCGATCTGCCTGCCCCGCGCCTGTGTTACGGTTCCCAGCAGGATTCCCCTGTGGCCCGGATATCCCCGGGTGAGGAGATCGCGGCCTCGGGAAGAGTGGAAATATCCCGCGGTCTTCTCCCGGGAGAACGCTTGCTCCGCGTTTCTCTGAAGCTCCTCCAACTCGGGTTGCGAAAGAGCGCTGCCCTTGTCAAGAATCTCCCGATAAAGCCGCGTCACGCTAAACACGTACTCTGGTGATTTCATCCTCCCTTCAATTTTCAAGGAGTCGATCCCTATCTCGGCGAGCTTCAGGACCTCCTGCCCCAGGGAAAGGTCGCGGCAGGAAAACGGGGTTGATCCCTCCTCGTGCTCGGAGCAGAACAGACTCCGACAAATCTGCGCGCAGTCCCCCCTGTTGCTCGATCTTCCCGTAAGCGCCCAGGATGCAAGGCAAACGCCGGAAAAGCTGTAGCACAGAGCGCCGTGGATAAAGACTTCGAGCTCGATGTCGGGATGATTAATGCGAAGCTCGCGGATTCGGCCCAGGGTCAGCTCGCGAGAAAGGATGACACGGCGGATCCCCATCTCCTTGGCAAACTGCAGCCCGCTGTCGTTGTGGATGGCCATCTGCGTAGAGGCATGAACGGCAAGACCAGGGAAGCCGCGGCGCAAAAGAGCGCACAGGCCAAGATCCTGCACGATGACTCCATCCGTTCCGAGTGACTCCAGCCACGCGCACAGCGATGCCGCTCGCGGCATCTCATCCTCGCGTATCACCGTATTCAGCGTAACGTAGATCCGGCCGCCCCGTTCCCTCGCCAGACCCAGGATGCGCCGCAGCTGTACAAGGTCGAAGTTCGTCGCGGCCTTCCGGGCGGAGAACTCACTGAGCCCGAGGTACACCCCGTCCGCTCCCGCTTCGAACGCCTGGTATGCGGCGGCAAAACTCCCGCCGGGGGCCAGCAGCTCAGGCTTGCTCATTCGACCGTCCCCCGAGGCCCAGCGGAAAAGCGTAGCCTTGCAACGGTCTCGACATGCGAGGTCTGGGGAAAAAAATCGAAAAGGCCGACTTTGTCGATCGCAAAACCCCCTCGGGTCAACTCGCCGAGATCGCGGGCCAGGGTGACAGGGTTGCAGGAGACGTAGACCAACCGAGCCGGTCCTTTTCGGCGGAGCCAGCGGCGAACCTCAGGGCTGAGCCCCGAGCGAGGGGGATCGACTACCACCGCGTCGAAAGAGCCAGCAGCAGCCCCCGCTTCTATCCACTGCTCCACGCTCAAGGGGTAGAAATCGTTCATTTCCCCCGGAACATTGCCCCGGGCGTAAGACAGGCTGAGAGAGCTGGATTCCACCCCCGTGACTTTCGAAAAGCGCTCTGCAAGGAAAGCGCCGAACAGCCCGACGCCGCAGTACAGATCCGCCGCCGATTTTCCCGCAAGATCTTCCATAACGAACGGCACGAGCTGCTCAAGGAGGGCGAGGTTCGATTGGAAGAAACAGGCGACGGAAAAGGCGATCTTCTTTCCGTTCACCACAGCCTCGAGCCTGCGCGAGTCATCGATTCCCTCAACGGCAGCGGTTTCTACGCTGCCCCAAACAGTGAATCTGTCACGGTCCGTCGGCGCGCGTGCGGGCTCTGCGAAGATGCGGTTGATTGCGGGATCGCAAACCGGACATTCCGCCACGGGAACGATTCTCAAGCTGCCGGCCCCCATGAAGCCGAGCCTTCCGCGCGGATCACGATGCATCTGGACCCTGTTGCGATATCCAAGCGGGAGGCCGGGATGGACAGTGATCGCATCCCAGCGAAACCGTCCGACCCGACCGAAGGCCTCGCGGATGATCGCCGCTTTCTGCTCGAGCTGCTGCTCGTAGCCGATGTGCAGCCAGTCGCAGCCGCCGCAGACACCGGCAAGCCGGCAGGGAGGCGTCTGGCGGCTCGCAGATGGCTCGACCACCGAGACCACCGTCGCGCGGTCGAAGTCTTTCCGCTGTTGCGTCAGGCGCACTCTGACTTTCTCACCGGCGATGGTCCCTGCGACAAAGACAGCTTTCCCGTCCAAGAACCCAAGACCTTCTCCGCCGGCGACGAGCTTCTCTATAGTAATGTCAGCTGTAATGTCAGTGTTGGCGATTGGCGTTTGCTCCAGAGAAGGTCCGCGACCATCGTAGCGAAAACCCAGTGTACCACTAAACATTCGCTCCGCGCAATGAGGGGACCTCCGCATCACACGTGTTCGACGAAAGCTACAATTGCGTATGCGAGTGTTTTCTCATCCTACATTCTTGTATCCCGACAAACCTCGCTTGAGCCCTGATTTTTCTTCTATTTCTTTCAGGAGCAAAAAATTACATCGGTATTGCAACTCTGGCACGGGGTTTGCATTTTTAGGACGGGAACGTGTTTCCCACACCCCCCTCCTGCGGCGTTCGGCCGAGGCCCAGGAGGGGCATTATAGGTAAGGAGGAATTGAAGATGAGCATCGGCAAGACACCGAAAGAGATCATTGCATTCATGGAGAAGGAGAAAGTGCAGGTCGTGGACCTGAGGTTCATGGACTTCCCCGGCATTTGGCAGCACTTCTCCGTGCCCGCGCGCGAGCTCAGCGAGGAGGCATTCGAGAAGGGGCTCGGTTTCGACGGATCGAGCATCAGAGGCTGGCAGGCGATCAACGAGTCGGACATGCTCGTGAAACCTGTTCCCGAGACTGCTTTCATCGATCCGTTCCTCACCGCCAAGACGCTCGTGGCAATCTGCAACATTGCCGACCCGTTGACCGGGGAGGACTACACCCGTGACCCCCGCAACATCGCGCGCAAGGCGGAGGCTTTCGTGAAGGGAACGGGGCTTGCCGACATCCCCTATTTCGGACCTGAAGCGGAGTTCTTCGTGTTCGACGACATCCGCTACGACCAGAACGAACATGAAGGTTACTACCACATCGACTCAGGTGAAGGCAGATGGAACTCCGGGCGTAAGGAAGACCCCAACTTGGGATACAAGATCCGCTACAAGGAAGGTTACTTCCCGGTTCCTCCCGCAGATACGCTGCAGGACATCAGGAGCACCATGATGCTCACCCTGGAATCCATCGATGTTCCCATCGAGGCTCAGCACCACGAGGTGGCAACAGGCGGTCAATGCGAGATCGACATGCGCTTCAGCAACCTGGTGACCATGGCCGACAATCTCTTGAAGTACAAGTACGTCATCAAAAATACTGCAAAAAAGTTCAACAAGGTCGCCACGTTCATGCCTAAGCCTCTGTTCGGTGACAACGGGAGCGGCATGCACGTTCACTTCTCCCTGTGGAAGGGTAATACGAACCTCTTCGCGGGCGACAAGTACGCGGGGCTTTCGCAGATGGCGTTGCACGCAATCGGTGGGCTCCTCAAGCACGCTCCGTCTATCCTCGCCTTCGCTACCCCGACGACCAACAGTTTCAAGAGGCTCGTGCCCGGGTTCGAGGCGCCTGTCAACCTGGCATACTCCCGGCGCAACCGGAGCGCGGCAATCCGCATCCCCATGTACTCGCCTTCCCCCAAGGCCAAGAGGCTCGAGTTCCGCTGCCCTGACCCTAGCAGCAACCCGTACTTGACGTTTTCCGCAATGCTGATGGCGGCTATCGACGGTATTCAGAACAAGATCGACCCGGGACAGCCTCTGGACAAGGACATCTACGATCTGCCTCCCGAGGAGGCTTCGAAAGTGCCTCAGACGCCGGGCTCGCTTCGGGAGGTCCTCAAGGCATTGCAGAACGACCATCAGTACCTGTTGAAGGGTGACGTGTTCACCCCTGACGTGATCGAGACGTGGATCGACTACAAGATGAAGAATGAAGTCCTCGCTCTCGACCTTCGTCCGCATCCCTGGGAGTTCATGCTGTACTTCGACATATAAAAAGCCCTCCTCAACTCTCCAAAGTCTTCTCCTCACCGCCCCCTGCCGACGCAGGGGGCGCCTTTTGGGTCGCCTGTCTCGGCAAGTCTTGAAAGATTCTTCGCGTTCACCTACGGTTCGATCATGAACCATCGGACGCCAGCCAGTCTCGCCACGCCTTTCGGGAGATCGCTGAGCGGGGCACTGCCTTCGAGCTGGACAAGGTCGTGCGTATGTTGAGCGGGCGCTGATGCCTCCCTCGCTCGTTGAGCGCATAAAGGACCGTCTTCCGGGGCTGAACCCACGCCTCGTGGACGAGCACATGCGGAGGCTCGATGAACGCTACTTCCAACGCTTTTCCGAGGATGAGATTGCCGCGCATCTGGAAGGCCTTGCCGTTCTGGGGGGTGGGCACCCGGTCCAGATAATTGCGGCAGCTGCCGCGCGCGGCATGCCTGCGTACACCGTACTCGCCTTCGACCACCAGGGCGCCTTCTCCCTCGTCTCTGGCGTGCTCTCAGCGTTGGGTTTCAACATCCGAAGCGGAGACATCTTTACCTGGGGCCCCCCGGACTCCAGAACGCCACGGGACCTTTTCCTGCGGCGAAGACGCATTATCGACGAGTTCGCCGGCGTCACGGCGCCGGGCGCTGGGAGGGACGAGGCGTGGCGCGAAAAGCTTTGCGAGACGCTCGGGGAAATCTTCCGCGCGCTGGAGCAAGGAGGGGAGGCGGCCGTGCACGCCCGCCAGATCGTGAACGAGATGGCCGCTCGGAAGCTAGCCGACCTCAGGATAGAAACAGGGGGCCTGCTCTATCCCGTGCGCATCGAGATGGACCCATCGGCTTCCCGGACACGAATGAATGTGAAAACGCAGGACACGCCTTTCTTCCTCTACACGTTTTCCACCGCCCTGTCCCTGCAGGACGTTTCCATCGAGCACGTCACCATCAGGACGGAAGAAGGCCGGATCGAGGACGAGTTCGAGTTCGTGGATGGCGCGGGGAACCCGATCGCGGACTCCGTCCGACTGGATACCATTAAGCTTTCCGTTCTGCTGACAAAGCAGTTCACCTCGTTCCTCGGAAGCGCCTCGGACCCGCTGGCAGCGCTCCTGCGCTTCGAGCAGCTCGTCAAGGAAGTTGTCGCCGCCCCCGGCCACGCGCGATGGGTTGAGCTGCTCTCCCAGCAGAAAGTCCTGCAGGATCTGGCGCAGCTTCTCGGCGCCAGCGCCTTTCTCTGGGAGGATTTCGTCCGGCTCCAGTACGAGGAGCTGATTCCCTTGCTCGGGCCTGACGTTCCCGGCAAGAGTCTCGTCGAGCCCATCGAGCTCCTGCCCGAGAGGCTCGAGCTTGCCCTCGCCGGCGCCCCCGACCCAGAGGAGTTCGCACGAAGGCTGAACGAGTTCAAGGACCGGGAAATCTACCTCTATGATCTGGATCACATCCTCGCTCCGCAGCGCAGGGCTTCGGCAACCGAGGAATCCTTTATCTCCGATTTTCTGACGTTGAGCAGGCGCCTTACGGCCCTTGCCGAAGTGGTCATTGATGCCGCCGCTTCCTTCGCCTGGGGCCAGCTTGCGGCGCGGTTCGGGGAGCCCCGCACCGTGGCCGGCCTCCCGGTGAAGCTCGCCATCATGGGACTGGGAAAACTCGGCGGCGTGGCTCTGGGGTACGCCTCCGACATCGAGCTTCTCTTCGTTTACAGCGACAACGGGTCGACCGAGGGTCCGGAGGTGATCGGGAATGCGGAGTTCTTCGACAGCGTGGTGAGATCCGTGCTTCACATGGTGCACGCGAAACGGGAAGGAATATTCCACATCGACCTTCGCCTGCGGCCTTTCGGCGCCGCGGGGCCGCTCGCGTGCAGCCTCGAGAGCTTCTGCACGTACTATGTTCCCGGCGCAGGCTCTCACTCCCTGGAGCGACTTTCCCTCGTACGCCTGCGTACCGTGGGCGGAGACAGAGAGTTGGGTGGTCGCGTGGAGCGCCTGCGGGATGAGATGATCTACGCTGCGCGCAGCATCGACCTTGCCGAGCTGCGCGACATCCGGCTGAAGCAGGCCCAAGACAAGATCCAGCACGGCAGGCTCAACGCGAAGTTCAGCCCGGGAGGACTCGTGGACCTGGAGTACGCCGTTCAGATCCTCCAGGTCACCCACGGAGCCGCTGAACCCCGCCTTCGCACGCCGCGGATCCACGAAGCGCTGGACGCACTTGCCTCCGTTGGCGTGGTGGACGCGTCTGAAGCGCAGGAGCTTGTGTCTGCGTATAGATTCTTCCGCCATCTGATCAACGGGCTTCGGATGTTGCGCGGCTCCGCGCAAGACCTGTTTCTCCCTGGCCTGCACGACGACGAGTACAACCACCTCGCGCGCCGCATGGGCTATTCGCCCGAAGCGGAGCTCGGCCCTGCACGGAAGCTTCACCTGGATTTCGAGGCCCACAGCGCGGAGGTGCGCGCTTTCGTGGAGAAATACTTCGGGAGGGAAACGCTCCCGGGGGCCCCGAGGGTTACCGTTGCGGATATCGTTCTTTCCAACGCCATTCCCGAAGAGTTGGCGCTGGGCGCGTTGGCTGACAAGGGCTTCGCGAATCCGGCGCGGGCCATACTCAACATCCGCCAGATCGCGGGTGAGGCGGATCGGAGGCCCCTTTTTGCGCGACTCGCCACGCTGGCAACGGACGTTCTCGCTCAGAAGCCGGACCCGGATATGGCCCTTAACAATTGGGAAAGGCTTCTGCATGCTCTTCCGGATCCTGCAGCGCACCTCCGCCAGATGCTCTCCCAGCCCATGCGGCTGGAAATCCTTCTTTCGATTTTCTCCGCCAGCCAGTTCCTCGCCGACACGCTCGTTCGGGAACCCGAGCTTATGGAATACATCGGCCGCGGGGACGTGCTGAATGCGCCGCGAGCCGCCGCGGAGATTTGCAAAGAGCTTGCCGAGATCTCAGTGGCAAACGCGGACCAGGGTGCCTGGGCGGATGCGCTTCGGCGCTACAGGAGGCGCGAGATTTTGCGTATCGGCGCCCGCGACATCTGCCTGGGAACGCCGACGCAACGGATCATGGAGGAATTGTCCGACCTGGCCGACGC
>Ga0326727_10007157_pt1 | contig 29808 bp, 16 predicted proteins | sample MB2enrmetagenome_FD_207643 | JGI IMG/M metagenome (GOLD analysis project Ga0326727, IMG submission 207643) | Lab enriched peat soil microbial communities from McLean, Ithaca, NY, United States - MB29MY | ecosystem: Environmental > Terrestrial > Soil > Wetlands > Peat | place: USA: New York... | reverse complement strand
AGGATTTTGCCGATGTTGCATTTTCGGCACGGCGCATGCCTCAGTTCAGTTATGGTTGCGCCGTTTTTCTTCAGTCCGACATTGTGAATTTTCAGCGCCAAGGATGGACTCCGGAAGAGATCCTCGCAGGGCTGGCCAATGTGCTCCCCAAAAATGTCTTCCTCTATGTTGCGGGAGTTTCCAATGTAGCGACGCTCGGAAGGCGCTTCGTGCTCCAGGGCGGCACACAGAGAAATCTCGCCGTGGTCAAAGCGGAGGTCGACTTCATCCGGACGCATTATCACGGAAGTGGACAGCCTGAAGCAGTTGTTCACCCGAACTGCTGCGAGGCCGGGGCCATTGGCGCCGCTCTGGAAGCAATGGAGCTTTGCCAGGCAGGCCACTCCACCGTCTTTCCCGGTTTCGACCTCTTGGATGCGCTCCACTACACAATCCGGAGAGACGAAACTACGCGTTGCCACTTTTGCGCCAATCGCTGCCTGCGAACCTTCGTCGAGTTGAGCACCGCCACCTTAAATGAGCCGGATCGGAAGCGGGTCATCATTGCCACCTGCGACCGCGGAGAAGCAGAAGACACAACTGCTGCCAAAGGAATCAGCGCCTCATGGGCAGCCCTCAGGCAGCGTTGCCCCAATTACGTTCAGTTGGCCGCGGAACAGGTATGGCTCCCCATGCATCCGCCATCTGCCATCACAAATCCACATCGGAAATCGATTCTGTCCTCCGCCCATAGAATCCAGGCGAAACAGCAGCGTCGTGCCCGCATACAGATCGGGATTCCAAGGGCGCTGAATCTCTTCACGTATGCTCCGCTTTTCTCCGCTTATTTTGAAAGCCTTGGCATCCCGGCAGGGAACCTGCATTACTCGCACTTTTCGAGCCCCGAGCGTTACCAGGAAGCAGCGGGTTTTTCCGCCATCGATCCATGCTTTCCTTCCAAGGTCTCGGTTGCCCACGTCTACGAACTGCTCCAGAGGGCAAAGAAGGAACCGCTTGATGCGATCTTCTTCCCGATGTTCGATGTGCTGACCACACCGCTTGAAGGTTGCAGTGGATCGTGTGCTTGCCCTTCCGGGTCGGCGACACCGGAAGCAGTTAAAGCAGCGTTTTCTCGCACCATCGATTGGTTCCAGGAGGCTGGCGTCACATACGTAAATCCCGTGCTCGATCTGGCGGATCGCGACTTATTTAAGTACCAGATGTTCTCTTGCTGGAAAGAACTGCTCGATCTCGGCTGGGAGGAGAACTCGCGCGCGGTTGATATCGCATATACCAGTTGGGAAGCCTTTGAAGCCCGTTTCCGTCAGCAGGCACGATTGACGCTCAACGAATTGGAACGTGGCGGAAACATCGGACTCGTGATGCTAGGCCGTCCTTATCACCACGACCCGGGCCTGAATCAGGGAATTCTCGAAGAGATGCAGCGGCTCGGCTATCCCATCTTCTCGCAAAGCCTGCTACCGCTCGATCCCGATCTATTGGATCGTTTGTTTGGAGTTGAAGTCGACGTTGGCCAGATCCTTTCCCCGCTGGATATTTCAGATGTTTGGAAGAACACCTTCTCCGCCAGTTCCAACCACAAGCTTTGGGCGGCGAAGTTTGTGGCGCGTCATCCGAATCTCATTTCGGTTGAACTTTCCAATTTCAAGTGCGGACACGACGCGTTCATCAGTCGGGTGATTGAACAGATCATTGAACAATCCGGAAAACCCCACTTTTCCTTCCGCGACCTGGACGAAAACCGGCCACTCGCCTCCATTCGCATTCGTGTCGAAACCATGCACTATTTCCTGAAAAACTACCGCCAGCAGCTGCAAGCCCGCGGCCAGCGCTCAGCGGGCGCCGAACCGGGACGAAGTGAGTTGGCCTCTCGATCGACACTCGGTGAAGACCTCACCGGCTTCGCACAACCTCGAAATTCGATATGCACGTTTGGCGCGATTGACAGCACCGAAGAGAACAGCCCGCCCTGATGTGGGAGAACCCGTTCTGCTCTCAGATGACCGAGTGAACCGTTGACGCGCGGTTGGTCATTGCAGCGTCAAGGAGAAAATCATGATTCTAGATATCCTCAAATTCGTGCATGTCGTCTTGGCCGTGGTTGGTCTTGGCGCCGGAATCTGTCTTTTGTACAGGGTGGTCTCAGGTGGCCGCATTGAAAGATGGGCCGTCCTATTCCTGAAATGCAGCCTTCTGGCCTGCGCATCCGGTATTTTGCTTTCTCTTTACCGTCCTGGTCTCGCACGGTGGGGCGCAGTGCTCGCGGTCTATGTATCTGGATTAGCAGTCCTCGCGCTGCGCAGGTTCCATCTGGCCGGTATCTGGGCTCCGACCTTCGTGCTGAGTCTCATCTCGGTGCTTTGCCTGGATTTCCTTGTCGCGGTCGCGCACCTGTTCAGATTTCTCTCGGCATACAATCTCTTGCCCCCAGAACAGACCAGCCAACTGCTTCTCTTTACGGCGTCAATTGTCATGCTGTTCTTCGCGGCGCTTGGCATATTCGCCGTGCGGAAGTATCGCAATAAGCTGCATAGCTCTTTGGCTCTCGATAGGTGAATGAATGCGATTGGCGATCAACTGTGGCCCGGCGACATTGGCGGGGCTCCTATTGCTGTTTACGTCGTCTGCCCAACTGTCAGCGCAGCAACAGAACCCAACTCTTTCTGCTGCAACTGAGCTGCCTGAAGCGCCGCAACCACAGTCGGCCGGGACCATCGAAGATCCTGTTGCACTGCAGCCTCTGATCAGCCAAAACGCCGGCCAAGCCGCTTCCGATGCTGTCGGACCGGAGGCTGGAGGCGTCAGCGGGACCGTTACCGATGTGAGTGGCGACGTTCTGACCGGTGTGCCCGTTGTGCTCGACGGCGCAACACCCGGAGATCACCGCACTGCCGTGACAAACGACAATGGCGGATTCGCATTCGAAGGTCTCAAATCTGGCGCGCCCTATCGCGTCAGCATCAATGTCAACGGATTCTCAAGTTGGACGTCAGCCACCATCATCCTCGCTCCCGGACAACATGTGTTTCTAATCGGCGTGAAGCTCAAGATTGAAGGAAGCACGACATCGGTCACTGTTTATTCTTCAACGGAGCAAATCGCTGTCGAGCAGGTCAAGATCGAGGAGCAACAGCGCGTTCTCGGCTTCATTCCCAATTTTTACGTCGTCTACGACTCAAAGAATGCCGTGCCGCTCACGACGAAATTGAAGTTCAAGCTCGCCATGCGAGTTTCTATCGATCCGATCACCATAGCAGGCGTAACATCGATGGCCGGCATCAAGCAGGCGGCAAACACCCCCGATTACGTTCAGGGAGCCAAGGGATATGGCCAACGTCTCGGGGCCGAAACCGCCGATGGATTTTCTGACATTCTGATTGGTGGAGCCGTCCTGCCATCGCTTCTACGCCAGGATCCCCGTTACTTCTACCAGGGCACAGGCACGACTAAGTCGCGCCTACGGCACGCGCTCTTCAGCCCGTTCATTTGTAAGGGAGACAATGGCCGTTGGCAGCCGAACTACTCGAGCATCGGAGGCGATCTGGCATCGAGCGCAATTTCAAATCTCTACTATCCAGAATCGAACCGCGGCGTGGGACTGGTGTTTGGGACCTTTGCGATTGGCACCGCCGAGCGCATGGCCAGCGGTTTTGCGCAAGAGTTTATCTTGCCGAGATTGACGCCGAGCGTCAGAAAGAAGCGCTAGCGCAGATGGTTCAAATGTGACTGGCTGGAGAAATTCACGACCGCGAGCAAGGTGAATATGAACTGGTTGAAGACTCCTTTGGCAACGGCGATATGCAAGGGGATCAGAAGAGATCGACGATCCATGGACGCGAGCATCCGTGCTCGGGACTCAAGGAAAAGGGGTTCTTCTATGAAGCAGAAAACGCGCACTCACCAGATTAAATGCTCATTCTTGGCGGCCACGTTTGTTGTTTTAGCAAGGAGTGCGTGGCCCCAGACTCCAAATGCGACGTTGACATCAGCATTGAATTCTGAGCAGATCGTCGAGAAAATGGAACGGCATGACAAGGCGCAGACGGAGGAGTTGGAAAGCTACCATGCCTTTCGACACTACGAGGTGGTGTATCGAGGATTCTTTCGGACGATCACGGCCGAGATGGACGTAGAAATCAACTATAGCGCTTCCTCTGGGAAGAGTTTTCGGATTGTTTCCGAAAGCGGCTCCCACGCCCTTTGTGAAAGGGTTCTGAAGCGTGCCGTCGACAGTGAACAGGAATCGTCCCGGAGTAAGGAAGCTACGGCGCTCACAGAAGAGAATTACAGATTTCGTCTTTTGGGAAGCGGCGATTTAGGTAACCGTCCAGCCTACATCCTGGAAGTGCAGCCCCTGACACCGAGCAAGTTCTTGTACAGAGGAAAGGTGTGGGTAGATGCCACAGACTTTGCGCTGGCCAAGCTGGAGGTGCAGCCCGCGAAGAATCCTTCGTTCTGGATATCGCAGACCTTGATTCATCATACGTACGCCCAGACAGGTGGGTTCTGGTTACCGCAACAGAATCGGAGTGAGACGAAGGTTCGTATCGGTGGCACAGCGGTTCTGACCATTGACTACGGTACATATCAGATCGTTCCGAAGCAAGCACGACGAATCGCCGGCCCATCGGACGAACCGGTGCAAATCCTGAGCGTGGGTTCATCCCTCTCCAAGAGGACAACAGGTACGGAAGGCTTCCGATGAAGCCCCTGTGTCGTTTGGTAGCTATCGCGTTCCTTTCGCTGTGTGTCGAATACGCGCAATCTGCCGTGCAGACCGAGGATCGACAACCCGGCCGAATCGGTGTCGCTCTCGGCGGAGGTGGAGCACTTGGTTTGGCGCACATTGGAGTGATTCGTTATTTTGAAGAGCACCATATTCCGATCGACGATGTAGCCGGTACCAGCATGGGTGGACTTATTGGTGGTCTCTATGCGGTCGGCATGGACTCGGGTCAAATGACTGAACTTGTTGAGTACGCGGATTGGGATGCTTTGCTAAATCCGAACCAGAGATTTATCGATCAACCAGTAGTAGATAAACAAAAGTGGAATCGGGCATTCGGCAATCTCACTCTCAGGTTTGGCAGGGGCTTTGCTCTTCCCGCTGGTCTGAATTCGGGGGAGGCCATCTCCCTGCTTCTCGGCCGTGAGACATTGGCATATTCCGACGTATCAGACTTCGACGAACTCCCCACGCCGTTCCGGTGTGTTGCCACGGATTTGATTAGCGGCAAGGCCGTTGTGCTTGGACACGGTTCGCTTGCCCTGGCAATGCGCGCAACGATGTCCATTCCTGCAATCTTTACGCCTGTTCGGCTGGATGGCATGGTTTTGGTGGATGGGGGAATCGTAGAGACGGTGCCGGTAGAGGTGGTACGGGACATGGGCGCCCGAAAGGTGATTGCAGTAACCCTCGAAACTCCGACCCCGAAACCGGAAGATCTCAAATCGCTTCCCGATATTCTGCGTCAGGTTTCGAACGTCGCTACCGCCCAGAATATTCGCCGGTCTCTGGCCTCCGCCGATCTGATTATCTCAGTTGATACCGGGAGATTTTCCACTACTGATTACAAAAAATGGCGTGAAATCATTCAAGCCGGATACGACGCCGCGCAAAAACAAGCGGCTGAGCTAAAACCATATGAACTACCCGCTGAAGAATGGGAACAATACACTCGGTCTCGCAACGAGCGCATGCGCCCTGTCGAGAAACGAGCAGCAGTTGTGGCTGTCGATGCTCCCAGTTCATCCTTTCAGCAAAAGGCACAGGCAGAGATTCGTCGAAAACTGGATGACCGGGTCGTTTCGCAAAGTGAACTCGAGAATGTACTTACAGGAATGGTGGCCGCAACGGCTGTGCCTGGCGCTTCCTATATGTGGCAACAGGGGCCTGGAGAGGGTTACAAGGTCAACTTTACTCAAAGACCGGGCGACCAGGTTCTATTACGTCCTTCGTTTCAATATGAATTGTCTCCAGGAGAGCCAAGCAGAACCACGTTGCGCATTTCTACTGCAACGGTGTTCAAAAACGCGTACAAGGCGCAGCTTCTGACAGCGTTCAATATTGGTTATGACCCCGGCATTCAAACCGAGTACTACCATCCTTTTGGCGGGAGCGGCTACTTCGTCGCCCCGGCTCTCCTCGTCGAGCGATACCACGTCAACAGCTACCAAGGTTCCGAGCGTTCCAGCAGTACTCGAGACCGGTTCGGCGGTTCTCTCTATGGCGGCATCGGCACCTGGCGATTCGCTCAACTGCGAGTGGGAGTTCAGGCTGGATACGACTCGTATAGCAGTTCCCAATCCGTGGATGGGGTAAAAGCAGAAAGCGGTGGATTCGTCGCACCGGAAGTACGATGGCTTTTTGACTCCCAGGATTCTGGCGGGCTGCCGACACATGGAACCTTGACGGAAGGCGCCATTGGATACAGCTTTCGAAATATCCCTTATCCCTACCTCCAAAACCATTTCAGCACCTTCCGTCCCACTGGCCGTACGTTTTCTCTGTTCGCAATGGGCCAAAGCGACACGAGTTTGGGGAGGAAGCTTGACTATTTTGAGCAGTTCACGGGAGGGGGTGAAGGCCAGCTTAGCGCATATCGCTATCAGGAGTTTCATGCAAACACGATGGTGACAGGTGGTGCCGGAATAACTATTCACAGCCCCTCAGTCCGGCGTCTTCCTGTATTCCCTAGCCTCGCCATCTGGTATGAGGCAGGCAGATTCGACTTGGGCTCACAAGGCTGGCAGACACATCAGAGTACGTCAACGGGGGTCCTCTTTCCGACCCCGCTCGGAGCGGCTGGTCTTACTTTGAGCTTCGATGAAGCGGGAAGAGCACGCTTCAGACTGATGTTGGGAAGTTTCTGATCCAGTCCTACGGCTCGCATAAGCGGCTTTTGGAATCAGAGGAATTTGAAGAAATGGAGGAAAAGGGAGAAAGAATCGCCGAGATCTCCCCCGCGGCATGAACGGAAAAGCAATTCTGGTCACGGTTATGTCCTTGAAACTTGGGTTTGAGGATCTGCTCATCCCCGAGTTGGCTCCCATCATCGAAGCCAGCCGCCAGATCGACGGTTGCCTGGCGTTCGACCTGTATCGGCTGTCTGAAAACCGATCTACGCTGATTCTGCACGAGACGTGGACTACGCACCAAGCCCTTGAAGCCTACGCTCTCAGCCCGCAGAAGGCAGAGATGACGAGCCTGGTAACGAGATCTCTCGCACAGCCGATGCGATCGTGGACTGTTGAAGAGGTTTACTGACTTGGGCACAACCAGCGTCCGAACCGCTACGACTTGATTGTGATCGTTTCCAACGCTTGACGGCTGGACGAGGCACAACAGGCATCTGGTCCGGTCTGTCTCGCTGGTCGCTGCGCTGCATTCGCTCTCTCATGCGCAGCACGGCAGCAACAAATGAAGCTAGCATCGGAATCTGTGGCTCGTCACGGAATACAAGCTGAACTTCGATGTACAGGTCTTCCTCGACGAAGGGGCGGAAGACCGTTGCTGCTTTGCGAAGTTGCCCTGAGGCGGACTTCGGCATAAGAGCCACGCCGGCATGTTGTGAAGCCAGAAACCAAGCTTCGTGGGGATTGCTAACTTCCTGGGCAATCTTCAGCTTCACCCCATCGGTCGCGCAGCGCTCCAAAAACCATGCGCGAAAACCTGTATTGCGCTCCTTGGCGGGAAGAATGACCGGCACGTCGCAGAGATCTTTGATCCTGACCTTCTTCTTCCGCGCCAGAGGATGATCGTTGGCGACGATTAGCCCGAACGGATCCGAGTAGACCGGAATTCCGGCCAAGCCGCCTGTAGCTGCCGGGCTAACGATGAACCCACAGTCCCATTTCCTGGCGAGTATGGAGGCAATGATTTCTGATGACGAGGAACTGTGTTCCTTGTGGGAAAAGCCGCCATTTGCCGCCTTGCCCATGTCGGCTATATGCGTGAGCAATTCGAGGTCAAGGTAGGAAGTGTAGCCCACCTGAAGCACTGAGTGCGATGTAACGCTGGCGCGCCTGGCCTCGGCGATGCCCCGCTCCAGAGAGTCGAGGCCTTTGCGCGCATAGTATGCAAAGACCGCACCTCCTTTGGTCGGCCGGACAGGGTGAGCGCTGCGGTCAACAAGCTTCAGCCCCAAGTGATCTTCGATCCGTTTCATGCTCTTGCTCACTGTGGTCTGATGCCGGTGCAGTTTTGTGCCTGCCCGAGTGAAGTGCTTGCACTCGGTTACATTGATAACGGTCTCGATGTCGTCGAGCCTGATGCTGGGCAGCATATGACCTCCAGCACTCGACCTGGGGAATTGCTTACAACTGCCGTGGATGCATCGACGTCGGTGCATCCCTTTACGAATATATGAGGGATGCTTGGGCCTGTGGAAAAGTTGCATCAAATTGAGCCCGTTGCTTTTAGGGGACAAGAATCATGAAGAATTTGCAGCGCATCATGCCGATCTGGCATGATTGGCGCGCCCTGAGCTGCCATCGCACTCTTCCACACATCTACGGATACCGTTCGAACGCGGAATCTGGCGGCTTGGTTAGCCGAGCTCAACTGGATCTTCAATCGGCCCTTGCGCGGTTTGAGTAACATGCCGGCAACCGAGAAAAGTACCGCTATCGAAGATTTGGGAGGATGGGGGCGCGACCTTTCGTCAGATTCTTGGGCTAGACGTTGGGTGATTCAAAGATCTCGTGAAGCGACAATATAGACCAACGGAAAAGAAGCTATCGTTTCTGTTTCGTCTTGTTACGGGGCGAAACCGGCCGAGACTTTTTTGCCTCCGAGTTCGACAAGGTCTTCTTCGCAGGAGTGAGTGACTTCAGACGGGTCTTGGCGTGAACTTGAAGATCCACAACTTTCCGGCGTGAGCTGCCCCGCTCCGCCCTGTCTACAATGGTGAGGGCTTCATCCAGCACAGCGCGCGTCCTCTCAATCAGGGTCCGAACGCCGTGCGCCGCTTCGCGCAGCGTCGTTTTGGGAGCCTTCAGGACTGCTTGTTTCGTATCTGAATTCAACTTTGGGAAGACGAACTCCGCCACTTGTTCGAACAAGAGCAGGATGGAGTTCTCGCTGAAAGGTAGGAATACGTCGTGCAATGCCTTTTCGCTCTTTGAGCGTTCAGGGATCGCTTCAACGCTTATCAGGAACATCGAGATAGTCAACAGGGAGAGACAGCGGTAGAGCTCCGCGGCTACGGTTTCGTTTGCCGACCTCTCACGAAATTGCCAGGGATTGGCCTGCGGCAACAGAGACCGGAGGGCCTGGAAGACACGCTCATATTGCGCCAAGGGGTCGATATCCATCGGCACTACAGCACGATGTTTCCACAGACGAAGGATCAGGTCGGCAGCTTCGTCTTCGTGCTTCTTCTTCTGGGCGATGTTTGTCGCTGCGTTGCAGGCGGCCAGGCGCTCAGCAATCGCGTGAAGAAACCATCGTGAGAGCGTATCGTTGTTGCGCTCGCCGAGGTTCTCATCCACCAGATAGCGGCCAAGCTCCAAGACATCCGTCGACGGTGTGGAGGGTGCCGTCGGCTCTGAGGAGGATGATTCCGCAGAATCGACCCTCCAATCTGAGAGATTCTTCTTCCGTGCGTATTTGATGACGTGAACCTCCGCGTTTACGTGTGATTCGTACTTCGAATATCAAATGGCTTCCAGTCTTTTTTAAGAACTCCAGAATTTCGTGCGACGTCGTGAAGAGGCGGTGGCCGCTCGTCCGCACACCGGATCCCTCATATTCATCGGAAGAGCGGTCTCTATGACTCTTCCAGCGCTCGTACCGGAAGTCAACCCCATCATGCTCGGGCCACGATAGTATCCCACCCTGGAGAGCCGGGCAGGTCGATCTCGAATTCGGCGGCCCGGAGGTTGTTGATTTTGTTCCCAGGTTCAGCGGATCGTACTCGTCAAAGCCGTCATCAGAGTACGTTGCGGCTATCCATCCGCTCAATCTAAATCCCGGCTCATCGATTGCGAACCTGTCGTCGTCATCTTCATTTGCATCGGGTAACTTGTAGTCGATGGGCTCCTCCGCCGTTTGCAAGGCCCGAACCAGAGCCATGGCATTCTCTTCGTTGACAAGGGCGCTATCTACATCCACGTCCCAGGAGAACTCGGAAGAAGAAACCTGAAACGACCCGTCTACGACGACTTCTGAACCATCCGTCCCCCGCCGCAACTCTTGAAGAAAGTCGGCATCGGTTACTGCTCCGACCCATTCCTCACCGATCTCGGGCTGGAGCCAGAATCTCTCTTCGAGTGGGATCGGACTTAACAGATCGGCGATCCAATTTGGAGCTTCGGGAAACCGCTGCCATCTGAGCCTCATTTCGAGTTCGCTCTGCTCGCCATTCTCGCGCAGTGCGAGGGGCTCGATCTTCATCAATGAGCCAATCGCGCACTGGAGCGCATACCACTCGAGAAATGTCCTGTAATGTTCGAGTCTAGGCATGCTGCCGTGGTCATTCGAAGATAAACTCCAGCTGCGTTCCGGAAACCGATTTCGCCTCGGTTCGGATCGCCATTCACCGACGTCCTGTTTAACGCCCCAGCGATCCAGTATCCAACGCTCCGCCTCGGCCTTGAGCTGACTCATAGACACGTTCGCGAAGATGCGGGTTGCGGGCTGGTACCAGTACGGAACCGTGTCCATCGGGTCGAAGCGAAATCTCCCACTCGGGCCAGGTAGAGAGGCCTCCGCGGGCAACATAGAAACCTGGGCCTCCGGAGGAATGCTGGACCGGTTCGTGGATTGGATAAGGACGCGCTCGTGCTCGTCGAAGGCAACCATCCCGGAGTTCGCCAGCGCTTCCAGAGCATCCTTGGCAAAGGAGCGAAGAGCGGGATGGGGATAGGCAGGGTCGTCGAGAGTCTGAAGCAGTAGAGTCTTGACCAATAGAACCGCGCCGGGTTGTTCCGCAGCGATTCGGGACAGCGTAGCCATAAACCAAAGCCGCGCGGCCTGCCAGTAGAATGGCGCGCGCGGAACCCTGAAGGAGTCTTCCGCAGTCCTCTTTGACAGAACTGCAATAGAGGGAAGAAGCTCCTTGCCGCCATAGCGCACAAACCGACGTAGGCAATGCGCCGCCCTCCACCGGACCCGAGTATCCACATCGGACATCAGAGCAAACAGAAATCTTGCAATAGCATCTATTGGCTCGCGAGGAATATCGGTGATGTCAAACCGAACTTCGGCGCTATCGGGAAGGGCGTTGACGAGCCTCCGCAGATTGGCAAGAAGGATGTCCTTCGCATCTTCCTGGCGGAGACTCTGAATGACACGCCGGCAAACTTCATAGACTGCTCCGGCGGTGAGCGTGTCAAGGGACTCTCCGAGCCCACGCAAGAGAGGTCTGCTGCAACTACTGCGATCGGAGACCAGGTTCAGTAAGCGATCCAGAGCAGAGTCGGTCTCAAAATACACGAGCATTCCGCAAAAATCCGCCAATCGGGTAGAGAGCAAAGCCGGTACGGCCTGATCGAGCCACGCAGAAACCGCGGCAGTGGTCCATCGCTGGCGTGCCTGTTCAAGGGCGCTGACGATTGCCTCTCCATCGGCAACTCCGAAAGGAACCAGCTTCAATGCATCGAGATGAGCAATTCGGTCGGCTATCGCAACATGGTCTTGGACAGCCTTCAACACGTCTGAAGCCGGAATATACCGATCCGGAGTCTTTGCAGCGCGAACAGCATCCAGAATCTCGTCCGGAAGGATGTAGCGTTTCGCCGGTACTGAAAGGTTGCCGTGCGAGTTCGGAGGATCTTCCTCCGCAGCCGGCGAAGGCCGAGTCGCTTGACAGGCTGCCCGAAAAGCTTCTGTTGACTCCAGAGCTTTGAGCCAAACCCCGGTCTCAGGGACCTTTTCGAGGCTTTTGGCAATGCTCGTCGGCCTCCGCCCGTCGTTCAAGATCAGAGCGTCCCGGCACAGATCCTCGACCTGCGGAGATGAAGCCTGACTGTCTTGGCTTGCTACCAATTCCGCAGATTTTTCAAGGAGCGAGTCGGACTGAAGGAGGGGATTCATTGCAACGAGTGTGGCAGCGCTATCCACGCCAGGGATTTTGAGATGCGGCAGCACGGCCTCGAGCGTGTCGTCGCGTCCAACGATTCCAGCATCCTCCCAACGTGCCACGGCCGCTAACGCCACGCCAGGCGACATCCTTGCCAGAGAGCCGGTAGCCTGCCTCCATGGAAACGCCTCCCGATCGCCAATGCGCAGAGCGGTGCTCGTTATAAGCGCGGCAAAATCACAAGCCGCGCTCGGCCGCTCCTGGTCATTGAGCGCTCCTTGGGCTCTCTGCACAAGCTCGCTCAAAGTTCGCAGCTGGAAGCGGGCGTCTACATCAACCCCCTCGGTATCTTCGTGAGCATGCTGGAAGAAGATGGCGGCATCCTGCGGGCTGATCGCCATCACCGCTCGCGAAAGGGCCAGATGGGCATCTACCTTCTCGGATGCATTGGTCTGAAGGGGAACTATGGCAGCATCCTTTTCGGCTGCCCATTCCAGGAGCTTTCCGTGCGTCGCCTGGCAAATTCCGGCACGCTCAACGAAAGTGAGATACTCCCATCCTGTTGCCGAGGATTCGTCGCTCGGAACAGAGAACGCGGTCTCGAGCACCTGGGAGGCATCCGCCCCAGGGAGTGCCGACAGATCGAAGATATTCAGCATGAAGAGCTGATAGAGATCGGAGCGACTGTGGGCGGAGAGCCGATACCCGGAATTTCTTACCGAGCGTGCGGCGTTGCCCACCTCACTCACGGACGGTTGCGGATCGGTCACAGAAATGAGAGCTCTCGCACGTGCGACGTAGAACGGAATTAAGAGATCGACGGCCGTTCGGAGGGATTCCAAACGCCGCTTTTCTGGATCGTTTTCCGGCATGGGAATGCTCGCGCCGCCGAGAAAATCGTCTACGCTTGGTTCTCGTTTCTCGAGTACAGCCATGAGGCAATAAGCGCGAAGAAGAATGTTCAACAGTTCGGTATCGTGCTCCCAGAGCCGGTCAGAATGACGGAGAGAACTGGAGGATAGATGCATCAGGCATCTCCGCAAGGCACCATCCCCGCGATAGTTTCTCGCGGCCAATTCGTAACCCGAAAGAAGAGTGTCAAAAAGCATGAAGGTGCTTCTACTGCTGCGGTCAAAAGATGAACGGCGAATCGGGAAAAGATGACGCAGCATCGCAGGCTTGAATGTCTGCTCAAGCGCATCCGCGGGAAGCTGGGCTCCCGAGCGGAGCAGAGGCACGGCGAGCCATGCGCGGAATACTCCACCTACAAGGCTCGATTCGAAAAGGCTCTGGATCAGGTCACTCCTGCCCCGAGAAAGAAGTCTCGGGACCACGATCTGCGCAACCTGAATCGCCACCGTACGCGGAGTCCATCTCAGGAGATTGCGGTATGCCTCCTCTGGGCCCGAAATCAGTGCTTCTGCTTCCGTAAGGGCCGCAATGTCCCGAATTGAGATATCCCACATTCGTCTACCGTGTCCATGCCGGTTCTCCTCGGCAGCGGCTTCACGACTCTGCATCCAGGCAGAGAATTGCCGGCGGTAAGCCCGGACGATAGTTGGCCGACCTGCGAGAGCTTCCTGCAGCATTAATTCGGCGATCAGAGGGCCGTGTTTGGCGACTTTCACGCCATTGAGCAAGAGTCTCCGAGAAACGCTCTCTTCGGCAAAGGCAGCCGAAAGATCGAGATTCGATTCGAGGAGTTCGGCAATCGCATCGTCACTCTTCACGGCTTCAGCGCCTCGCAATGCGGCGCGCAGTGCTGACGGAATGTCGTTCTGTTCGGCCGCCAGCCCGACACCAAGCTTCACCCGTTGAAGGCGGACTTCGCGTCGTCGGAGTGGATCTCGAATGGCCTCCGGCTCCGCTTCGGTTTCGATCAGATCTAAGAGTTCCTTGCCTCGCCCGGCTCTGGAGAGAGCGGCGGCAACGTGAGTCGCGGCATAATCGCTCGTCCGATGATCGGAATTGAGGACATCGGCGACCTTCTGATGGCCATTTTCAAGGGAGGACTGCCCGCGGGTGCGAACGAATTCCTCGATATCCTCATCTTCAAATACGATGCAGTGACTTTCGACTCGTATTCCTGGAGCCAGATCCGAGCAGATATCGAGGACACTGCCGGACCGAATGCCAGAGACGCGTGCGCAGTAATCAATGGGGATCGGGCGGGGCAAGGCGATGAGTGCCGCGCAGAAAGGTTCGAAGTCATAAGAGAGGCCAGCTTTTCTCAATGCCTCCTGAAACATGTCTTCAAAGATTCCCTGGAGCGTCTTGCCAAGGGGCCGCAGACTCAATAGAGGATCCTGGCGATTGCGTCGCCCACTCTCGATGGCATATCGTTCAACGCGCGGATTGCCGCCAGAGAGGTTATGAAAGTCATCGATCCAGGTTGGTTCGGCCCCGGGAAAAAACTGGCGGGCAAATGCTTCCGTCTCGACGCGAGTAAATCCCTCCAGAGGAACCTTGCGAACTTCCGCGGGCAGCTTCAAGTCGGCAATCCGGCTTGTGCGACAACTGACAACCAACCGAGTGTTTGCCGGCAGATCGCCAATGCTGAGGATGTCATGGACAAAGGTGCGTTCTCCGAAATGCTCAGCAGCGGTGACGGAGTTGTCGGCGGCGTCGATTGCTATCGTGAGAAGTGCGCCGGAATCGATATGGCTAAGTGACTCTGCCGCATTCTGAAGCCGGCGAAGAAAGCTCCGTGCATCCGCCTTCTCACTCCTGAGCAGGAAGTACGGAAGCGAAGTCGCAACCGCCATGTCATTACTGAGCTGAACAAAAGCGTCCATAGGCCGGTGACGAATCCGGGCTGCGTCGAGATATCGTCCGCTCCCGTAAGCATCGAAAAGTACAACGTGCGACCCGGCAAGAAGATGTTGCTCAAGCTGCCGCAGGACGGTTGTTTTGCCACAGCCTGCTCCGCCGTGCAGGCAAATGCGCCGCGTTCCCGTTCCCAACAGGTCTGCCAATTGCTTTGCCGCGCTGCGGGGTACGATTCCCGCTGGGGACGAGAAATCGTTTGGGCACGGGAAGAGGCTCTCCTCACTTGCACTTCCCGCAATTGTCAATAGGATATTCTCCCGAAGGATCAGCCTTTGTGCCCCTTCGGGCAACATCTGCTTGCGGATGTACGCGAGCAATTGATCCAGCACCGCCCGCGCATCTGCGTCGGTCCAACGGGAGATTTCAAGCAAAAGTGCGTCTTCAAGCTGGAACCTGGAGCCCGTCTGCGAGGAGAGATCGAGAGATTCTGAAAAGCGAGCTAGGAGGTTCTCGGAAAGTCCAGTGGCGGAGCGAATCTCCGTCCGGAGCGCTTGCGGCACTTGCAAGTTGCGCGCAAGTCGGCCGAATGCGTCCACTACATTTTGCGCGACAGGTTGATTGGATACGAGTCTGACCGCAACCCGTGCGGAAGACTGCGATGCGATACCGCGAAAGGCAGTGGCCAGACGCCGCAGGACAGAATTATTGCCCTTCTTCTTGTCGGTCGCTGTCAATCGAGCGGTTGTCCATTTCTTGGAGGGATCACTGCCCGAATACTTGAGCTGAACGATCTCGACCCTGTTCGCAGTCTTGAGATCGGAGCTTCCGAAGTACAGGGTGCAATCGACCCCGTCGTACTCAGCCACGTCGTCCGACTGTTTCACGGACTGGCCGAATCCCTCAACCGAAACGGCCGCAAGTTCAGTCCCCAGTTCCAGAAGGCGCAATGCCTGGAGAACCGCCCACAGTTCGTGAAAGTTTGTTCCGGCAAGTGCGCCGCGCGCGGCCCGGTAATCAACAATCGGCATGGATTAGCCCCAATGCATGGACGACAACGGCCCAATGAGCATGGTGGGTGCAACCGCACCTCGTACAGAACAATTCTCTATCCTGGAGACCATGAAGAATCAGCCTCTGATCCAGGCGATGAACCAGTTCTGACAAGGTCATGAAGTTCTCATCGGCCCTTTTGGAAGACTACGGAGCGATCAGGCTGCCATGTATAGCATGGTTCCCGACAGACTCCTAGCCGCGCGAACCGGCTGAAAATGTTCCCACTGACGCGACTATCTCCGGCCCACCCTTCGTTCAGGGTTCCGAGACCCCGAACCTGCTCTGGAGGAAAGTCTGAACTCCGGTCAGGCGGAGAGTAAGCCGTCAACCGATCGGTTAACCAAAGAAACGATTGCGCCAGCCAGCCGCCCACAGGACAGGCCATGAATTCCGGTTGCCGTGTCGACTCACAAAGAACAGGTCTTGTTCCAGTTCATCCTTTCTGGCCAAAGCCCGCCGCATGCTTCTTGGCACAAATCACGTCCCGATCAGTTCATGAGCGATTACCACGTCGCTGTAATTGGTGAACTGTCCATTACAGAGGACGCATCTGCCTCCAAGAGCAACAGGTGGAATTCCGTGAGGCTTCATTTGAGGTTCTTCTGGAGAGATCCTTCATGAGCAACCGTGAAGGAATATGCAGGTCATCGCTTCTTTCGGTGAAAGAGAACAACCTCTCGACTCCCTCCGGTCGATCCCATTTGACTGGCGTACCACTTTCTCCCTGGGACAGAACGCCAAATTCTCCCGTCAGGCTCCTCAGAAGAAACAGACATCTGTTGTTCTTCGAATCCTGCCTGCGACATCGCCTCTAAATACCGTGGCAACTGCCAGTCGAGTTCCGAGAAAGCCACCATCTGCACTACAAGAGTTTCCTTTGTCGAGATTGCATGGACAGAATTAAAAGCCAATCGCACACTTTCAAAATACCTATCCAACCCAGCCTGTTTGCGATCACCAAAGGTATAAAAGGATGCTCCGTCGCCATCGAGGGTCCCCGCAATCCAGAAAGGTGCTGGTGTCTCTTTGCGCCCCCTGACTTGCCAACGGTGATAGAGCACGTGTAGCCCAGGATACGGAGGCGAGGTCAACACAAGTCTTGGGTGACCAGCATTTTGAATTTGCTTTTCGTCTTCCGCACCTATCGCTGACCGGTGGAGGCACCAGACACGAGGTTTGGGCTTGTGTCGACGCATTATTGAGGCGTAACCGTGTGCGGAGTCCACCATCTCTTGTGCATTTAGAATCGCTTGCTTCCTAAACAAGTCAGTGGATGGAATGTCGGCGCGACAGTCTAAGGCCCACTGACCAGTCTTCAGCAAGATGCACCGAGCAAGCTGTTGCTCGGCCTCGGTGTCGAGCAACTCGACTGCGCTCAATCCGACTTCCAAGAGCTTCCGAATCCGCCAGGTGGAGCGGCTGTTGATGTTCCGCTGATAGTCCTTCCGAATCCAATCCGCCTCTCTTGGAGCATCTGTCCCAACCGTCAACATCGGCACGGCAATGCGCGCCCAAGTCTCGACGTTTAAGAGCTGTGCGTCACTGAGAACTGTGGTCTTCACCTTCGCAATAAACGCTGCGAGGCTGCTAATGTCCGTTCCGATGCAGTGCCGACCTAAAGACGCAGCTTCTACGAGGGTTGTACCTCCTCCCATAAAAGGGTCGTACACCAAATCGCCGACCCTGCTGAATTCCAGGAGAACGGAGCGCACAAAATCGGGAGAAAAGCGAGCCGGATAGCGGTAGAAATTGTGAGTCAAGCCGCTGACGGGGTCCGTACTGCTGATCCCATTTCTCAAGCGATTTCGGCTCTCTTCGGTCAGGGAACCTTTCATTTCACTCCCCTCGACTGCGTGCGCCCGTCGCTCTTGATCCAGCGGTCAATATCTTCCCGATCAAAGCGCCAGCCGCGGCCGATTTTGTGCCCAGGTAGCTGCTTTTTTTGTACGAGCCGGTACAGCGTCGACCTCGGCATCTTGAGGTAGGCGGTCAATTCCTTAAAATTCAGCCAAACAGCCATATCAAATGGTGAATCCGGCGCGCAGCTACAGGCAAGTAAAATCGAGCATCAATGAACACCATCGGTCACTATCTGCATATAATGAGCAATATTCCCACTTTTTCATTATTTAGTTGGCAAAATGATTGAATAGTTGGCTATATTATTTCCAGTGGAGAACTCAAGTGATTATTTGCATCAATATCGAGCGCAATACGAAGGATCAGATGGACCAATTGATCAAAGCGGGTGAATATAGGGACTATTCCGAGTTGGCGGCCATTGCCATTGGCAATCAGCTCTTGTTGCATGGCTCGGATGCAAAGGGCCTCGAAGCTCACCCGGAACCGGCTCTTCTGCGAGAACCTCCTCGGAAAGAGCCAGTCATCCCCACCAGTGAACCGAAGATCGACAGTCACGAGGAAGCGGCGAAACCACCAGGACGGGTTGAACGCCCATGCATCCCAGAAATCTTCCTGTCATTGCCCGCTGGGAGCAGGCCTGAGACATTCGCACCGTTGCCGAATGATGCATTTGCTCCAGGGATGGAGGTGCAGGTCGATAGGTGGATATTTGGCCAGCACAACAAGCTATTACCTGCAAAAGCAAATGTGCGTGCTCTTGCGAGCCTCCTTCGAGCCGAACCGAACCATGGAGGCATTGCCCTAGAAAGGGCCTCTTCGGAAATCGCAGCTGCAGCCGTCGGACTTGGAGACCTGCTGCGGCGGCTAGATTTGGATACTCAACGCCCACGTGACGAATCGTTTGGAGTGGCATTCCCAAGTTCCGACCCGGAAAGCAGTGATAAATCTAGACTGCGATACGGCAGCCAATTTGTAGGGGCTATATCCCGAGAGGGACGAATGACCGGATTGCTGATTGATCTCAAGTTGATCAATCACGACCGTTATAAATCCCCCCGAATACAGTTGACTGAGCAGGGTTGGACGCTCGCGGAACTCCCGAATCCGATTTTCGATCGGCCGTACCGCGATGCAGTCGATAAGTTCTCCCCTGAAGAGACAGAGTTTCTAATCGGACATATCGCATCATCGGTTCCGGCGGAGCATTTCGCATACACGGTGACCCTCTCCTCGATAACTGATGGTCACGATACTCCGGAGCGTCTCGACGCCTCACTGAAGAAATATCTGCCTCAAAGGAAGGATAAGCCCTTCACCGATGCGTTTCTCACCACACAAAGGGCAGGGGTGATTTCACGAATGGCGGACTTGGGACTCGTGGCCAGGGTTCGCAATGGCCCGAACGTCACCTACGTTGCTACCAAGAGAGGAAAACAATTTATGGAGAAAGGGCGCTAGGAATGCACGCGATGAACAATGACGAGATGAAGAAGCTCTGCCTTGACCTGTTAGAAGTGGACACGGAACAAGAAGTGATAGCACTCCTTGAGAAAGCGAATCTTTGGGCGTCCCCCGGAATGTGGCGGCTCTATGGCGACCGCGAAAACAATTTCAGCACCATTGGCAACCAGCAAAGCCGCCCCGACGCCGCGCTCGTAGAAAAACTGATCAACTCGGAAGATGCACGACTGATGTCAGAATGCATGAGCCGCGGTATTGACCCTCAGGGACCGAATGCGCCTCAAACTATCAGAGACGCCGTTGCGCGCTTCTTTGATGAAAAGGATCCGTCAACGAGTCCCAACGCTGGCAAAATTGCACTGTGGGGCGAACCAAAACGCCGACAGGTGGCTCGCGGAATAACCCTTAGCGCAACAGGGGCGTCCCCGAGGGCTGGAAGGCCCTGTTTTACGATCACCGACTCTGGTGAAGGCCAAACTCCAGACATGATGCCGGAGACATTGCTCTCGCTCGACCGATCAAACAAGCTCCGCATTCCGTTCGTTCAGGGGAAATTCAACATGGGCGGAACCGGAATACTCAAGTTCTGTGGACGGCACAACCTAGAATTTGTGCTTTCCAAGCGCAATCCATCGATTTTGGGTAACAGCGGCTCTGCGTCTGACTCGATGTGGGGATTCACCATAGTTCGCCGTGAGGACCCGAGCGGAATCGCCAGAAGCTCGGTGTATACATACCTCGCTCCCCTCGGCAGCGACAAATCCCCGAACAAGGGAGGCGTGCTCCGTTTCTCGGCTAAAGAATTACCCATATTCCCTGAAGGAAACAAGGCATACGTACGGAACGCAGAGTGGGGAACTGCCATCAAACTCTACGAGTTTGGCGGTTCTACATCGGTATTCAGTAATACCCATATTCTCAGGAAAGACGGATTGTTGAGCCGATTGGACCTGCTTCTCGCAGAGCCCGCCCTGCCAATCCGTCTGCATGAATGCAGACCGAGTTACGGCGGGCACGCAGGCAGCTTCGACACAACATTGACGGGCTTGGTCGTCAGACTTGAGGATGCCCGCCAGGAGAACCTGGAAGATGACTTCCCTGCATCCTGTCCGCTGAGCGTGGACGGAGAAAGCATGGTGGCAACCATATACGCATTCAAGAAAGACCGAGCAGAAACATATCGCCGGGATGAGGGAGTTGTGTTCACCGTGAACGGCCAAATGCACGGAAATTTGACCAAGAGCTTCTTCGCGCGACAACGGGCCGGTCGGCTCAATTACATCGCTGATTCGCTTCTGGTGATCGTTGACTGCACCGCGATCAGTGGACGGGCGCGTGAGGACTTGTTTATGAACAGCCGCGACCGGCTGAGCCACAATCCATTCCGACAATCGATAGAAACCCAACTCGAAGAAATGCTACGCGAGAACCCTGGTCTACGCGCCTTGAAGGAACGCCGGAGGGCAGAGGAGATTCAATCCAAATTAGCCGAGGAGAAACCCCTAGAGGAGATACTCGTAGAAATCCTCAGGCAGTCTCCGGCCCTTGCGTCCCTTTTTCTGACCGGCGTCCGCGCATCAAATCCTTTTAAGACAGTAAACGTCGCTCAACAGGAAGAGAAATTTGAGGGAAAGACGCACCCGACCTACTTCAAGTTCAAAGGAAAGGATTACGGTAAGGAACTAACGCGCGAATGCAATCTCGAACAGCGATGCCGCATCACGTTTGAAACAGACGCGGTGAATGACTACTTCAAGAGACAAATCAATAGTGGGTCATTCTCTCTGTTTCACGTATCTGGCGAACACCGGAGCACCGTCAGCGACTACGTCGGACCGCTCTTGCAGAACGGCATTGCGGTTCTCAGCATGGAACTGCCATCCAATTGCCAAGCGGGAGACCGTCTCGACTTCGAAGCCATAGTGAAAGACCCAGTACTGATGGACGACTTCGTGAATCGGTTTTCTCTCACCGTGAAGCCAGCAGTCATTCCGAGCGGGGAGAATCAAGGCACCCGCCGGAAGCCTCCCGCAGAGCATCCTGGAGACGAGCGTGAGCGCCCGAGCGGCATCTCTATGCCCAACATCATTCCTGTCTATGAGGCGGAGTGGGGAAACTATACTCCTCCTTTTGACAAACACACTGCGTTGAGAATTGGCATTACAGACGAACAGGGACCGCCCTCGTCCGCCAACGGAGACAATCGCCACGATGTTTTTGATTTCAAGATCAACATGGACAACGTCTTTCTAAAGACAGAGCTCAAGAACTCGAAGAAGGACATTGAACTCGTGCATAAGCGCTGGCAATATGCACTGGTGCTCGTTGGTTTAGCGTTGCTGCATGATGATAGACAGCAGCACAAGGGTGATCTCGGCAATAACGGTAGCAACGATGGCGACGTGAGAGATATGGAGGATGATGAGGAAACGACGGAGAGTATCGAAGATAAAGTTGCTCGGCTGACCATTGCGCTTGCCCCCGTCCTTTTACCTATGATCGAGTCCTTGGGGGCTATGGACATTGAGCGGGCTGAGCCAGTGAGCGCATCTGCGGAGGCAAGCTAAGGAGAAACGTGACTTAGTCATCCTAATCTTAATTGGATAGCGACATAAACTCGATGCAACCAGTTGCCCGGTTTTGCGATTCGGGCTCTTTCTGGCCGCTCAGGAACATATCCCATTACAGGTCATTCTTCGGCGGTGGGTCCTCTAGAGCGACCGCATTTGTATTCGCTGATCGAACGAAGGAATGTTCAAAGGCGTCCCGAGCCATTGCGTTCGCATACCTTGATAAGAGCGCCCCAGCTCTCGGCTGCTTCAGTCTCCCCACGCGCGCAAAGTTATACGTCACCGTCTTCTTGGCAACATCGACTTTGCCAGAAAATAGCTTTCCCAAAGACGCATTCGTAGCGATGGCGTTTGCCTCCTGACTCGACAAGCCTTTCTTCAGAAGCTCCTGATACTTTGAAATGATCTTGGAGGTCTGCTTCCTTAATATATCCACGCGGGCGCGCCACGGCTCACACAAGTAGAGCGGAACTTCCATATCCAAAGCCATCTCCGCTCTTCCATCCTCCCGTATTGCACAGAGGTCGATCACGTCTAAACACACGTAGTGCACAGAACGCAGATCAACATGCCATTCCACAGAAGGTTCGAAATACTCCAAGTCATAACAGAAGCTCGCGTCGCCCCGCCGATCACCACGATACGCCTCCAACAAAACGGCGTTCTTGACTTTATGGTGTCTGCGCCCCTTTGATTCATAGCGAACCATGAGATCGCACGGTTGGGCAGCCAGAACGTACATCTTATCTGTCCGGCCGCTGATTGCGAAGAAATCTCCCAGCTCAGTCGGTAAAAACTGCCGGTTGAGGCTGGCGGCGCTCTCATACCATTCCATTCGCTGAATCGACCGGGCCTTTGTGGTCGGCACGGCCCACTCTCCCACATCGACAAGGCTCAACCGCCGAAGTTCGTCCGTAAGCTGATGAACCTTCACATCGGTATGCAAAGAATCCCTGACGAGGTGTTTATGAAAGAGAGAAAATAATCGCACGAGGGTGTCCGACTCCCATACTCCCTCTCGCAAAGAGGACACGCAAACAATCTGTTCAAAGTCGAAAATATTTATTGAAGACAGGTCAGATTCCGCCTTCTGTAGAGACGTCCCGAACGAGCCGATCACTGCATTCTTCAGAGCATTCGCTCGCCCGTTCATTACCACGAGCTTGATCAACGCCAAAAATCTACGTTCATCAGTTGAAACAATATCCTTGGGGATCAGCACAAACTTGTCCGGCGGGAGCCCTGTCTCTTGGCACACCTCCAGCCATTTCTCTGGAATCGTCGCGACAGGATAGCGGTTGGTAAGTAAGGCGCAGTAGATCTTCGCCTGCGGCTCGCTTTCGAGAAGCGCGGTGATAATCTTCAGACCTTCATCTGTCCCCGCTGCTTCATCGACAAAACTCAGATCGACAAGCAGCAGCGTCGAAGGCATCGATTCGTTGATCAATTCGGCTCGCCGCGATTTCCAAACTTTAAGGGAGAGCATTTCGAGCTTGGTGCCAAATATATTAGGCAGATTCGTCGCTATCTGTAAGTCGTTCTCGACGGCTTTCCCTTCGGTTGAATACTCTTCTGGAGGCAATAACTGTGCCGCAAGCGCTTGCTTCGCCGACACGCTGAGGCTGCCCCATCGTTCGCGGAGAAGAAACCGCAGCGAATCAGGATCACTCGTCTCCACATCAAGCAATTTGCCGACTTCGTCCAGTGTCGTTGCCTCCGCGACGTCTACGGCGGCCAGCACCTCTTGCATTTCTGCGCCCTCGGCATAAGCGTCATCAATCGACACCACTCGCTCAATACCCGTCACGGCCAGCAACTCGTCGGCAAGCGCTACAATTCCTGTGCTCATGAGATCAAGACCCCCGTCAAATCGATCTCAAACTGATAGAGGCGATCCTTCGAATTCCGCTTCGGCGTCAGGGCAATGTCGCACCCATCTGATTTCAGCAGTTGCTGCACTACGAATAATCCCAGGCCCCTTCCTCTGCCCTTTCCCTTTGTGCTCACAAAGGGCTCAAAAAGGCTATGTTCCACCGTGGGGTCGATTCCAGGCCCAGAATCTGAAACAAGGAGATACGGACGCTTCAACTCGAGGGTCACGGTGCCTCGCGCCGCGCCGCTTCGGAAGCTCTCTTTCAGCCAGTATTCAGAATTGAGCACGAGATTGTCGAGAATCTGAACGAGCTTGCCCTTGTTCATCAAAATCCGAAAGGCAACAGGACGTTGCGGCTTAACCAAGAGAAAGGAGATGGACGATCCCAAGAAATGAAGATTGTAGTGTTGCTGGATGTCGTTGCAGTATGCATTAAGGTCGATTTCCTCCCGCTTCTCCCTGGCATAGCGGAGCGTCGGATCGAGAAAGGTCATTTGCCTGCGCAATGCGGAAACGGCGGCTTCAACGTAGGAGAAATATGTAAAGAGCTTGAGGTCCTTGGACCCCATGGCCTTCATCAATTGGGAAGTCTTCTTTGTACGTTCGCTCAGTTGGGTAATGACGTTGTTTATCTCGTGGGAGAGCGCTTCGGCCGTAAGCCCTAATCCGATGATCTCGTATACTTGTTGAATTTGCTCCCGCAGATCGCTGATCTGCCCTGCAAGGACGGTCCCCGCTGCGCTGAGTTGGGAAGCCTCTTGAAGGTATTCCTGGGCATCCATAACACTCTTTGCTGCCTGAGCGGTGTGCTCGCGCAGGCGGGCAACGAGGTCTCTTACACCATCGACTGATAAAGCACGTCCGCCCTCCGTCCCAATCCCAGTCAAGAGTTCGTCTGCTTCACGGATAGTGTTATTGAGGCGCAATGCGGCATCCCGCACGCTATATTGATGCTGTGCTGCGCGCTTCAGAACGGCGCCTAGGTTAACGGCAAGATTCTCCGGTGTCGTCTCTGGAGGGATATGTGCGTTTTCTCGCTCAACTGCTTTACAGAAGTCATTATACCCACGACGTAAGAACTGTTGAGCATCAGCGGAAAAGCCCACAAATTCTGAAAGAAGGCCCATAAAGTTGCGAAAATACGCATTGTCAGTGAAACCTTCTCTATCCGTCTTCTCCTGGAGGTTTGCGTTGTCCTTTGCGGAGATCGCAATATACCCCAAAGTATTCTGCGGCTTCAGAGTGTAGTATGACCGCGCTTTGGTCCATTGGCTTCCAAGACTAAGCCAATCGGTTGAGACCGGAATACCGAATCCATCTCGGTAGACCTTGATGCCGGCCAACTTCTCAATGGTCTCGCGATATTGCTGCGTTGTGTAGATGCTCTGCTCTGCGCTGCTTTCACTGCTAAGGCTGAAGAAGTCGACCTCGCCGGAAAAGGGACCTGGGTTTGCGGGGCGATTGCTTAAGAGCGCCGCTTTGTCCATGGAAAGACTGATGACCTTTTTGAAAGAAACAAACCATCCTGGCTCCGCTAACCGCTCCATGCGGAAGTCCGGAGCTCGCTTCTTGGTGTTCAAGAACGCGAAGAACCGCTCTCCGTTGTCCTTTTCAATGAGCTGCTTGAATCGCGCTCGTTCATTCGAGTCGGCGGATGCCTCAGGGCGCAGATACGCAATGCGTGCCCTCCCGACGATGGAGAGCAGGTCTCCGTCGAACTGCAAGGAATATCGGAGCTGCGCGAAGTCTCTTAAACGGCCGGAAAGTTCGAGCGGCTCCAGATCGGAACCGTCAACATTTGCATGTACAACGAAGTCGCGTACCGCCCTATACGGGGAAATGATCTGAGATATGCGCGTTTCGAGCTCCGACCTCCCATCGCCCTTCCACACGTCCAAGTCGCGCAAACCTGAAATTGCTAATCTCGTCCCCTTTGAAAAACCGGGCGATTCCTCCTCGCGCTTTATTTCGATCTCGGAGAGTACCCGTTGGTCAACGAAGTCATCCCAGGAAAACCAGACGTGCTGCTGTATCGGACTCCCCGCAGTACGCGTGGTCATTTCAAGATTCTTCCCCAACCGCTGTGTGCCGAGGCGACCCAGGCCTTTGTCTCCCAAAGGCGTCCGCCCTTTGGCGGTTGTTCCTGAACGCTTCTTCAGCAGTCTCTTCCCAGAATTAGAGATCGTCAGCCATCCGGATCGGATAGTGTCGAGGTCCATGCCCGTCCCGTCATCTTCGATGATTATCGAGCCAAGAGCCCCTTGAAATGGGGATTGAGGATCTTCAATAGGGCTGGTTGAAATCACGACTTTGCAGAATGAGGCGTCAGCGTCGTAGGAATTCTTTACGAGTTCTATGAGCGCTTGGACCGCGTCAGTGATGAGGCTCTCGCCAAGTTGAAACACGACCGACGCATCAATCTCAAAGTGTTCGTTTTGTGCTGCTTGAGCCACACGCTTTTTCCCTTGCACCACTATACTGCGTCTGGCAAGGTGGGAGCCGCTCCCATCCGTGATGATAATCAACTCGAACAACCTTGGCTCAAGGGTCAGGTACTAGGCGGGCGGCAACGCGGGGATACTATTCCATGTTGAGGCCGGTGGGCGAGGAGAAGGGACCCCCGCCCATTAGGATTCCCTCGCCGTCAATTCCGACGCGGCGTGATGAGAAGGGCCTTCACGGGGTGATAGCTCGATTGCTTGCTCAAGAGCCTATGCGACAAAACCAGTGTCCGGTGAACGCCGTCGTAGATGTAAAATGTCCTGCCGGGTGACTGGTACCCCTCAGCATCGTTCGCGGGCACGACCGCAACAAAATCAAACGCGGCCATATCAAAGGGGGCGTTTATTCTTTCAAAACTCTCAAATGCAGCAGAATCATGCTGCGCTGGTGGCAAACCCAAGGAATTGCAGGGAGATGCAAAGGTCCTGATCGCTTTACCATCCGATCCACAACGTCGCCTAGCCGTGATTGGATCTATGCAATCGTGTCCTGAATTCGGTCGGTTTAGTATTCGCTATGAGTGACTGTTTCTCAGCTAGCCATTAACAGTGCTTTTGTTTTCTCCCGCCCCATCACGCTACACGGAGATGCGCCCCCCGCCGCACCTCCGCTCCAGGCACCCGTTCATTACGCATTGCAGCCGCTTTGATCGCGTCCGCGTTTGGGCGCGTCTCCTGAACCGACAATTCCAAGCTCCTCGCAAGCTCCTCCGGCAGCATGGAGAGAACTGTTTCCCATACAACTCCGTCAATCCGCGCAACAATCGTGGAGTAGCACTTCGGCACCGCGGCCTCGTCAGTAATTCGGATTGAATCCTGGCTGTTCTTCTGCGCGCGCAAAGTGAACTGGTAGCCTTCAATCTTCTTGAGGTCCCGGCTGAGCAGGTAGTAGAGCACCATGTTCTTGGTTCGATCCGCCTTGCCGGCTGCAGCGCGAGCCCGGTCAGCCAGCCGCACGGACTCGCCCCGGCAATACTGCTCGCGAGCCTCCATCATGCGCACAAAACGGCCGATCCGGTCGACCTTCTCGCCGTGCGCCTCGCAGAATTGCTGGAATCGGGCAACCAGGTCTTCCGCGGCCTGGCTCTCTGACTCAATTTGCCCTTCGATCTCTTCAAGGAGTCCGTCGAGCTCCACGTCGATTTCAAACAGCGAGCTTGCTTTCGCAATCGATGTCATCTGTGTTTCTCCTTCTTGAACGTTCAGAATTCTTCGCCGGTATTGCCGCTTGCTTCTGTTGCACGCAGAGAGAGTGAGCTGCGTTATTCGCCAACTCGTCGGCACAGCTCTGGTCGCGATACCCGCTGTGCCCTTCGATCCCGATCGGGTTGAGATCAATATTTGCGTTCGCCGTCGGGGACGCACGGCAAGCTCTCGACGCTTTGGACTAGGCTGCCTGCATCGGAATGACCGCGCCGAAGGGGGCCTTCTGGCTTCCGGTCGAAGCCCATAAGACGGGATAGGCGGGAGCTGACGGCGGAAAGGAGCCATAAAGATCTGTCAGGAAGACGAGAGTCTGCGGCTGAATGCCGTGTTCATCAAGCCACTCGAAGCACGGCCCGAACTCTGTGCCTCCCCCGCCGACCGGGTTGAGGTCGATGCGCTGTCCCGCCTCATAAGTATCGACTTTGTGGACCTCTGCATCGAAGTAGAGAACATGGACACGCTCCGGCCGCTGGCCTTCGAGAATCGAACGCACCTCGGCCTCAAAGAGCCTCAGTTGCCGCCCATTCACAGAGCCGGAACAGTCGACGGCAATCGCGATCTCACCGACGCCCTCGCGTATCACTCCCGGCAAGTAGACGCCTGCCCAGACATGTCGGCGGTTGGGTCGCATCCAGCTATAGTCGGCCGGGATCGTATCCGACCAGAGCCGGCGTAGCATCTCCCGCCAATCGACCGAAGCCTCTGCCGCCCCTTCCAGGGTCCGGTGGAGACCGGCCGGAACCTTACCTGCCTGCCGCGCAACCGTCGTGGCCTGGTTGACCGCCACGTCCCACTCCCTCGCCTGTTCTTCAATGGTTGGGGTTTCCTCGTCCGGCGGTGGCGCATCGAGGACCTGGCCAATTCCGCCTTCGGTAATGGGAGCGGAAGGTTCGTTTGAATCGCCGCCAGAGGACGCCTCGTCTTTCGAATCCTCTCCTCCGGGCTCGTCATCTCCATCCTCTTTGCTCGAGTCTTGCCCTGTTTCCGACTCCGATTCAAGGAGGCTGTAGATCTGCTCCGCGCTCATTCCACGGAAGCGGTTATCAATCAAAACCCCATCGGGCAGGCTGAGTCCGGCGTCAACAAGCAAGGGATTGATGGCGAAGTCGCACGCTACATTCCACCGTTTCGGATCGCGACCGAAGCGGCGCACATGATGGTGCAGGGCCGGGTGCATGACTTCGTGCGCCAGGGTCCCGGCCAGTGTCGCCGCGTTCAGCGTTTCAACAAACTCGGGATTATAGAAGAGCGACACACCATCTGTGGCCATCGTTGGAATCGACCGGCACTCGTGCCCCTTCAAGTGGAACAGGAGCGAGCCGAAGAAGGGATGGTCCAGGATGAGAGTGGTACGGGCCTTTTGAATACGCAGTGCGGTTTGCGTCTCATGTCTCATGCCGCCGCGGGCGCCTCCATGTACGCGGACATGCGGTTGAAAATGTCGTCGGCGCTTGGGGTCTCAGCGGGTTCGGCTGTCTCGCGGCTGCGCAACAGGCCATCCATTTCGGCGACGATGTTGGCAGCGTCGGCGGCTGTGGTGACGCGCAGCAGGTCATGCTTCTTGAGGTCCTGAGCGGAGTAGTTGCAGAGCCGCTCTTTCACCTGATCCACAAAGCGGTTCAGCTCTGTGTCGCCGTTCACGTTAAGGCGCGGCAGGATCTCCACCAGGTCCAGAACATTGGTGACCAAGGAGCCGTGGAAGCGCGACTCCGGCTCGTTAAGCCGGTCGACCATGTGAGCGACCACCTCGCGTAACCGCCTCCAGAGGTCTTCAGTTCCGCGCATCAGCGATTCGCGGACGTTGGCATCGATCTCGCGCGAGACCCGCGCCTGCTCCTCGGCCGACATCTGCACGCGGAAGTCGGCGCCGGACGGAATGGGCAGGACTTCGAGTTTGACGCCGAACTTCTTCCTCAGCTTTTCCGGAGCCGGGTAATCTTCCCCGCGGAAGAGCCCGTTCAACTCCGGTCTGACTTGCTCGATGTACTGCGGATAAACGCGGAGAAAGCTCTCCACACCCTGCTCGAAACCGGCCTCGAACTCGCGCATGCGCTCCATGAGATCGAAGTAGAAGTTCGCAGGCAGGAGCCGAAACCCTTCGTCGGACCAGGGAAGCGTAATCTTGTAAAAGTGCTGCCGTATCTGGCCTGCGAGCGTGCGGAGTTCATCGAGTTTGTCGGCGCCACGCAATAGTTGCTTGTTGTAGCGGCCCGCGCCCGGATGCGCACCGTGTTGATCGGCAACATCGCGGCTGACCTTGCGGTCGTGTTTGACCGCCGTCCAGATGCTGATGTGGACGGCGGCGAGCATTGCGCGTTCGGTAATCATTGAATGACCTCCTGTTATGTTGCTCACCACATAACAGGAGTTATGTGGTGTTTAAAGTTATGTTGCGTAGCAGTGTCAATGCTCAGTAATCATGCGGTTATGAAGCGCTGCTGACGCAACATAAGTAATCAGAGAGAACGGAGGAAAGCCATCAGAGATGG
>Ga0326727_10007156_pt1 | contig 29809 bp, 24 predicted proteins | sample MB2enrmetagenome_FD_207643 | JGI IMG/M metagenome (GOLD analysis project Ga0326727, IMG submission 207643) | Lab enriched peat soil microbial communities from McLean, Ithaca, NY, United States - MB29MY | ecosystem: Environmental > Terrestrial > Soil > Wetlands > Peat | place: USA: New York... | reverse complement strand
ACCGGCGGGCAGCCACCCGCGGTTGTTGGGCGGCTCGGCCAGCCACGCGGCGGTGGCGGCCAGCTTCTTCGCGCCGGTCCAGTTGGTCGGGGTCGTGGGCGAGGATTTTCCCAAGGCCTGCTTGCAACTCTACCGCAAGCATAAGATCAATCTGGAGGGGCTGCAAATCGTGCCCGGCAAAACCTTCCATTGGTCGGCGGAATACGAAGTCAATATGAATAATAGGCGGACACTGGCGACCGAACTGGGGGTGTTCGAGACCTTTACGCCGCGCCTGCCCGCCTCCTACCAAAAGAGCCGGTTTGTGCTCCTGGCCAACATCGCCCCCGCCTTGCAGAACCACGTGCTGGACCAGATGAGGCGGCCCAGGTTCGTCGTGGCCGACACGATGGATTTGTGGCTGAACATCGCGCTGCCGGAGTTGCTGAGGCTGCTGCGGCGGGTGGACGGCTTGGTGCTCAACGATAGCGAGGCGCGGCAGTTGACAAAAGAGGACAACCTGTGGCGTGCGGCGCGGCAAATTCATCGACTCGGACCGCGGCACGTGATTATCAAGAAAGGCGAGCACGGGGCCATGCTTTCCAGCGGGGGGCGCCTGTTTGTATCGCCGGCGTTTCCCCTGGCAAAGGTCGTCGATCCGACCGGGGCGGGTGATTCGTTTGCCGGCGGCATGATGGGGTACCTGTCCGCCGCAACGGGGTCCATTGATGCGAACCTGCGCCGGGCGATGATCTACGGAAGCGTGGTGGCGTCATTTTGTTGCGAAGGCTATGGGCTGGAATCAACGACGCGGCTGACGCGGCGGGCGATTGAAAAGCGGGTGCGGGAGCTGGAGGAAATCGCCCGTTTTTAAAGCCGGATTGGCATATTTTAGGCTGTCATTTTATGTACGGTTTGTGATTGAACAATCCACCGCTCCCCGTAGGATCGCATGGAGTTTGATAGGCATCTTCACGGTTGGGCCGATGGACGCGTGCATGAACTCAAGTGTTGACCGGTCACGAAACGGCTTCCTTGCGGCAGCCGGGGCGCTGGCGGTGTCGCCAACGTGTTTTGGGGCAAGGGCCGCGGACGATGGGGCGGGCTGGTTTGCCATTACTGTGGCGCCCCGTTTTTATCAGAGCGCGGCGTTTTACGGGTGTTGCGCGTTGGTGGCGCTGGCGGCGGCCGCGGCCTGCTATCGGATGGCCCATCGTTGGCGGCAGCGCCGCAAGAAACAGCGCGACGAGGACGTTATCGGTTTGATCAACGAATGGACGCGGTGCCTCCAGGAGGAAGTGGCGCGGCGCAAGCAAGCCCACAGCGCCCTGAAGGAGACACAGGAATTCATGTTGCGCCAGGAGCGTCTGGCGGCGGTGGGCCAATTGGCCGCCGGCCTGGCGCATGAGTTCAATAATGTCATGACCATCGTGCAGGGCCACGCGTCGCTCCTGATGGATAATCCCAACCTGGACGAGGAATCCGTTAAATCGCTCAACCACATCTCCGATGGAGTGGATCGAATGGCCGCGCTCATCAAACAAATGCTCGCCTTCAGCCGCAAGCAGGTGATGCAGCAGAAGGCATTGGACGTGGAGGAAACGTTGGGCCGGACGGCCGGCATGTTGCGCCGGTTGCTGGGCGAAGACAGGGTCTTGCGCTTTAATATCGCCTCGAATTTGCCCCCCATTCTGGCGGATCCGGAGATGTTTCAACAAATCATTGTCAATCTGGCGGTCAACGCGCGGGATGCCATGAGCACTGGCGGGCAATTGACCATTGGCGTCGCCGAGGCTCAATTCGGCCCGTCCGATGCCAACCCCAAAACGGGGCGCAAGGCCGGCCGCTACGTGCGCTTGAGCGTGGCCGACACCGGCTCCGGCATGGACAGGACGACCATCGATCATTTGTTCGAACCCTTTTTCACGACCAAAGAAGTCGGCAAGGGGTCGGGTCTGGGATTGGCGACCGTCTATGGGATGGTCAACCAGCACCAGGGCTTTATCGAGGTCGATAGCAAAATCGGCCAGGGAACCAGCTTCGACATCTTCTTCCCAGTCACCGACCAGAAGCTGGAGAGCCCCGCGGTGAAACCACCGCCGGGCCAGGTGCGCGGCGGCAAGGAAACGGTCCTGGTGGTCGAGGACGAAGAGGCGGTGCGCGAACTGGTCTGCGAAATCCTCCGAGTCCACGGTTACGACGTCGTGCAGGCCGCCGACGGCCCGGACGCCTTGCGTGTGTGGCAAAGCAGGAAGCGGATCGATTTGCTATTGACAGATATGACGATGCCCAACGGCCTGTCGGGGCGCGATCTGGCGGCCAAGTTATGGGAGAGCAATCCTCGGTTGCCGGTCATCTTCAGCAGCGGTTACAGCCAGGAAATGATCGAACGGGGCGGAGAGGCCCGCCCGGGGGTGGTTTTCCTGCCCAAACCCTACGTGCCGGTTCAACTGACCCAAGCCGTGCGCCAGGCGCTCGATGCCATCCAACCCGGCGCTCCCACCGTGGCCACGCCGGCGGGTTGAGTTTGATTTGCCGCCATGACACCCGAGGAAAGAATCCAAAAGCTCGCCGCCTTTCCAAGAATGGATCCCAACCCCGTGCTGGAGCTTGGCAGCGACGGCGCCATGAGCTATTGCAACGACGCCGCCCGGCACCTGGCCGCCTCTTTGGGCGCGGAGTCTCCGGCCGCCATTCTGCCCCCCGACATCAAGGCCATCATTATCGAGTGCCTTGCCAGCGGGCAGAACACGATGAACCTGCAAACCCGCTTGCAGCGGCGGACCATCTCCTGGTCTTTCATTCCCCTGGTGGAGAGCCAGACCGTCCACTGCTATGGGACGGAGATCACCGAGCGTCTGAACCTGGAGGCCCAATTGCGGTACTCGGTGAAAATGGAGGCCGTGGGACAGTTGGCCGCCGGAGTGGCCCACGATTTCAACAACATCCTGACCATCATCCAGGGCCATGCCGACCTGTTGGTCCAAACCGGCAGGCTGGACGATACAAACGAACGGTCCATCCGCAAAATCTCCGGCGCGGCCGAGCGGGCCGGCCAGCTCATCAGACAGTTGCTCATGTTCAGCCGCAAACAGGTCATGCAGCAGCGCCAGGCGGATTTGAACCAAATCATCGACAATCTCAGCCCCATGCTGCGCGGGTTGGTCGGTGAACACGTTGCCTTCGAGTTCCGTCCCGCTCCCAACCTGCCCGCCGTCTGCGTCGATGTCGGTATGATCGAGCAGGTTCTGGTCAACCTCGCGCTCAATTCCCGCGACGCCATGCCTGCCGGAGGCAAGCTCGCCCTGGCCACGTCGCCGCAGACGCTGGATCCCGTCGTTTCGGTGCTCAATCCAGAGGCCCGCCCCGGCAGCTTCGTCTGCCTGAGCGTGGCCGACTCCGGCTGCGGGATGAGCCCGGCCACCATCAGCCATTTGTTCGAGCCTTTTTTCACCACCAAAGAACCGGGCAAAGGCACCGGCCTGGGACTGGCGACGGTCTATGGGATCGTCAAGCAACACCAGGGGTGGGTGGTCGTGGACAGCCAGGAAGGGGCCGGTTCGACCTTCACACTTTTCTTCCCCATCGCTTCCAAACCGGCCGAGGCCGCCGCCCCGCCTCCCTCCCCGGCCGCCGAGCAGGAGATGAGCACGGCGACCCTGGCGCGCGGGGAGGAGACGATACTGGTGGTCGAGGACGAGCCGGTCTTGCGCGAGCTGGTGGTCAGCATCCTGGAGTTATGCGGCTACAAAGTGTTCCAGGCCCCAAACGGCGTTGCGGCCCTGGCGGTGTGGGAAGAGCACAAAAGCGAGATAGATTTATTGTTGACTGATATGGTGATGCCCGAAGGAATCTCCGGCAGGCAGTTGGCCGCCCGGCTGCAAGCCGAGGACCCCGGCCTGAAAGTGATTTACACCAGCGGATACAGCCCGGGCATGGCGGGCAAGGACATCGCCCTGCTGGAGGGCTTCAATTTCCTGGCCAAGCCGTACCCTCCCAACCGGCTGGCCCACGTCGTCCGCGAGTGTTTGGACGCCAACCGCCAGGACGAGGGGAAAAAGTAACGCCTTTTTTGCGGGGCCTCCTTTTTAAACGTGCATTTTTGGGGCGGGCACACTAGCTTGCGGGCCGTGGTTTGGATCATTGTTTTGCTTTGTCTCGCAATCGTCGGCGCCTCGGGATATTACCAGGGTCCCGTGCGGGGCGCGTTCACCTTCCTGGGCCTGGTGTTTGGCGCGGCGCTGGCCGGGCCGCTCTCCCCCCTGACCAAGCACCTGCTGCCGGTCGTCGGGCTGACACACCCGGTTTGGCAGATATTCCTGCCGCAGGCCATTGCTTTCGTGCTCGTGCTGATTGTTTTCAAAATCGCCGGACAGGTTTTGCACCAGAGAGTCGCCGTTCATTTCAAGTATAAGGTCGATGAAAAGAAACTCCTGGCCTGGCAGCGGATGTACGCGCGGCTCGGCATGTGCGTGGGCCTGCTCAACGGGACGGTTTATTTCATTTTGTTGATGATCCCGCTTTATGTCGCCGGTTATTTCACCGCCGAAGCGGCCTCGGGGGAGGGGGACCCGTCCACCGCGCAGTTTTTAACGCGGACGCGGGCCGAGTTGCAGCACGAGAAAATGGATCACGTGCTGGCGGCATACGATCCGACGCCCGCGCAGGTCTATCAAGCGGCGGATATCGCGAGCCTGGTGCTGCACAATCCATTGCTCAAAAGCCGGCTCATCCATTACCCCCCGCTCCTCCAACTGGGCGAGCGCGGCGAATTCAAGGACCTGGCCAATGACGTCACGTTGCTGGAGATGATGGATTCCCGCGCCAGGATCGCCGACATCATCAAATACCCCAAAGTGCAGGCGATCCTGACCAATGGCGCCATCACCAGCGAGATTTCCGGCATGATCGGCAACGACCTCGATGACCTGGAGCAGTACTTGAAGACCGGACATTCGCCCAAATTTGACGTCGAAACCGTCCTGGGCGTATGGAAAATTGACCGCGGGGGCACCGTCGCCCAGATGCGCCGGCGCCAGCCGGGACTGACCCCCGTTCAGTTGCGCCAGATGGAGGCCGAGTTATACCCGGTCATCGCGGGGCTTTCGTTGACAGCCCTGCCGGACAACGAGTTCATTTTGAAGAAACAAAGCGCCAGCGGCCCGGAGAACCCCGTCGTGGCCGCGGGCACCTGGAAGAGAGAGGGCGCCACCTACCAGGTCGTTCTGCCGGGTTCGCATCCGGAAACTTGCGAGATCGAAATCCAGGACGGCAACAAACTGCTTCTGCCCAAAGACCGTTACGTGCTGGTGTTCGACAAGGAAATGTAGGAAAAAGGGTTGTGGTTTGAACCTGCCGAACAGATGAATATTCACGAATTCCAAGCCAGGCAATTGCTCGCTCAATACGCTGTGCCCCTGCCGGCGGGCGATGTCTGCGACTCCGCCGAAGCCGCAAAAAGCGCCGCCGCCGCCCTGTTGGCCACGGGGGCGTCGCGGGTCGTGATCAAGGCGCAAATCCATGCCGGGGGACGCGGCAAGGGCGCTTTCAAGAGCGGATTCCACGGCGGCGTGAAACTTTGCCAAAGCGCCGACGAGGCCTTTGAGATTGCCAGGGCGATGCTGGGCCAAGTGCTGGTCACAAAACAAACCGGCGCCGAGGGCCGTCTGGTCAGCAAGCTGCTGGTCGTCGCGGCGCCCCAAATCATCAAGGAACTCTATTGCGCCGTCCTTCTCGACCGCGCCATCTCCCGTCCCATCGTCATGGCCAGCACCGAAGGGGGGATGGACATCGAACAAGTTGCGGCCAGCCAGCCGGAGAAAATCATCAGGGAAGTCGTCCATCCGGCCGTTGGGCTGATGGCCTTCCAAGGCAGGAAACTGGCGGTGGCCCTGGGCCTCAAGGGCGAGTTGATCGCCGCGGGCGCCAAAGTCTTTGCCGGCCTCTACAAATGTTGGTGGGAATGCGACGCCAGCCTGGTGGAAATCAACCCCCTGTGCATCGTCGCCGGCAACGATGGCCGGGAGACTCTGATGGCGGTCGATGCCAAGGTGACCCTGGACGACAATGCGCTCTACCGCCATCCAAACATCCAGGCCATGCGCGACTTGGCCGAAGAAGCGCCGCTGGAAATCGAGGCCAGCAAGCATAATCTCAATTACATCAAGCTCGACGGCACCATCGCCTGCCTGGTCAACGGCGCCGGCCTGGCCATGGCGACGATGGACATCATCCAGCATTACGGCGGGCAGCCGGCCAACTTCCTGGATGTCGGCGGCGGAGCCAGCGAGGAGCAGGTGACCGCGGCCTTCAAAATCATTCTCAGCGATCCGAACGTCAAAGGCATCCTGGTCAACATCTTCGGCGGCATCATGCAGTGCGACATCATCGCCGCCGGCATTGTGGCGGCGGTCAAGGAAACCCGCCTGCGGCTCCCCCTGGTGGTCCGATTGGAAGGCAACAATGTGCGTCTGGGCAAACAAATCCTCCGCGATTCGGGCCTGCCCATCATCAGCGGCGATTCCATGGCCGACGCGGCGCAAAAAGCCGTGCAGGCGGCCCGATCATTATGATTGACGAATTGACACTGGCGAGAATCAACGGCCTCTACATCTGTCCGCCCGACGCCGGACCGGGATGGCGCGAAGCGATGGCGGCGGGGATCGATATGTCTCTGATCGAAAGCGCTCTGGAGCAAACCCCTGAAGAAAGGCTGGACGAGCATCAGCAAGTCCTGGATTTTGCGCTGGAAATTCAACAAATGCGGGTCATCGATGCGCCAAAATGACAAGCTGTTGCTCGAGCGGCTGCGAAAAAGCCAGGTCGAATTCGTCATTGTCGGAGGCGTTGGCTGTCTCCTTTATGGGGCGCCATTGGTCACTTATGACCTCGACGTATGCATTCGCTTGACATCGCAAAACTTTCATCGCATCGAAGGCGCCGTAAGAGATTTGCATCCCTATCACCGCCTGACCCCCAATAAACTCCCCTTTGAACTGACCGATGAACTCTGCACCCGCTTGAAGAACATTTACCTTCAGACCGACTTGGGAAAATTAGACTGCCTCGGCGAGATCGCCGGGGTGGGAGACTATGACAATGTTGTCGAACACTCCCTGGTCATGCCGTTTTCATTTGGTGACTGCCGCGTCCTCACGCTGGAGGCATTGATGGAGTCCAAGCGGGCGACGGGCAGAGACAGGGATCTGGTTGCGCTGGCCTACCTCCGCGCCATTAAAGACCGGCCCAAATCCGCGGAAAACGGGCACTCTCAATAATCATCCAATTCTATGTCCATACTCGTTGACTCTCACACCAAGGTCCTGGTTCAGGGCATCACGGGCGGCTTTGGCGCCAAGCACACCCAGCTTTCGCTTGACTACGGCACGCAGGTCGTGGCCGGCGTCACGCCGGGCAAGGGCGGACGGGCTTTTGAACATGCCGGCAGGCAAATCCCCATATTTGACACCGTGAGCCAGGCCGCCCGGCGGACCGGCGCGACGGCTTCCGCCATTTTTGTTCCGCCCCCCTTTGCCGCCGACGCGATTCTCGAGGCGGCCGACGCCGGGCTGGACCTGATCGTCTGCATCACCGAAGGCATTCCTGTCAATGACATGGTCAAAGTCAAAGAGGCCCTGCGGGGCGGCCATTCCAGGCTCATCGGCCCCAATTGCCCCGGCGTGGTCACCCCCGGCGAAGGGCCTGACTCCACGGGCGGATGCCGCATCGGCATTGCGCCGGGCTACATTCACAAGAAGGGCCGCGTCGGCGTCGTCTCCCGCAGCGGCACCCTCACTTACGAGGCGGTCTGGCAATTGACCTGCCGCGGGGCGGGCCAATCCACTTGCGTGGGCATCGGCGGCGATCCCGTCAACGGCACCTCGCACCTCGACATCATCAAGATGTTCAACGACGACCCGGACACCCAGGGCATCATCGTCATCGGCGAGATCGGCGGCACGGCCGAGGAAGAGGCGGCCGAATGGATCCAGAATCACTGCCGAAAGCCGGTCGCCGGATTCATCGCCGGCGCCACCGCCCCGCCCGGACGGCGCATGGGCCACGCGGGGGCGATCGTCAGCGGCGGCAAAGGCACCGCGGCGGCGAAAATCGCGGCCTTTCGACAGGCCGGCATCGCCGTCGCGCCCACACCGTCGGAAATGGCTGACACGTTGCTGAAAATGATGTGATCTTTCAATTGCCGGGCGCTGTAATGTGCGCCGCGGCGGCGGCTATTCTCTTTTCCAGCACCGGCGCCTTGGAGGGCACGGCGACAATCAGGCGCCGATAGACGTTGACCGCCTGCTCCCACTGTTGCTGGTCTTCGCAGATGCGGGCCGCGAATTCCCCCGCCCGCTCCACCCAGTAGGGAACAAAATTGGCCGGATCGTAATTGTACACGACGTTGCAATAATGCCGCAGCGCCTCTTTCGGGTTATGCTCTTTCTCCGCGATGACACCCAGGCCCACTTCCGCCTGGCAGCGGGCGGCCACACTGACCGAGGCGGGCGAAAAACCGAGGATGTTGCTGTACATCAGCGCCGCCTGGGTGTACACGTTGGTGTCCGATTTCAGGTCCGCCCACAATCCATAGTAATCACCCAGCCGCCCCAGCGCCTCGATCGCAATGGCGTTGGTGGGAGCGCCATTGGTCAGCTTGCTGATGGCGGCGATGGCGTCGCGGAAGAAGGTCTCGTTGGTGGGCTCGGCCTGGAATTGTTGCAGCGCCGTTTCGCCCAGGGCGAAATAGGCGCGGGCGGCCAGCGGCGCCGGCGTGTTGGTATCGCTCACCAGTGCCGCGAAATAGATGCGGGCCTGGTCGGGGTCCTGGCGGGCCAGCGCCGCGCGCCCGGCGCCCAACTGCGCCTGATACGCCAGGTCGCCGGCGCCCGGAAACTTCTGGAAAAGCACTTGGTAGTTCTTTTCCGCCGCCGCGAAATCATCCTGGTTGAAATAAAATTCAGCCACCCAGTTCTGGGCCCACGGGGCAAGCGCGTTGGTGGGATAACGCGCCACAAAATTGGTGAATCTCATCAGCGCCTCGTTCGTCCGCCCTTCCTTGTCATAGTCCAGCGCCAGGTGAAACTCCACCTCCGGCAGCCGGGGATGGCCCGGATGATTGGTCATCCACTGGTTATACGTCGCGACGGCGGCGCTCCAGTTGCCCTCATGGTCGTAGGTGCGGCCGATGGCGTACTGCACCTCGGCCAACAGCGGCGTCTGGGGCGCGCGGGCCAACAGTTGGGTGAAAACCTCTCGCGCCATCGGGTAATTGTAATTCCCGTTCCAATACTTTGCCTCCAACAGCAGGCCGCGGTCGCCAAAGTAGCTGTCCGGGTACCAGCGCAAAATCTTTTCCACCGCCGCCGCCGCCGCGGTCTCGTTAGTGCGGTGGATCTCCGCCTCGGCAATCTGATAGAGGGCCTGGTCAAACAGCTTGTTGGTCACGGCGGGCATCTTGTCGTATTGTTCGAGCACCCGGTTGTAATTGCTCACCGCCCCCGCGTAATTCCCCTGCTCGAACTGCGCGTCGGCCAGCTTGAAAACGGCCTCCGCCTGATCCTCCCCATAAGGCAGATGGGCCGCCGCTTGCTCGAAGTCTGCTTTGGCCTGCGCTACGTTGCTCCCCAGCCAGTCGCACCAGCCGCGATCCAGGTGCGCCTTGGCCGTCAGCGGGCTGTTGGTGAAATCGCCGATGACGATGTCGAAATTGCTGAGGGCTTTTTCCAGCAGATTCGTGGGCGCGGGGGCGGCGCCCGAAGGGCTGGCATAAGCCTTGAGGTACAATTCTCCCAGGCTCAGACGGGCCGCCTCCTGCCCCGGTGCCCGCGGCTGGCCGGCGATCAGGCTCTCCAGCGCCGCAATCGCGGCTGCCGGCGGGTTGAGGGCGACGGTCAATCGGACCGTTTCGGTCAGGGCGCGCCGCCGGTCGTCGGCCGTCAAACTGTCAACTAGATTGTTCGTGTAAGCCTGCAGTGCCTCCGCCGGACGCCCCAGTTTCTCGAGTGTTTCCCCCCGCAGAAATACCCCCGCCGCCACGTGCTCCCGGCCGTAAGCGGCGTCGAGCAGCTTGCCGCTGCCCTCCAGCGCGTCGGCGGCGTGCCCGTCGGCCAACTCCATCTGGCAAAGCAGATATTGCCGGTGCCAGCGCATGTCGGCCGTCAACGCGGCGGGCGCCAGGCGGCCGAGAGCCTGTTCGCCCTCGGCATAGCGATGCTCGCTGAAAAAGGCCTCCCCGAGCAACAACACTCCCATGCTCGCAAACTCGTTTGTTGCCTCCGCCGCGGCGGCGCGCCCAAACAGACCGTCGGCGGGCTGCAACAGATTGATGACTCGCGCCCATTGGCCCTGCCGGGCGTAGGCCTCCGCCTCGTCGTAAGACGCCTCCAGCCGGTGCGGCGAAGGCATCGTCGCCACGTTGGCAAACCCCTCGGCCGCGTGTTGATAGTCGCCCTCGCCCAGGCGCGCCTTGGCCGTCCAAAACACATATTCCAGCGCCAGATCGGAGGCGCCCCCAAAGGAGTGGGTCAGCAACTCAATGGCGCCCGTGTAGTTGGATTGTTCCAGGCGCGACCGCGCCAGGTAAAGAACGGCGTTCGCCCGGTGGGGGTAATTGGTGAAGGTAGTCAAAAAACTGCTCAAACTGCTCTCGGCCAAAGGATACTGCCCGTCCACAAAAAGTTTGAGCGCCGACCGAAACGCCAGGTCCGCCGGCGTGTCCGCTGATGCCGGCTCCGCGCCCGCGCGCGCTCCGCCCAGTCCGGCCCAAAGCAATAGGGCCGCCGCAAGGCAGGCCGCCCCCCCGGCGCCATCCCTTGATCGCCCGATCATTCCGCGCGCGCGCATCGCCGCATTATTCAACAAAGCCGCGGGTGAGGCGACTGAATAATTCATTGCGGAATGGGCGGCGGGTGCATTTCGCTTTTTTGGGCGCCTCTTTTGTGGAGCGCGGTGGCAGAGCGCAGCGGCGACACCGCTTTCGACTTTACAGAGGCGCTCCGAACTTCCGAGGCGGCGGAAATCACCTCGCATCAAAGCGGCGTCGCGCCCGTGTTCCCTTTTGCCGCCGCACTCCATATCAAACCGCCCCCGGCGGCAGCAAGTCGAAAAAAACCAAATGCGCCCATGGGCGGCAATTACCCGCAAGGATCAATTCTTGCCCGATGGAATGACGCCCTTGTCGATGAGTTTTTGCAGTTTGGGGCGGATGACAAATTGGCAGTAGTTCTGGTGGGTGTGATTGTTGTAGTAGTTCTGGTGGTAGTCCTCCGCCGGGTAAAAGGCCTTCAAGGGAACAATTTCCGTGACGATGGGCGAGGAATACTCATGGGCGGCCTCGGCCTTGGATTTTTCGGCGGCCAGTTTCTGCGCCTCGTCGGCATAAAGGATGATCGAGCGGTATTGGGTGCCGACGTCGTTGCCCTGGCGGTTCAGAGTGGTCGGGTCATGGGCTTCCCAGAAGATTTCCAGGAGCTTTTCGTACGAAATGACCGCCGGATCGAATTGAAGCTGGATGACTTCGGCGTGGCCGGTGGCGCCGGTGCAAACCTCCTCATAAGAGGGGTTGGGTGTCGTGCCTCCGGCGAATCCGGGCCTGACCGATTTGACGCCGGGAATGCGCTGGAATACGGCCTCGGCGCACCAGAAGCAGCCGCCCCCAAAAGTGGCCAGTTGCAGTTTGGCGGGGGAATTGGTCGGGACGGGTTGGGCTTCCATAGCGGGTGAAAGTAATATGCAAAGCAGCAGCGCGGCCCAGGGCCGCGGCGGTGCCTTGCGAAAACCGATGACTGTCATAAACAACCTCAACACCATGCCACGGGGCGCCAAATTTACAATCCATCTTTCTTTGATTTTGTCCTTTAATGTTCTCCCGCCTTCTGCCATACTGATAAACTATGAAACTCAGAATCGGGGAGGTTTTTGTTTCTTCTTTCGCCTTTGCCTTCGCGGCAAACGCGCTCACCCCAACCATCATCACCCAGCCCCAAAGCATCACCGTGAACAACGCCTCGGCGGCGGCCTTCACCGTCGTGGCCACCAATGCCGCCGCCTACCAGTGGCAGTTTCAATCTAATAACATCCCGGGCGCGACCAACGCCACCCTCAGCCTCGATGACGTGAGCACCAATCAGGCCGGATTTTACACGGTGGTCGTCTCCTCCGACGGCGGTTCGGTGACAAATCCGACCCCGGCTCAATTGACAGTCGTGCCCGGGACGGTGGTGCAGGTGACCTTTTCCGGGTACGCCGGCGGCGCCAGCAACAGTCTGTTCCTCCAACTCTTCGATCATGACAAGCCGGCGACGGTCCAGAACTTCCTCCATTACATTACCGCGGGCGCCTTCGCCAACAACATGATCTGGGACCGCTGCGTGCCGCGCTTTGTCCTCCAAGCCGGCGGTTATTTCGCGGCAGACCGCACCAACGGCTTTCCGCCAGACCTCTATTCCATCCAAACCTACTATACGGAGAACCAGGGCCTTTCGCCGTGGTTTCCCTGGCAAGTGGACAACGAATACAACGTCGGGCCGGTGATTCACAACCGCTTTGGCACCGTGGCGATGGCCAAGGAGTCCAGTGGGCCCGACACGGCGTCGAGCGCGTTCTTTTTCAATTTGGCGGACAACTCGACCAATCTGGACAATCAAAACGGCGGGTTCACCGTCTTCGGCCGCATTCTCGACGGCACCAACGTTTTGCAGTACTTCAACACGCTGGGCAAGCCGTTCAATGGGGTTTTTGACAATGGCGCCGCCCCCTTCACCGACCTCCCGGTCAATTACCGCGGCACCGATGTGCCGCCCGGGGATTCGAATTTGTTCTTTGGCGATTTCTCCATTGTCCCTCCGGCCCCCGCTCTGGACACAAATCCGCCCAGCCTCGTTTTGCTCTACCCCACCAACGGCGCCACCGTGACCAACGCCCACGTGGTTCTGCAAGGCACGGCCAGTGATGATGTCAGCCTGGCGCGTGTGGTGGTCAATTTGACTGAATCGACCAATGGTACTTTTGCAAACGTATTCGGAGCCGACGCGATAGGCACGACCAATTGGTCGCTCGATCTCGGGATTCTGTCACCCGGGACGTACAACTACACCACCAACCAAATCGTGGCGCAAGACGGCGCCGGCAATTTTTCCGCCCCGCTGGTGGGGTCGTTCATTGTGCCGCAGTTTCCATTTCACGCCTTTACCAACGGCCCGGGCACATTGACATTGTCCACCAACTTGAACCCCACCAATCTCAACGTCGGTTCCCGCTACGCAATCGTGGCCAAACCGTTGAAAGGATGCCTCTTCGTGTGCTGGAGCAATGCTTGGGGCATGACCTTCAATCCGTCCAACTCGTTCATCTTCACCAACGGAACAGCGATGACGGCCTTTTTTGTCTCCAACACCCTGGCGGGCGATCTCTCCTTTAAGTCTCCCACCGCCAATCAGAAACTGACCAACGGCACTGTCACCCTGGCCGGAAAAATCGTCTCCACCAATGCCACCGTCACTTGCCAGATTTTCTCCCAAAGCACCAGCAACGCCGTCACCGCCCCGATCGCCACCACTGCAAGCAACACCTGGTCCATCCCGCCTCAGCAACTGGCGCCGGGATCTTATATCGCGCAGGCGGTTGCGCGCGACACGCGGGGCCGATGCACGGTCGTTTCCGAGGAATTTACCGTCCTGGCGCCTTTGAGCGTGACCATCCTGGGCCACGGTACTACCTCTCCCACCAATGGGGCCTTTCTGCAGGTGGGAACCGATTACACCATCAAGGCCACGGCGGCCGTCAGCAATTCGTTCTTCGCCTGGCTGGGCAGTTCCTTCATTTCGATCAGCCCATCTGTCACTTTTTCGATGAGTGACGGCGCGGCGATCACGGCGGTGTTTGTCTCCAACACGCTGCCAAAGGGAAGCCTCTCGATTGTGTCTCCGGCCGCCAACGCAACCGTGGCGACCAACGTTTTCACCGTGAGTGGCCACGCATCGGCGGCGCTGGCGGGCGGACAAATCACCTGCCAGCTCTTCACCAACAGCGTCATGGCCGGCATCGCTCAATTGGCCGCCATCAGCGGCACCAATTGGTCGCTCCCCATGAACGATCTGCCGCAGGCGGCCTATACGCTGGTCGTCGTTGCCTCGGACCCGCTGGGAAGAACCACTTTGGCCACGCAAAGTTTCACTGTCAATTACTACCCCGGTATCGCCGGAACCTACGAGGGGCTCATCATTGGAACCAACAGCGGTGGAACCAATGAAATCACCGCGACCAACTCGGGATACTTCAGCCTGACCTTGACCAAAACCGGATCGTTCAGCAGCGACTTCTACCTCCCCTTTCTCACCATCCCCGTAATCTATGAGTTCGGCGCGACCGGCAGCTTGCCCTTGTCCGCGGGCTATAAATCGGGCACAAACACCATTCCCGTCACTCTCAATCTTGCCGTCGATCTGACCAACGGCACCTGCCAAATCACCGGCAACCTGGTGTTTCAGGGGTGGTTCACCTCCAGCGTTCTGGGCTACCGCGTGATGACCAAGCTGTCCACCAACACCACCCCGGCCATCGGAAAATACGTTCTTGACCTTTCGCCGGTCAATCCCTCCAACGCCCCCGCGGCTGACAGTTACGCCACCGTCTCGGTTGCCTCCACCGGCACTTTGACCGTCAGTGGCACGCTGGCGGACAATTCGACTTTCTTGCAATACCCCGGCGTATCGAAAGACGGCGTCTGGCCCCTCTACTACAAGCTCTACAGCGGGAAGGGCCTTCTGATCGGCTGGCAAACCAATACCGCTTCCAACACCTGCATCGGCCAATTGACCTGGGTCAAGCCGAAGGTCGCGGGAACCTATTACACCAACGGCTTCACCGAGGAGTTGACTGACTTCGGCGCGCGTTATGTGCCGCCAGTCACCAACACACAATATCAAATCATCTTTCAAAGCGGCACGCTGACCAACTCCGTGACGAATCTGTTGACAGTCAATAAATACGGACAATTCGTCCCCGCCACCGGCCCGACGGATACGGATAAACTGTCCATCAGCCTCTCCTCGGCGGGAGTTCTGACCGGGAGCATTTACAACACCGCTGACAAAAAAACGCTCCAGTTCGCAGGCGCTTTCATCAGTCCGTCCGAGGGCGGGAGCGGATTCGTTCTCGATACCGACGGCCAGACAGGTTCGTTCCAGATCGGCCTGTTATCGCGGTGACCGCGCCCTAATGACCTCGCTTCTCCTGGCAAGCGGCAACCCCCACAAGGCGGCGGAAATCCGCCAAATCCTCGGCCCGCGCGTTCGCGTGCTGACGTTGCGGGATTTTCCCGGCGCGCCCGCGCCGCCGGAAACGGCGGAAACCTTCGACGGCAATGCCCGCCTGAAAGCCGAGGGCCTGGCCGCCTGGTTGTCCGCGCACCCGCCGGACACGCCTCGCATCGACTACGTTCTGGCCGACGATTCCGGTTTGGAAGTCGATGCGCTGGACGGCGCGCCGGGCGTTCATTCGGCGCGGTTTGCGGGCGGCGGCGGCGCCAACTCTCCGGATTCCGCCAATAATGCCAAGCTGCTGCGCTGCCTGGAGGGCGTCCCGCCGGAGCGGCGGACGGCGCGCTTCCGCTGCGTCCTGGCGCTGCGGGGGCCGCTCTTTTCCGGCGCCCCGGGCCGGACGTCTGTTTTTGAGGGCGCATGCGAGGGCCGCGTGGCCTTGCGCGCCGCCGGCGCGGGCGGCTTTGGCTACGATCCCCTGTTTGTGCCGGAGGGCTGCGCGCAATCGTTTGCCGAACTGGGCGAAGATGTCAAGAATAAGATAAGCCACCGCGCCCGCGCCCTCGAAAAGCTCGCCCGTTTCCTGGCCCCCGCCTGAGCCTGGGAGCCGTCAGGAAATAACATTTACAAATATGACGCCGGGATTTTGGTGGCTGGCAAGGAGCGAGTGAGGAGCATATCCGCATGGATCTGTGACGAGCGAGCAACGCCGCCAGCCGCCAAAAGACCAAGTCAGATTGTCAATGTTATTTCTTGACGGCTCCCTACTCCTTCTCATCCCCCCAGCGCGGCGTCAGCTCATGCCCGATCCCAAGGTGGTCCAGGACGCGCCCCACCACGCTGTCGATGACCTGCTGGATCGTGGCCGGGCGATGATAGAAGGAAGGGTTGGCCGGCAGAATGACGGCCCCGGCCTGCAATAACAACTCGAAGTTCCGCACGTGGACCAGGCTCAAAGGCGTCTCCCGCGGAACCAAAATCAATTTCCGCTTCTCCTTCAGCGTCACGTCGGCCGCCCGCAGCAGCACGTCCTCGCTGAATCCGTGGGCGATGCGCCCCAGGGTGCCCATCGTGCAGGGGATGACCACCATGGCGTCCAACGGGTTGGAACCGCTGGCGAAGGGAGCGTTCATGCTTTTCAAACTGTGGATGCGCGCTCCTTCCGGCAGGCGCAGGCCGCCGGGCAACTCCTGGGCCAGCACCGCCTGGGCGTAGTTGCTTTGCACCACGTGTATCTGGTGCTGGCGCGGGTCCAGATTATCCAGCAGCCTCTGGGCGTATAACGCCCCGCTGGCTCCGGTGATGGCGACGAGTATTTTCACTCCGCTGCCCTACTCACCGAGCCATCCTGCCAAAACTGCCGAATACAACGACCCCGATTTGCCGCGACACGCCATTGCGCGAACATCTTGCGCCCGCCGTAAGTTCAGTGGCAAGCCTGTTCACGCCAGCCGGTGGAAGCCCGCGCGACAAGGCTGGGCTTGAAAATGTCCCCGATTTGACGGAACATTGTGTTTGTGAACGCTGTAAAAGTAGATAACGCGCATCGAATCCTGATTTCTGCCCTCCGTCCCGGCGACTATTATGAGCCGGAAGTCTTGGGTGAGAATGAGGTTTTGCTCCGGAAGGTGCAGTTGCCGCGCCGCGGGCCGACTTATGCCGAAGCATTGGCCGCAATCGAAGACAGTCCCCTTCGGTTTACGAAAAGCTGGGATGAAATCAAAAAGGAAACCCGGTGATCCTGTTTGACAGCAGCGTTGTCATTGAGGCAAGGGACCCTGATAGTCCATTTCACGATTGGGGCTTCTGAACGTGGACGACCGCACTCACGTCACCTGCCGTCACTCCATGCTCCGGCAGATCGAGGTCAACGCCACGCTTTTAAGTTCAGCAATCATCATTATCTCAAGGGCAAATGTTCCACGCGATTGTGGAGATCTTCGGGCTCTCCGGCCTTCGCGATAATCTCCAAATCGTTAATGCATCCACCAATCGTCACACGGAGTTGATGGGCATAAATAACACCCGCAAAAAACCGGCCTGCCCGCTGCCGCGCTTTGGCCTCGGCCAGCAGGTCCTTGTCTCTTGTAAACAGGGCGCGATTCAACGCCGTAGCCCTTTCCAGCAATTGGTCATCCTCCATCTCAGTGGTGCTGTCCTCCTGTGCCGTTTTAAGATCCACCCCACGGCGCATCAGTGCGCGAGTGATCGGGGCGGGGACATGAACATCCATGTAGAGCTGAATGCTCACCGCAGCTTGCCAAGTAGCCGCAACCGCCCTCGGAGGGGAGAGTCCTTGGATTCCGCCGCCAGCATCTCTGCTTCTTGCAAGCTGGCTTCAATCTCTCTGTCGAATTCCCGCTGATGATCGAAGTAATATGAAAGCGCGGCGTGAATTTGCCCAAGCGAGAGATTCGGATGTTGAAAATGGATCTCGTCCGCGCTCCAGCCGTACGCGATGTGGTCCAGCACCACTTCAATGACCTTGACATTTGTGTCGTCTATCCACGCCCTCCCTTCGGCGTCACGGTGGATGTGGCTCGACGTGTCAACGGCACTCATGGCTTCCTCTCATCATTGGCGCCAGCCTACCCCAGCTTTGGCCCAAAGACAACCCGTTTCACTGTTCCGGGGCAGAAATACACCCCCTTTTTTTGAGCGAAGCGGGCCACTTTCATTTTATTGCCTGTATTCTTCTGCCTTCGCTTTGCTTTTGACTATGTTTGTTTGCTTCTGCGCTCCGGCACCGCACGGCGCACCGTGATTGCTCGCCCCAAAATCGGCGCCCGATCAATCGCCTTTCATAATCTCACCCCTCTCGGCTTGCATTAATACGCGCCGTCGCGTACACTGCCAACGTGACCGCAGCGGAAATCATCGATGAGATCAAGCGCCTGCCCCGTGCGGAACAGAACTGGGTCATCGATTTTGTCCGAAAAGCCGGTGAAGCCCGCCCTCTCACGCCCGACGAACTGGGCCAACTGGCAAAGCAAATGGTCGAGGCGAAAGACCCGGCTGAAGCCGACCGTTTGCAGACAGAGATTGTGCGCGGATTCTACGGCGGGCCAGCCGATGCCTGGAATCCCTCCGTTTTTCAAGCTACTGAGAAGTCGGTAGCATAGACTACACCAGAGGCCAAGGGAATAGCCGCAAAAAAGCGCAAAAGGCACATAACCACAAGAACTTCTGCGCTTCTTGTGCCGTTTTGCGGCTATTTAATTTGTGTTCAATCCTACGGCCTCCTCTGTAACTCGCCAGCCCGGTGAAATCCATCCTCCAGACCGTGTCAATCATAACAAGTGCCTTTTAGCACTTCCACAACCAAGCTACCCGCTCAGACCGGCCAAATACGCCAGTATCAACTCCGGCAATTGGTCGCTGTAACCGCCCTCCAGCACGCTGAAAGCCGGAACCCCCAATTGCCGGATGCTTTCGCCCAGCCACTGGTAATCCTCCGCCTCCAGCGTCCCCTCGGCCAGCGGATCACCGTTGAAGGCGTCAAACCCGGCCGAAACAGCCACGATGTCGGGCCGGAACTTTCTCAACTCGTCGAGCGAGCGGCTCAATGTGGCGCGGTACTCCTGGCGCGGCGTCGCGGGGGCGACCGGGAAATTGAAGCAGTTGCCGCCGCGATGCTCCCGGCCCATCCACGGATAGGCCGGGTATTGGTGGACTGAAACAAACGCCATCCCCGGTTTGTCAAGTAATAGTTCCTCCGTCCCGTTGCCGTGATGCACGTCAAAATCATACACCGCCACCCGCTCGAATCCCGCCGCCCGCGCCTCCAGCGCCGCGATCGCGACGGAATTGAGATAGCAAAAACCCATCGCCCGGCTCGCTGTGGCGTGGTGGCCGGGAGGCCGCAACAGGCTCAACGCGGCATTTCCCGCGCGCGCAGCTTCCAGCGCCGCCAGGGCGCCGCCCACCGATCGCCGCGCGTGTTCGAGTATCCCCGGATACGCCGGCGTATCGCTGTCAAAGTCATTCTCCGCGCGCAATTGCTCCAAATGCTCCGGCGTGTGGGCGCGAAGCAGCGAAGCGTCCGCGGCGGACGGCGCCTGACTCCAACAGGCCCCCAAATCGTCGCGGCTCTTGAGCAACTCCACAGTGCGGCTGATGCGCGCGGGGCGTTCCGGGTGTCCCGGCGCACTATACTCGGTGCAACGCGGGTCGGTGATGATCGTCAGAGCCAAGGATCAGAGCCGTTTTTCGTCCGCGTCGATGAAATCGACGAACGTTTTGATGTCGTCGCGATGGGCCAGGCCGGCCTCTTCCTTGCGCATTTTCAAGCGCGCCTTCATCGCTTCATCGTCCTGCCCGCGGTTGAGGACGTAGCTGGCAAAAGCCTTTTTTTCCGCCTCGGTTTTCTTGACGTTTTTGGCCACCCAATCGGTCACCTGGCCATCGGTGATCGACTTTTTGACCACCTCAATGAACGTGTCGGCCGAGACTCCCGCCGTTTTGAGCCAGAACCCGTCAAAGCCTTTGGTGAAGTTCTCCTGGTAGTCGGAGTGCAGTTTGCCGGCTAGATGCAGCCGGATTTTATCGACAAACCGGGGCAGATAGACCCACCCCGCCATCGTTTCGCGCGGACTGCGCGGGTAAATAATTGTTTCCATGAGCGAATCCTTTCGCAAAGCGCGCCGCATGTCAAATGCGGGTTGGTCGGCTTTGATGACGCAAATAACCGTTGCTTTTGATGCTGATCCATGATTAACTTTGTTAATTCGGAACCATGAATACAACCATGCCCCAAACAACTCGACGATTCTCCAGGCACCCGCTCCTTCGCTTCCTGCTCGTCCTCCTGGCTTTCGCCGGGGGCGCGCCTGCCGCGCGGGCCGGCCTGACGGTGGACGTGCATCTATACAGCCAGAATTCTTCCTATTTTGCCTATGGGTATCTGAGCACCAACTCGAACTCGCCTCCCCCGGCCGGCGCCATTTCCATCAGTTCGCCGCAGGGGGTAAATCAGGGCACGACCATTTATTACACCTGCGACGGCGCCACTCTTTCCTGGGGTGGCGGCGGAGGCTGGTCCTTGAGTGACGTTGCCAGCTTCATGGCGTGGCTGACCAACGGCACCTGGACTATTGGCATCACCAATGGGCCGAATACCAACCTTCTCTATACCTTCACCGTCAGCGCGCCGGACATTTCCGCCAGCGAGTTTGCCGCGGTCGTGATCACCTTCCCAAACAACGGCGCCGTGTATGTTCCCAACGAGCCGGATTTTGCCTGGCAGGGGCCAATCGGCTGGGAAGGCTCCATCAATGTGAACGACTGGACCAATGACTCCAGTGGCAACGGCTATTACCAGGCGGGCGCCACATTGTCGGGATCGGAAACAAATTGGGCAAGCTCGACACTTCTGCCCTACGGCACCAACACGTTCAACGTGAATTACACCAGCAACGCCACCCCTTTCATTGTCGCTTCCACGCCCCTGGAGACTAATTCCCACGCAGCGCTGCCGGATTGGGTTTCCACCGCCACAATGGAATCAGACGCCAGTTCGACCTTCTCCATCGGCACGGCCCCGGCTACCGGCGGCTCCGCCGGCTCCGGCGGCCACACAAACATCGCGCACTACGCCTTCGACAGCCCGGTCCTTAACACCAATTTCCCCGCCTCGTTGGGCCTTGATTCCTCTCCCTATAACAACAGCTTCGGCGGCTTCAGCACCTGGGGCCCGGTTTTCCAACCCACCACCAATGCCGTCGCCGGCGGACAAGCCGTTCAATTCTTTGGCGCCAGTTGCATCTCCGAGATGGGCGGCATGTCGGATCCAACCTTCAGCAATTTGGTCACCGCCTTGTCCGGCAGCTTCACCGTGTCGTGCTGGGTCAACACGACCAATTTGGTCGGCGCCAACAACAGTGATCCCTTCAGTGGGATGACCATTCTTTGGGATTACTTTCAGGGCATCGACGATGCCGTTCCGATTGCCGTAACGGGGACCAAAGCGGCGTTTTTCACCAGCGACGCCTCGGGCGCCGGCGACACGCTCCATTCAGGAGCGGACGTTGTCACGGGCAGCTACGTCCACGTGGCCGTCACCCGAAATCAAATCGACGGAACCAAGAGAATTTACATCAATGGCTCGCTCGATCAATCCGACGTCGCCTCCACCGACACCCTCAACGCCGACACCAATTTTATTTCGATCGGCGGCGCCATCGGCTCCAGCTACATCGGATTATTGGATGATTTGCAAATCTACACCGGCGTGCTCGACACCAACGAGATTGCTTTCATCTACAACAACCCCGGCGTGACCGTTCCGGACAAGGTGGCCACTCCACCCGGTGCCAACATTGTGGCGCATTACACGTTTGATAACGTGAGCAACCTCGGCGCCGACAGCTCCGGCAACGGCTATGATCTGAACTACAACGGGAACCCTCAGGGAAACGGCGTGGTTTTCAGCGCCACTGCCGAGGCCGGCGGAGGCGCCGCTTCTTTTGATGGCGGCAGCTTCTTCAGTTACACGACGACTCCCCCCGCTGTGTTGAACGCGCTGGCCGGCGATTTCACCATCTCCCTTTGGGTCAACACAACACAGACCTTCGGCAACGATGGTGACTACGCTTATGATGGGGCGGGGCTTGTGACGGCGGATGTGCCGGGGGTAACCAATGACGTTGTTCCAATCGCTTTGACCGGGGGTGGGATCGGATTCAACACAGGGGGAACCTCGGACGACACCCTCAGCTCGACGAACGACATCAACGATGGGAGCTACCATCATGTGGCCGTGACGCGCAATCAGGCCACGGGCGAAAAGCAGATTTATATTGACGGCCAATTGAACAACTCTGATGTCGCCGCGACCAATTACCTGAACGCCCAGCAAATCATCGCCATCGGCGCCCAGATCGACGCTTCGCAATCGGACCCGTCGATCGCCAACACATTCGGTTATTATCAGGGGTTGATCGACGACATTCAGATTTATTCCAACACCCTCACATCCGCCCAAATCGCTTATCTCTACAACAATCCCGGCGTCACCCTCTCCCCCTCCAACACTGCCGCGCCGCTTCCGGTGTCGGTGTCCCTTGAATTAAACATCTATCGCAATCATGACCCGGTTGCTGGAGACACTTACACGGCCTATCCGTGGTTCGAGTCCTTCAGCCCGGCGCTGATTACCTCCAACACCGTCCAATCGCCCGATGGGTATTTCCAGGGGGCATCCGACTCCTCGGGCGGCGGGGCGAGTTCGTACGGGTTGACCTCCCTTGACGATGTGATCCACGAATGCACCAACGGCCTTTGGACCCTCTACATCAACCAGGGCGACCCCTCCCAGCAAAAGTTCACTTTCAGCGTCTCGGTCACCGGCTTGACCACCAACCTCCTGACCCCCGTCGAGATTCTTGTCCCGACAAATGGCGCCATGGCAGTTGCCCCCAATACCCCCATCCAATGGATTGGACCGGCGGACTTCTCAAGCCTCAGCGTCTCCAAACAGAATGCAGACGGCTCCGACAACGTTGGCGCCAGCCTGCCCGTCGCCGCCACCAGTTGGCCGTCGCCCCCGCCTCTGGACTTTGGCACCAACCAGGTTTATATCACCTACGTTTCCAACGGCTTCCCCGGTGTCACCTTCACTACGCCGGCGAACGCTTCAATGAACCCGATGGCAAGCTGGTCAACCACCGTCGATTTATATTCCACCGCCACCTCGCAGTTTATTATCGGCCCGACGGTTACTCTGACTAATCTGCTGCGCAACGGGACTAATTTCCAATTCTCCTACCTGTCGCTATCCAACTTTACCGCCTCGGTGCAATCCACCACCAACCTGGCATCCACTAATTGGACCCCCTACACCAATATCACCGGTGATGGAACCCTCAAAACCGTCCAAGTCCCCGCCACCAACAAGGCGCAGTTCTTCCGCATCAGCTTCTATTAAATCCCTGTAAATAATTTCCCAAAAGTCGCTTGCTTTGCGCCCGCGTCATTTTATTTTCGCCGCATGTCTGATTTGCCAACAGCGTTGGCGGCGCGCGGCACCCCCCAATTGCTCGACCCGACTGATCACTTTGTCCGCCGTCACATCGGTCCAGGCGCCGATGAAACCGCGCAGATGCTGAAAGCCCTGGGCTTTGACGCCCTCGGCTCGTTCGTGGACGCCGTCGTGCCGGCCGACATCCGCCTCCAAACGCCCTTGCGGCTTCCCTCCGGCTGCTCCGAACACGCCGCCCTCCAGCAATTGCGCGCCATTGCTGAAAAAAACCGCGTCTGTCGATCCTTCATCGGCATGGGCTATGGCGATTGCCTCACCCCGCCCGTCATTCAGCGCAACATCCTGGAGAATCCCGGCTGGTACACGCCCTACACTCCCTACCAGGCGGAAATCTCCCAGGGTCGCCTGGAGGCCTTGCTCAATTTCCAAACCATGACCTGCGAATTGACCGGCCTGCCCATTGCCAATGCCTCCCTCCTCGATGAGGCCACGGCGGCCGCCGAAGCAATGCACCTGTGCCAGAACGCCCAGCCCAACCGCCGCGCCTTCTTCGTTTCCGAATCCTGCCACCCGCAAACCATCGAGGTCGTCCGCACCCGCGCACGCCCCTTGGGAATCGACCTTATCGTTGGCGATCACCGCGCCTTCCAGTTCAACGAAACCGTCTTTGGCGCCCTGGTCCAATACCCCGCCACCGACGGCGCGATTTTCGATTACGAGGAATTTGCCCGGCAAGCCCACGCCGCCGGCGCCCTGCTCGCGGTCGCGGCGGATTTGCTGGCCCTGACTTTGTTGCGCCCGCCGGGCGAGTTCGGCGCCGACGTCGCCCTGGGCAGCGCGCAACGATTCGGCGTGCCGCCCGGCTATGGCGGCCCGCACGCCGCCTTTTTCGCCACCACCGACGCCCGCAAACGGTTGATCCCCGGCCGCCTGGTCGGAGTCTCGAAGGATTCCTCCGGCCACCCCGCCTTGCGTCTGGCCCTGCAAACTCGCGAGCAACATATTCGCCGCGACAAGGCCACCAGCAACATCTGCACCGCCCAAGCCCTCCTGGCCTCCATCGCCTCCATGTTCGCCGTCTATCACGGGCCGGACGGATTGACAAACATCGCCCGCCGCGTGCGATTGTTGACAGCGGTGCTCGCCCGGGGCCTCAAGCGCCTCGGCTTTGACCCGCCCCTTGCCGCCCCTTGCTTCGACACCCTCAAAGTCCCCCTCGGCCCCAAACGGGCCGACGTGCTCAAGGCGGCGGCGCAGCGCGGCCTCAATTTCCGCCTTTTCGACGCGGACACCGCCGGCCTGTCTCTGGACGAAACGACGACCGAAAATGACCTCGCGGACGTTCTGGCGGCGTTCAACGACGGCAAGGCGCCCGACTTTTCGCCGCGGGAATTGGTGGCCGAAGTTTCAGCCGAATACCCGGCGCCGCTGGCCCGCGCCACGCCGTTTCTGCGCCACCCGGTGTTCAACCGCTATCATTCGGAAACGGAGATGCTGCGATACATCCGGCGGCTGGAGAGCCGCGATTTATCGTTGACTACCTCGATGATCCCCCTCGGCTCCTGCACCATGAAGCTCAACGGGACGGTGGAAATGCTGCCCGTTTCCTGGCCCGAATTCGCCCGCCTCCATCCCTTCGCGCCGCTGGCCCAGACCCGCGGCTACCAAACCCTCTTCCGCCAATTGGAAGAGTGGCTGACGGAAATCACCGGCCTGGCCGGCTGTTCCCTTCAGCCCAACTCCGGCGCTCAGGGCGAATACGCCGGCCTGCTCGTCATCCAAAAATTCCACCAAACCCGCGCCCAGCCCCAGCGCCGTGTCTGCCTCATCCCCGCCTCTGCTCACGGCACCAACCCGGCCAGCGCCGCAATGGCCGGTTGCGCGATCGTGCCGGTCGCCTGCGACTCCGGCGGTAACATCGACCTGACCGACCTCCGCGCCAAAGCCGCCGCGCACAAGGACGATCTGGCCGCCCTCATGGTCACCTATCCCTCCACCCACGGCGTTTTCGAGGAAGGCATCCGCCAAATCTGCCAGATCGTCCACGAGCACGGCGGGCAGGTCTATATGGACGGCGCCAACCTCAACGCCCAAGTCGGCCTCTGCCGGCCCGGCGACATCGGGGCCGACGTCTGCCACGTCAATTTGCACAAAACCTTTTGCATTCCCCACGGCGGCGGCGGCCCGGGCATGGGGCCGATTTGCGTCGCGGAGCATCTCATCGAGTTTCTCCCCGGCCATCCCGTCGTCAATCTCGGCGGCGAGGACCCCATTGGCGCTGTCGCCGCCGCTCCCTGGGGCAGCGCAAGCATCCTGGTCATTCCGTGGGTCTATATTTCCCTCATGGGCGGGGCGGGTTTGGCCGAGGCCAGCGGCATGGCTCTTCTCAACGCCAATTACATCGCCCGCCGCCTCGACCCTTATTTCCCCGTCCTCTACAAGGGCAAAAGCGGTTTCGTCGCTCACGAATGCATCGTCGATTTGCGCCGCTTCACGTCCGTCTCCGTCGAAGACGTCGCCAAGCGCCTGATGGATTATGGATTTCACGCCCCGACTATCTCCTTTCCGGTCCCCGGCACCATGATGATCGAGCCGACCGAGAGCGAATCGAAGGAGGAACTGGATCGGTTTTGCGACGCCCTCATCTCCATTCACGGCGAGATTGCGGAGATCGAATCAGGCACAGCCCCGCCGCAAAACAACCTGCTGAAAAACGCCCCCCACACCGCCGCCGACCTTGTGCGGGAACCGTGGGACCGCCCCTACTCCCGCGAGCGCGCCGCCTTCCCGGCCCCCTGGACTCGCGAGCATAAATTCTGGCCCGCCCTCGGCCGCATCGACAACGTCTGGGGCGACCGCAACCTGGTTTGCACTTGCGGGTAAAGGATGGAAAATTCCGCATTGCGGAATGACGGACATTCTGCTAACCTGAAAAAATGAACAAGAATGTGGGTCAAATCGGGCGGCGCGGGACTATTATCCTGCCGACCGGCACACGGAAGCGGTATGGTCTGAGCGATGGAAGCCTCTTTATTTCCGAAGAACGCCACGACGGCATACTCATCCGCCCCGCTGAGGCGATTCCCGTTGACTTGGCAAGCGTTCGCCAGAAAGTGCGAGCCGGCCTGGAGGAACTGGACGCTGGCAAAGGGCTGTCGGGCGACCAGGTGGAGGCGGACCTCAAAGCCATGAGCAGACAATTCCGCGCGGCCAGGCGCAAATGAGCCAATTCATCCTCGCGCCCGCCGCCAAGGCGGATCTCGCCGAGATCTGGATGTATTACGCCACCGAAGCAGGCGATCCAGACCTCGCGGATCGAATGCGTGACGAATTGTTTATGAGCATCCGCGCGGTGGCAAGATCCCCGGGCATCGGGCACCTGCGACGCGACCTTGCCGATGAGCCACTGCGCTTTCATAAAGTGCGATCTTACCTCATCATCTACCGAGGCGAAACCAAGCCGGTTCAGATTGTCCGCGTCCTCCATGGTGCCCGTGATGTCCGGGCGGTTTTGGGAAGTTGAGGCCGGGATCGTCAATTTTTCATTGTCACGCCCTTCCGCAGTGCGGAAGATGGCGCCATGAATGAAACCCCGGCCCCGGCCTTGCCATCGCCTCAACGCTTGATGTCCCTGGACGCTCTGCGCGGGTTCGACATGTTCTGGATCATCGGCGCCGACTCGCTCGTTTACGCCCTCAACCGCATGGCCCACGGCGGCGCGCAAAATGCCCCGGGTTTTTCCGTCACCGGTTTTCTGGCCTATGAACTGGACCATGCCGATTGGGAGGGCTTTCATTTCTACGACCTGATCTTCCCGCTCTTCGTCTTCATGGCGGGAATTTCCCTCGTCTTCTCACTTACCAAAACAATCCAGCGCGAGGGCCGCAAAGCCGCGGTCAAGCGCGTTTTTCGCCGCGGCATTTTACTCTTCCTTCTCGCCTTGTTTTATTCCGGCGGCTTTTCCAACCCGTGGCCCGACATGCGCTTGATGGGCGTGCTCAACCGCATCGCCCTCTGCTACTTCTTCGCGGGTCTGATGTTTTGTTTTTGCGGCCTGCGCGCCATGATCGCCATCGCGGTCTCGCTGTTGGCGGCCTATTGGGCGCTGCTCACCTTTGTGCCCATTCGCAACATTCAGTTGGAAAAACCCAAGTTGGAGGAATTGGCCCGACAGCGCGGCGTGCCCTTTGACCCCAAGGCCCTCTTTTACGCCACTACCGATCGCGTCACCGCCCATTACGGGCACGGCTTCAACCTGTCCGACCACCTCGATTTCCAGTACCTGCCCGGCCGCAAATACGACACCTATTTTGATCCCGAAGGCTTCCTCAGCACCCTGCCCGCCATCGTCACCTGCTTGCTGGGGGTCTTTGCGGGGTTGTTCCTGCTCAACCCCTCCTTCAACGACCAGCAGAAAGTGATTTCTCTCCTGGCCGCCGGCTTGGTGCTCGTCAGTCTGGGCTGGGCCTGGAGCGCGCAATTCCCCGTCATCAAAAAGATTTGGACCTCCTCCTATGTCCTGGTGGCCGGCGGTTACAGCGCCGCCTTGCTGGCGTTGTTTTATTGGATCGTCGATGTCTGCAAATGGCAGAGGTGGTGCCAGCCCTTTGTTTGGATGGGCATGAATTCCATCACCGTTTATCTCACCGCCAATATGCTCGGCGGTTTCCGCAGCCTGGGCCGGCGGCTGGTCGGCGGGGACATCCGGAATTTCTTTAACGACCGTCTTGCTGGCAGCGGCGACCTGGTGCTGTCGATCGTCGGCCTGTTCCTCGCCTTCGCTTTCGTGCGCTTCTTGTACCGCCGCAAAATCTTCCTGCGCCTCTGAAGCGAAAACCGGGGCAATTGCCCCAACTTCATTGACCCTTGGTTGGTTTGTCGTTGCGCGTCCTGGCGCTATTCCCTTCCCCGTCCTTTAGAGGAATTGGGGTCATATTCAAGCCAGAGCACACTCTCGCGGCGCTCTCAAAGGCGATGCGAAGGCGGTCGTTGTTCACGGCTGGATTCGCCTTTTTAGTATCGTTTTCAGAAGTCGTTCCAGCTTTCTAACATCCGACGTCTCACACTCCCAGATAACGAGCACTTCCCACCCGGCGGCACGAAGGTCAGATATTTGTTGCCTGTCGCGCTCTTTATTTCGCCGAATTTTCGGCAGCCAGTAAGATTGACGCGACTTCGGCTTGCGGAGGCCATCTCTACACCTTGTACACCCGTGCCAGAAACAACCGTGGACAAACACACATATCCGCCTCTGCACAAAAACTATATCTGGCTTTCCCGGCAATTTCGAATAGTGAAGACGATAACGGCAGCCGGCTGCATACAGGTATTTCCGTACACATAGCTCAGGCCCCGTATCTGTGCTGCGAATCCGCGACATTACCTCCGACCGCTTCGCCTTGGTAAAAACATCAGGCATGGTTCGACCGCGTGGCTTCTAAAATCTTCGCTTACCAGAGATCGTTCAAATTACCGACCACTGCTTCAAATAGCGGCGGGGGAACCGCATTCCCGATCATCTGAAAACGATCGCGGACGGAGCCTCGTTTCCAGACGAACCTGCGGGGAAAACCTTGCAATGCAGCGCATTCACGATACGCAAATCGGCGAGCTGGCCTCTTGTCGGCAAAGACCCATTTATCTGTGTGAATGCGTCGTAGCGGTGGACTTATGGGGTGAAGAGGCACATGCCGCCAGTGGCCAACGATACACGGACTGGGCTCAGCCCAGTCGTGACGGCGCCTGCGTGACAGATAGTACCAGTGGAACGGTTCGTCGTTGAACTCGCCAGTGGGCCACTCCGGCATGCCGGCGAGGACATCTTGCTGCGAGACTAATCCCCGGCGCGTGTTCTCGCCAAATCTTGGTTCAGGAAATTCGTAGGCAAAATCCAAATCAGAGCGAATCCCGACGATAAAAACACGTCTGCGGCTCTGCGCAACACCGTAATGCTGCGCATCCAGAACCTGCCATTTGACTTGGTAGCCAGCCAGTCTGTACCGCCGAAGCTGATTGTTTAGCAATTGTCTGTTCTCGCCGTAGACCATGCCGTTGACATTTTCGACAACGAAAGCCTTCGGGCAAACGATGCGCAAAACCCGGTCGAACTGTTGATAAAGAAAATTGATTGAATCTTCGGATTCGCGCCGTCCCCCTTGGGTGAATCCCTGACACGGATAACAACCGACAAGAAATTCTGCTCCCGGAAACTCGATAAAATCTGCGATATCACCAGACTCGATGACAGGACCAATATTGTCGCGGTATGTTTCACATGCGACCTGTGACATGTCGTTAGCCCAGACAACATTGTAGCCCAACTGTTGGAGCGCAAGGTCTGAGCCGCCACATCCGCTAAAAAGCGAGATCGTTCGTATCATCTTCATCGGTCTTTGCCTGTTACGATGGCTTCCATTTTTAGCGGAAACAAGCAAAAAAAACACAGCGCAAAACGCACTTGTGGATCACCCAAACCGCCGACGGGTACGATCCTGTTTGAGAGCAATCAAAGTGCGGCACATCGGTCCAGCAACGGGAAATTACTGCGGTTGTGCAAGCACAGGTTGCACGACTCGCGGATCAGCATAAACCT
>Ga0326727_10007154_pt1 | contig 29815 bp, 36 predicted proteins | sample MB2enrmetagenome_FD_207643 | JGI IMG/M metagenome (GOLD analysis project Ga0326727, IMG submission 207643) | Lab enriched peat soil microbial communities from McLean, Ithaca, NY, United States - MB29MY | ecosystem: Environmental > Terrestrial > Soil > Wetlands > Peat | place: USA: New York... | reverse complement strand
TGCTGGTGTGCCGCAAGGGCGGGAACGGGGCGTGGGATGCCCCCTCCATGTTCACCATGGGCGGCGCGAGCTTTGGATTTCAGATCGGCGGTAAGGCGACCGACGTCGTCTTCCTGGTGATGAACCCTGAAGGAATGAAAAAACTGGTTCAGGACAGCGTCAAGCTGGGCGCGGAATTATCCGCAGCGGCCGGCCCGGTGGGCCGTTCCGCGGAAGGCGCGACCGACGTTCAACTCCACGCGGAGATTCTTAGCTACTCGCGCTCAAGGGGCTTGTTTGGCGGGGCCTCGCTCGACGGAGCCGTTTACAAGCAAGATGAAGGGGATAATCAAAAGGTCTATGGACGCAGGGTGACCGCGAAAGAAATTCTGATCGACGGCACAGTGCGCCCAACTCGTGCGGCCCAGGGCCTGGACAGTACGCTGACAAAATACTCTCCCTCGGGTGGACGAACGTTTGCCCGGCTATAAGCGATCCATGGGGAGAATTGTAAGTCATTGAACGGATACATGCACCGCGCCAGACGCAACGAGCGTCTGGCGCGAGAATTCCGGGTTCACCCTCGTTAAGGCAAAGACAAAACGTGAGAAAAGCGCCAGTCGTTGCACTCGTCGTCAGCCCCAGCCTCAGTCTCGATGTCGAACCAACCCTGATTCCGAGCGGTCCCACCCTGTAGTTCCCCCATTAGCTAGGATGAGCAATTTCGACCAAACGTGTGAGCGGTATTGGCCTGACACGCGAATTGCTCCAAGGTATAACCAGTGTGTGTCGAGTGGCCAGCCGGGATCCGGAGAGGGAGCGGCTGACGCCCTTCCCACTATACGGGTAAATGGACCTTCAAATGAAAAGACTGACTCTGGCGTTCATGTTTCTGAGCTTCTGCGCGACTTCGTCAGTTGCCGGACCAGCTCCCCAAAGCAACGGCCGGACTTCGGGAGAAATCAAGTGCAGCCATGGATTCAAAGAGTGCGAAGAGAGTCTTAACGACTTCAAAGAAGCTGAACGGTTCATGCGATTGAAAGGCGCCGTCCTAGCGGATTTGAACCGGTTAGAAAAGTCGATGCCCACAAAACCGAAGATCGCCACTGTTCGCAATGCCGATGTAAATCGTCAGAAAACTGGAAACGCCGCCGTATACCATGCCACGGCGGGACCGAATAGACTATCGTCTGTCCAAGCCACGAGTGTAGTCCAGCCGGTCTCGTTGGAGTCTGCTGCGGGGACTCCGAAGGAGATACATTGATCACGTATCGGCTTAAGAACAAGTCCAGTCCCTCGAGGGGCGATGGACCTCACACGATCTCAGCCTGTCCCCGGCCACCGCCCTGGAAAAAGCTCCTGCTCGGAGCAGGCCTACTGATACTGCTCACTGTCGCGACTGTCGCGGGCGTTTTTATTCATTGCTACGTGCAGTTCGCGCGGATCATTGATGCCCGCTTGGACGGGAACGTTTTCGGCAATCCGGCTGTAATCCTGGCCGCCCCAAGCGAGTTGCAAGTGGGGCAGCCTTTGACTGCCGGCGCCGTCACGGCTCACCTCCGGAAGGCCTGCTACACCGAGGGTCAGGAGGGCCGAGGCGTCGGGAGCTATACCGTGACGGGCGAGGGGCTGGAAATCCAGCCGGGCCCCGAGTCGTTCTTCCGAAATGGTCAGATGTTCGAAGGTCCGGCGAGACTGGAATTCAAAAGCGATCGCCTCGTGTCGATTGCGGCTCTCAACAGCATGACCGCCTTGAAGACGTACTGGCTCGAGCCCGTACCCATCACAAACCTCTTTGGCGCAAGCCGCGCGAAGCGTCGCCTGGTTCGTTACCAAGACCTCCCCAAGGCGCTAGTTGATGCCATTCTCGCTACTGAAGACCATCGGTTCTATTCGCACCACGGCGTGGATTCTTTCCGGATTGTTGCCGCCGCCCTCGCGGATTTCCGCTCGGACAAGCGGCTGCAGGGTGGCAGTACCCTGACCATGCAGCTCGCACGAAACCTCTTTTTGACACCTCGCCGCACGATCCGGCGGAAAATGGCGGAAGTCTTTTTCGCCATGATACTCGAGCACCGGTTGACCAAGGAACAGATTCTCGTGCTTTACGCGAACCAGGTCTATCTCGGTCAACAGGATAGCTTTTCCATCTATGGCTTTGGCGAGGCTGCTTCGGTCTATTTCAACAAAGACGTGAGCGCCCTCACTCTCCCCGAGGCTGCTTTCCTAGCCGGGCTGATTCGCGGTCCTAATCTCTATTTGCCTTACGAACATCCGAAGCGGGCCGCCGACCGGCGAAATTTTGTGCTGGAGCGCATGCAGAAGGCAGGCTTCGTTAGCGCCAGCGAGGCTGAACAGGCCTCGAGAACTCCCCTCGGTCTGACTGAGCAGAGCGCCGAAGTTCGCCAGCAGGCCTATTTTGTGGATATGGTGAAGGCGCAAATGCTCGCTCGGTTTTCCGAGCACGACCTGCTTTCACGAGGCTACCGGATTTACACTACTCTTGACCTTGATCTACAGCGTGCGGCCTCCGAGGGCACGCGCGCCGGCCTGATCGAGGTGGATCGCCAAGTGAAGAGACAGAGGGAACGCAGGAAGATGTCTCCATTGGATTCGAACCAACCGCAGCTCGCTCTGGTGGCTCTGGACCCGCACACGGGCGACGTCAAGGCTCTCATAGGGGGCCGCGGCTATGGAGCGAGTCAGTTGAATCACGTTTTGGCGCGGCGCCAGCCCGGTTCGTCGTTCAAGCCTTTCGTGTACGCCACCGCGCTGAACTCCGGTGTCGACGGCTCAAAACCTCTCGTCACCCTAGCCACGGTTCTGGCGGACGAACCCACCATGTTTGAATTCGGCAATAAAACGTACGCGCCAGAAAACTATAAGCAGGCATACCGCGGCTCGGTAACCGTCCGTGAGGCGTTGACCTACTCCCTTAACGTGCCTGCCGTTCACTTGGCCGAGATGGTTGGCTACCGTAAGGTGCGAGACTTCGCCATGGCGGCGGGTTTCAACAACCAACTCGAGCCGACGCCCGCCATCGCGCTGGGCTCTTATGTCGCGACACCGTTCGAGGTCGCCGGCGCCTATACGATTTTCGCTGACCACGGCGAGTACGTTGCACCCAGGTGCATTGTGGCCGTCGCCGACGCCGAGGGCCATACCGTATGGGACAATCCTGTCAGTTCCCACCAAGTGCTTGATTCGCGCGTCAGTTATTTGATGGTGAATCTCCTTGAAAGCGTCATCAATAGTGGCACCGGAGCGGGCGTGAGGACCGGTGGCTTTGGACTCCCGGCCGCAGGGAAGACCGGCACTTCACATGACGGTTGGTTTGCCGGATTTACTTCGAACCTTCTGGCCGTGGTTTGGGTCGGTTACGACGACGACCGCGACCTGGACATCACCGGCGCACATTCGGCTCTGCCCCTCTGGACCGAATTCATGAAGCGGACAACCGGCTTACCCGTTTACAAAACCACTCAGCCGTTTAGTCAGCCTGACGGAATCGAGACAGCCGCGATTGACAATCTCACAAACCTTGTGGCGCTCGCCGATCCTGCTTTGACTCACAACGAGGTGTTCATTGTGGGCACGGAGCCGTTCCCCCCAGTTCAGGAAGAGCCGACAGACATAGCTTTGGGACCGTAGAGCCAACCCAAGCCGGAATGAGTAATTGATGTCAGGGCTGGCTCGGAGCCGGGCTTGGCTGGCCGGTGGCCGGCGTCGTAGACTGCGAAGCGGGTGGATTGTTCTTGGGCGTGCTGGGCAATCTTTGATCGACGTACTCCATCAAACTTTTCTTGAGGTTCTGGATGGCCGGCGATAGCAAGACGTCATTCGGGAGATCATGAAAGCGCTTTTCAATCATCGCTCTGAGGTCACGATTGAACGCCTGCACTTGTTCGTTGAGGACATCCTGGGTAGCGCTGCTGGTAGCGTTCAGCCGATCTAGAGCTGCGTTCAGCTTCACCAACTCACCGTGGCTGAGTTTCGCATTCAGGGCCATGTAATCGTTGGAGTTGTAAAGCGGACCGGTGCATTGGACCATTTCATAGGTCCAGTTTTCGGTAGCGTCTATCGGAGTATGCGTGAGCTGACCCTCGCACACGTAACCCCCCCGTGCCATTTTTACGGACTGGTTCGGTTCCGCGATGGGCCGGATTTCTTGTGCTCGTAGAGCTCCGCCAGTCAACAATGAGAGTAGTGCGAGAGACGCTGACCATAATGTGAAACGGGCCGACTTCCTGCTCTTGCTCATAGCGGTTACTCACCTCCCCACTACCCAGCATGGCAGGAGCGGAAGACAGATGTCTGCGCACTTTGGAACACTCTCGTGTATAGATTTGCTCATTGGGAGGCATTTATAAATCGATTCGGCGGTTCCCACGGCCACGACTGTCCCGCCGGAACCGGGGGCTTCGCGGTCCGCCCCAGCCTGCTGGCAGACATGTGCCACGTGAGATGGCTCTATGCAGTACGTCCTTCCGCTTCCTTCAGTCCCAGCATGCATTTCCCCGTGGCACTACCTGGGTGAGCTATTTTGACCAAACGTGTGAGCAGTAATGGACTGCAACGCGATTCAATCCAGGGTATAAAGAGTGTGCTTGATGGGCTCCGGCTGATTGAAATCGCCGCTTGAAAGGTACAGGGAAGAGGACAATGGATGATGAGCGCGCAATGGATGTCGAGGCGGCAGGGCCCATAGGTTGATGATTGTTGCTTCAAAATACAGCGAGCCGGTGACTTCCCTAAACGAGTCAGACAGGGACCGAAGTCAATCCGGAGCTGAAAGGAGGTTGCCATGTTACTGATTCTGCTGATTGTGGTTTTGCTGCTCGTGTTCGGCGGCGGCGGCGGTTACTACGGATATCGGAGATGGGGTTCGGGTGGAGGCGTCGGGATCGTGGGGGTGGTCCTGATCGCTGTGGTGCTCTTGTACTTGTTCGGCGGATTGCATCTGTCCGGGTGAGGTTCGATCTGAAACCGAGAGTTAGAGTGCGGCTACATGGCCGCCCAAGATAACAATTATCGGGCAGATGCGCGGGGGGGGGAATGGCTCCTGCTTATGACTTGTCGAACCTCGAGACCTCTCAGGCCGACCTGTGGATATACCTCCAGTTCGCTGCCATCTTCGGCCAGATCATGGCTGGTCAGGCCGAGCGCCTGGGATTCCCCCTCGCTCAAGCGGACTGCATCGTTTCAGCCGCAGCAGAGAAGCCGCAGGCGATATTCAACAATGGGAAATGGGGAGCGGACCGCTGGGTCCGCCTCGGAAAGCAGAATTAGGAGGATTAGATCATGCCTTTAATGCAAATCGTAATTGTCCTGATCGTAGTGGGGGTTCTTCTCTGGCTCGTCAACAGATTTATTCCGATGGCGGGCTCCATCAAGTCGATCTTGAATGCTGTCGTCGTCATTTGTGTGGTGGTGTGGCTCCTAAACATATTTGGACTCATGCATTACATCACCAATTTTCACATCAATCGCGCAGGGTGAGGGCGGCCTTGGTTCAAGTCGGGAGTGCGATTCGTGGCTGGCGGATCCCTGGATTGCTAAGGCAAGGCCAGGGGTCTGGCAAGGGCGCGGCGTGGTGGATGTGCCCCTTGCGGATGGGTGGCTTACCGGCCGCTGATCGTGCGCCCATACAGGAAGAACTGATGCGCCACCCGGCCGTAACTTCGACCGGCCCCCCGTTATAGGCTTGTGTAATTCGCGTGCCAGCCCACTAGTCAGGAAGGCTGCCTCGGTGGCAAAGAACTCCTTCAGGCAGAAATCATCAACGGCCAAGTCCGACTTCAACTTCCCAATCCACCACTCCATCCCGCCTCGCGGGATACGCTGGTTGTAGTCGCGCCCAGTCTCTTCCGGCGGGTCCCCCGGGTTGGTCACCAAAACCCGAAACATCTAACCGGAAACCTCGAACAATTTACAGCCCCGCGAGCGCTTGCCCTCCGGAATTAAGCCTGCTCACTGAGAAGCGGGGCACAAAGAGCCCCGCTTCTCAGCCATCGATCACTGCTCGTCCTGCTTTCGCACCGAATGCCTTGCGCCTTACTGAGCAGGCACGTTAATGACGGTGTTTACCATGGTGACCGATGCGTTTAGGCCCAACGCTCTCCCGTTCAGCACCGTAAGCGTGCTGTTGCCGGCAGTAGAGAATGTGACTCCTGCCGGAGCGATTATGGTGCCCACCATAGTGCCGCCCCCTGCTCCGTTAATGGTCGCGGCACTGCCGACGTGCCAAAAGACGTTCTTGGCCTGCGCGCCGTGGATGAGTAGAACGCTGCGAGGAGACGTATCCCCAACGGTGAGTGCAGCCGCCGTCTGGAAGACCCAAACAGCATTGGCATTACCTTGGGCGTCGAGTGTGAGAGGCCCGCCCGTTATATCAAAGGTGGCTCCCGCGGACTTATAGACACCGGGGAAAAGGGTCAAATTGCCTAGGTGACCGGCGCCTGGATCCGTACCTCCTGGAATTGAAGCGGGAGAAGTGTTGTTCCACGCGGTAAGCGCATCCGCTGCGGCCTGGGTTGCGACCGCTAAGGTGGTAGCAGTTCCCTCATCAGGACACGACACAGTGGGAGGCGGGGTGCCAGTATATATGAGCCCCGTGACGTTTCCTACATCAAGCGGAGTTTCGGTATATATGCATCCCGATGGCGGGACGTACGGGATGAGGTTATCGTGGAATCCAGTCACCAGGGTCGAAGCAGCCGTGGTCCCAATATCCCCATTGATCACGGTATTAATTCCCGTGTTTGTAATCCCGGCGCCACCCCCAAAAGACCCGAAAGGCGCGGCCGAATTAAGGGCCACGGCCGCTACGCATGTCCCCGACGCTGTGAAGTTCCATACCTCGTTACTTGCCAGTGGATTGCCTAACAGGTCGGTGACCCCGGTCGTGATCGTGGCAGTGTAGGAGGCGCTGGATATGAGATTGCTCGTGGGTGTGAAGGTTACGATTGTGCCTGTTACGTCTATGGAGATTGTCCCAAGGACGGGCGCACTGGCAGGTCCGGTCACATAGAAGGTCCCCGTGGTGAACGTTGCGAAGTCCATCGCCTCGCTGAAGGTTGCGTTGATGGCGCCGTTGATACACACTGCGCCGTTATTCGCAGGGTTGGTGGAAACCACTGTGGGCGCGGTGGTAACTGCGGCCGCACCGGTCGTAAAGGTCCAGACCTTGGCAAGTACCAAATGATTGCCTGCCAGGTCGGTTACCCCGGTTAAAATCGTGGCAGTGTATGTCGCACCCCCTACGAGATTGGCGGTTGGCGTAAAGGTTGCAGTTGTGCCAACCGCTGCGTAGGTCACCACGCCTGATACTGATGCACTCGTCGGGGACGTCTCCTGTAGGGTGAATTGTGGTGGCGTGGTCACCGTTAATGGGGCCATCGCCTTACTGAAGGTTGCGGTGATAATCTGGTTGAGGGGCACACCGGTGACGCCACTCAGAGGGATTGTGGAAATCACCGTGGGTGGGATGATGTCTGGGGTCGCACCGGTGGTAAATGTCCATACAAAGTTACTTACCATTGTATTGCCCTGCAAGCTTGTGACCGAATTTGTAATCGTTGCCGTGTAAAGCGTACTGGCCGTGAGATTGGTGGGTAGCACAAAGGTTGCAGTGTTGTTGGCAGCATCGTAAGTAATTGTTGTCGCGATTACGGGGGTTGCGCCAGGTCCGGTTAGCAGAAAAGTTGAGGCATTGATGGTTGCACCGTTCATCGCCTGGTCGAACGTCGCGGTGATGATTGCCGTGTTGAGCGCAACACCCGTAGCACTATTGAGAGGGGTTACGGCGGTCACCGTGGGTGGCGTGGCGGTGGAACCTGTGTTAAAGCACCATACAATGCCGAGTAGCCCGAGTAGTCCGTTGCCCTCGAGTCTCTGGCCTTGCACACCTTTCACCCTGTCTGTAATCGTGGCGGTATATTTGGTATTGGGTTCGAGATCGCTTTCCGGCGTAAAGGTCGCCTGCGTCCCCAAGCAGCTAACTAGTCCTGCTACGGCTCCATGTTGTCCTTCATCTTCCCACCACTCGAAAGGCCGCCTTACGCTCCCTTCCTTCAGGGTAAAGGTTGACGTGGTAACCGTTGAACAGTCCACCTTCTCATTGAAGGTTGCCGTGAGCACCTGATTGGTAGGCACGCCTCTTGCGTGATCTGTGGGGACCGTAGAAATCACCTTAAGCTGGGGTTCCTTGCCCCCTGCCCACAGCGCAGACACGACTAAAAAAACGACCGCCATTGTGGCAAAAATGCGGATTATTTCTTTTCTCATCGTTGCCTCCTGAATTATGCTCACGCACTCAGATGCGCGGCATTCGGACTAACCGGCCTCAGCATTGCTAGGAGCGTTCCCCGCTTTCGACCGAAGCCGGCCACAAAAACGACCTAGAGGAGTGCCATAAACCACAGCTTGCTAACTTTCCGCGTGCCCATTCGTGACCTCCCTTTTCTTTGTTTGGTCACATGGCGTCTCCACCCCGGTTAGGTGACAGCGCTAATACTAGCACCGCAATATCAGAATTTACAACCCTATTAAGTCGGGTTCTGCCTTGTCTGTTCAAAAACGCTCACCCGCTTGTTCAAAATTGCTCACCCCGGTTGTTGAGGGGCAACTGCAGTTTGGGACCGGGTCGGTTTTCCCCCGCGAATCCGGCGAGGAAGGCTTCCCAATCAACAGGCTGGGTTTTCATATTTGCCATAACAACCTCCGTCTGCCTGCTGAAGGCGAGCCGTATCCTAAACACTAATTGGTTTCTGGCGAGCTCCTGACACCGCCTTCCGCGTCGGCTTCGCCCCAATACAGTTACACGGTTCGAAAGGCCTGCTGACTCATTGTGTCTCAAAACCGACGCCCAGGGTCTTTCCCCACATACGACACTGGTCCCGTGCGAGGAAACATTATCCTTATAAGACGAACAGACACAATACTGGAGATTGAGTATTCGACAGTACATTGGGCGCCTGAACTTCTAGATGCTTCTACAGAATCTACAGTAGAGACGAATGGCAGTGGATTGATCCACGCTGATGCTTGATAATTGCCAAAAAGTGCGTCAAGCTGGGCTCAATTGCGCGGTATTTGAGAATCCTTCACTTATGAACTCGGGGATGGCTAGTGGAACATTCCAAAGCTTCGCGCTCTCCTGGAGGAGGTTTGTTCCGGCGACATGCCGGCGGAAGACTTCGAGGCAGAGCACGACTTCCGTGGCATCGGCCAGAGGTTCATGGTCCTCGATGCCCGTTGAATCGAGCGCGAGACGGGCCAGCCGATGATCCCCCTCACCATAGAAGGCATCAGCGAGCGCAAGGAAGTTGAAAGAGCCCTTGTTTGGCGCGGGTGATCCGTCGAGCACACACGCATTTGATGCCATGCGAAAGACCTTCAGCAACGGCGGCGATGTAAAAAGCCGTAGAGTTATCCGGCTCGGGGCCGGACAACTCTGCATTGCAAACTCGTATTTTCTTGGTTTTTAGCAAGGATTTTTGAACGTGCGGCTTTTCACCTTTGCCCTCTGATTTTCTTGGCGGCTCCGCCGCGCTGCGCTACCCGCTCCCAAAACCGCCACAGCTAACCGGACTATTGGAGTCGCGTGATGATAAGATGTGCTGAGACGGCTGCGGCTCCGCCGGCAATTGGCGTAATGGTTAATGCACTAGGGTCGGCTGCGGGATTAAAAACCGAGATATATGAAACGGCATCTGAGGTTTGCACCAGAGCCATTCCTACGATCTGGCTAGTGTCAGTTGCTCGCCCAACGACGGTATAGGTGAGCTCAGTCCCATTGAGGGCCAAGTCGAGTTGTCCCGGTTCGTCCACACTCACCTCAAACATGACCTGATAAATACCAGCGGCACCCAGTTGAAACTCAGACGGATTGATAGCAGTGATGCTGCCACCTGTCTTTTTCAGTCCATGTTCCGGGAACAATACAGGGTAACCCGGCGCAACAGTCGCGGCGTTATCGGGAGGCATCAACGCATAGAATTCGGCGAAGTCGAGGAGGCCGACGGGACCTTGGGGACCTGCGGGACCTGCGTCGCCTGTGGCACCTGTGGGACCTGCTGGGCCTGTCGAACCTGTGAGACCTGTGGGACCTGGTGGACCTGCGGGACCTGCTGGACCTGTCGAACCTGTGAGACCTGTGGGGCCTGTTGGACCTGCTGGACCTGTCGAACCTGTGGGACCTGTTGGACCTGTTGGACCTGCGGGACCTGTGGCACCTGTGTCACCTTTCGGACCTGTTGGACCTGCTGGACCTGCGGGGCCTGTCGAACCTGTGAGACCTGTGGGACCTGCGGGACCTGCTGGACCTGTCGAACCTGTGAGACCTGTGGGACCTGCTGGACCTGTAGGACCTGCTGGACCTGTCGAACCTGTGAGACCTGTGGGACCTGCGGGACCTGTGGCACCTGTGTCACCTTTCGGACCTGTTGGACCAGCTGGACCTGTCGAACCTGTGAGACCTGTGGGACCTGTTGGACCTGCGGGACCTGCGGGACCTGCGGGACCTGTGGCACCTTTCGGACCTGTCGGACCTGTGGCACCTGCGGCACCTGTGAGACCCGTGAGACCCATGGGACCTTGGGGACCTTGCGGCCCAACCGCACCAAGCGTGATGTCGAACCTCGTGGCGGTCACCCATTTATCTGGTCCCCGAGTGAGCGACAAGGTGTAGCTTCCTGGCGTCGCGTAAATCGAGGCCGGTATTTGCACTACCACCTGGGTGTTGGTGTAGGTAAGCACGACCGCCGATATGCCGGATATCGTAATTACTGGTTTCTCGGTTCCGAAGTTGCTTCCCAGGATGGTCAACTCAGGTGGAGTGGTTGTATAGGTGGGCTCCGCTGAATTGATAACGGGAAAGCGCGTGTTGGCAGTCGCCTTCAGCAGCGGACAGCAGATCAGGAAAAGAAGGCTGGCCATAGAGGCTACAGTGCCCATACCCTTCATGGATACGGGTGTGAATCGGTGTTTCATTGATGTACCCTCCACTGAAAAGTCGTTTCGGGCCGTATCTATCCGGGAGGAATGCCCAAAACCGCAGCTTGCTAACTTTCCATGCGCCCATTCGTGACCTCTCTTTGTTTAGTCACATGGCGTTTCCTTCCCGGCCGGATAACAAGGCTGACATTGACAGAATAAGCTGGCAATTACCGCAGCCTAATAACTCAGGTCCTGCCTGTCTGTTCAAAAGGAAACATCTGTGTGTTCAAAGTTGCTCATCCCCCTTTTTGAGGGGGAACTACAGTGTGGTGCCAGTGGAAATCACCGATGGTTCGACATGCACACAGGCACGAGTGCAATCCTTGGGTAGCGGAGAAAGGGGTATTTTGGGGCCACTGCGTGACCGTAGGGTTGTGCAATTTTGAGCAGACTCCTGACGCGAATTTGTTGCACTATGATATCAGCTAGGCCCTCGGGCACCTGGGATGAGCCTGCACGGGGGTAATTCGCTGGATGAATCGGGACCTTTTGCGAGCGTCGAGGGCATCAGTGAATCTGAAAGTCGCTTACGCTCTGTTCAAGGAGGCCTGCTCGGCATGGGCAGAAGACAATTGCTCTAGCCAGGGTGCAGCGCTGGCGTTTTACACAGTCTTTTCGCTCGCTCCGGTCCTGATTGTCGCGATAGCGGTCGCGGGCTTGGCGTTCGGCCAAGAAGCGGCAGAGGGTGAATTTTCACGGCAACTCCAAGGCTTGGTGGGTGAGACGGGTGCAAGAGCTATTCAAGCGCTCATCCGGAGCGCGAATCGGCCCGCGCTTGGCGTCATTGCTGGCACATTTGGCATCGGAACCCTATTGGCCGGTGCGTCAGGCGCCTTTGTTGAGCTCCAAGACGCGCTCAATAAGATCTGGAAAGTTCAGCGGAGATCAGAAAGTATCTGGCTGGGAGTGATTCGAGAGCGTTTCTTGTCATTCGGGCTGGTCCTGTGCCTCGGCTTCCTGTTGCTAGTGTCACTCGTTGTGAGCGCCGCACTGGGGGCCGTCGGAAATTTCATAACACCTCTGCTTCCCTGGCCTGTATTCTTGTTGGAATCGATCAATTTTCTCCTCTCGTTGGGTGTGATTGCGATGCTCCTCGCGTTGATCTTTAAGTATCTGCCAGACACAGAAATTGCCTGGAGTGATGTGTGGATCGGTGCGGCAGGTGCGTCACTACTTTTGACGACTGGCAAAGCGCTGATCGGGTTGTATCTCGCCAGGTCCACCGTCGCGTCAGCATACGGAGCGGCGGCATCCCTCATCATTATCCTCACTTGGGTTTATTACTCAGCACAGATTTTCCTTTTGGGCGCGGAAGTCACGCACGTCTACTCCTACAAGCACGGTTCGCGGGCCGAAGGAAGTCCTGCACATCTTCAGCACATCTGAATTGTTCATTGGACCGGCATAGCGGGAATCGCGGTGCTACGCAAGGCGCGGTTCTGAGGAAAAGGCCGGTGAGCAAGATAAACTGAAGTCAGCTTCCTAATGGAAGAGCAGGACCGTCAGGCGCTAACACCGGGGGAGGGGCTTTGGTTAACAACTGCCGGTAAACGATTCGCAAAGTAGCGAGCACTGGAACCGAAAGAAAGCTGCCGGCAATGCCTGCGATTGAGCCGCCCGCCAGGACTCCGAAGATGACCAGCAAAGGGTGTAGTTTCATCCCGGCGCTGAGCAAATGCGGTGACACAACATAATCCTGGAATAAGCGGAACGCGACAAGGAACGCAAAGGTCGCGAGCAGGTGGTGGGAGCCGCTCAAGCCGGCAACGAGCAAGACGATGACGGCTTCAGCCAGAGGACCCACCATGGGAACAAATTCCAGAGGAAAAGCGACAGCCGCCAACAGAATCCCATACGGAACGCCCATCACCGAGAAGAAGATCCCATAAGCCAAAGACGCCACGACTCCCAACAACACCAACGCCCGCATATATTGTGCAAGCAACAGGTGCAGGTCAGCGGCAATTCTCTGGACCGTGTCGCGGCGGGACCCTTCGGCAAGAAAGCCCAGTACGGAACCGCGCATCTGCCGCCCATCTTTCAAGAAGAAGAAACTGAGAATCGGAACCAAGACGATAAAGATGAGGCTTCCGGCGCGCGAGATGACCCCCAAGGCGGCATTCGGCACCAGTGCCAGGAGCTCTCGCGAATGATCGGCCAATTGCTTTTGCACAGTCGAAACGACAGTGCTCTTCAGCGTCTGAGCGGAGGGTGAAACGACGGGCGCGATCGGAGGCTCTAACTTCGAAAGGAGCTCTGGAAGCCTGGATGCCAGCGTGTTCGCCTCGTGGACTACACGAGAGCCGATCGCAATTCCAACAACAAACAGAAACCCGACCAGCGCGAGGTAGACCAAGGTGAGCGCCAGCACCTTTGACCGCCCCGGCAGCCGCCGATCAAGAACCTTCACCAGTGGCCAGAGAAGGTAGGCGAACAGCAGTGCCACAACAAAGATAAGCAAAGTCTCGCGAATGAGATACAGCAGGCCCACCGCGAGGAGAATGAAAATCGCTGTCCAGGTGTAACGCGCGGCGCCGCGATCAAGACCAAGCAAGATTCTTCTCCCTCAATTACCCAAACCATTTTCCTGACATGCCGTGCTCTAACCCGCCGGACCAAATAGGTGAATTTGCCGGTTTCTTCCCTGTCCGCACGGTCTTCCCCGTATCTCAGGCGGGTCGGTGCCCACGACTGTCTAGCTCGAAGGCGGTGGATCGCCGCTCGGCTTCAGAATGGTCCGCCTCTTCAAATAAGGCCTCACCCGCTGTCTCGTGTATTCACCGAAGCGTGCCAATCGTGGAATGGGATGAGGATCATCCGATAGGAGGTTTGAGAGATGGATGAGCGAAGGGCGCGAATCGGCAACCAGCTTGACGAATGCCGTGAGCGGAATGGCCAAGAGTAATCCCATGATTCCCCACAGCCAGCCCCAGAACAGCATGCCAATGGTTACCGCCACGGGTCCGAGCAGAAGACGAGAGCCGACCAACTTGGGAATCAAGAAGTCCGCGGCGACCAAATGAAAGAGAAGGATTGTGATCGCAATGGTGATGAAGGGACCCAGTGTGGTGAACTGGAGGAGAGCCGCCGCCAGGGGAACTGCGGCGGCCAGCAGGAGGCCGAGGAAAGGAATAAGATTCAGAAACCCGCTAACGATTCCCAGCGCCACGGCTCCCTTCATTCCCAGCATCAAGAATACCAGCGACGTGCCTGCGGCCATGATGCATCCGACGAACAGGTTCCCCAGCGCAAATCCGCGGATCATTTTGCCAAGATCATTGACAAACTTGGGGACGTTCATTTTGTCTTGGAACATGTTGGTGACGCGAACAGACATCCGATCTTTTCCGGCCAACATGAAAAACACCAGGAAAGGAAGCACCCCGGCCATGATCAGGACACCGGAGATCGATCCGACGCCTCGAACCAGAAAACTCGGCCAGTTCATCGGCACTGCTTTAATCGTCACCTCGGTCACCTTCGAGCCTTCCACTATTGGAGATATGGACCGGGCGTTTTTCTCCAAACGCTCGAATTTGCTGACGAGGGGAGCCATGGCCCGATGAATTCGGTAAGCGTAGCTGGGAAACTCGTCTGCAAAAGCAGATGCCCTGTTATAGAGGACATAGGTCAAGGTCCCCGCGAGAAGCATGAAGCACAACACAACCAATCCTGAGGCCAGAACCCGTCCCAGGCCGATCTTTGCTGCTCGCACAACCAGCGGGTCGACCACGATGGCAAGAAATGCAGATAGGACGATGGTGATACACAACGCACTGGCAAAGAAACAAAACGCCAGAACGATAGTCCCCAGAATGAGACCCAAGAACAGCGCAATTTGTTTCAGCCAGCGTTGTTCAGGGTCGACGCCAGAGGTCACAACTGTCGGAGAGTTCAAGAAGAGCTCCTTTGGGCCTTAGAGCCGGTGTAGTGACTCGCTTCCCGGCTTGCCATTTGTTAACGACGCCTTACGGAGTTGCGACGCTTTCATCCCGAGCGCGGCTGATGTTGGTAGGGGCGCCATGGACCCCTTTCATCCAAGTAGCGGCTTCTGTACGTTCATCTCCGGTGGGCGGATAGATCAGAGCCAGCCCATCACGGCAAGCATCGGCGGGACGTGTGAACTGACCCTGGTTCATCAGGATGAAGTCAAGGGCCTGACCTAACTGATCAGACTGGAAGCTGTTGCTGAAACGCACCCCTGTTGGGTGAGCCGAAGAAGTCCCGGTCCAGTAGTCGCACACCCTATTCTGATGACCCTCGGCATCAACCGACCAGACGTTCAGGTAATCCAACGAAGTTCCAGGTTCACATCGGTATTCAACCCGTGCTGAGCACGGGTCGCTGACTTTCTTCAAGTCATCCCAGCCCAGAATTACTGCCAACCCCAGTGCCTTGTCCAATTCCATGTTGATTCTCCCTTCCGAACGATTCACTTCGGTAGCCTTGGAATCACGCGGTGGCGAAGAGATCGGTCAAGCATCGGGTCGAAGAAGTTCGCTTGCGCCGAAGACCCGTCAGCAACGAGTTCGGTGATCTTATACTTCACGTCGCGCGAATCCATCGTGCAGGGGCCGAGTATCCGGACACGGGCGGTGGCTTCCGAAGCCGTCTGCAGCCACATTCCGCCGACATCGCCGTAGCGCAGCGCGATGCGCACGTCTCGCACCCACCAAGAGGGAGCCTTCGCTGGCTCGCCCTCAGTGCGACGAAGCAAGTAGGTGTTGGCATCGACCCAGATGTTCCCGCGCAGCAGATTCTTGTCTTGGCGCCTAGGAAACAACTCGAGGACGTAGCAGCGTTGGCCGCTTACCTCGTCCTCGCCGATAAGCCGGAAATCATAATTGTCCGGCGAGATGTCGGTGGCGCCGGAGTCTTTCGTGACTTCCGCCTCTTTTGCCAGCATGCGGCCAATAATCATTTTTCCCACACCGCTCCCGTTAATCTGCTGAATGGTGTACTCTTTGGAGTCCGGGGGGACGAAGGTCACATCGGCAACCACTTCGGACTTGGCTGCTTGCCTTTCTTTACCATACAGCTTGTATTCGCGGGTGACGACGTAAGGACGAAGGCGGGCCCGGTTTTCAGCCCGGGCCTGCGTCATGTGCGCCACAATGGCTTCCACGTTTGAGACTGTACTCCCGGTCTGTGCCGATGCGGATGCCATTGCGGCAACTAGATAGAGAAAAAGCAACCACGAGATTTGTTGCCGCTCAGCCACGTAGAAAAAGCTCCGTCCCTCTTCGCGAATCTTGAACCGCCAGTATTGCGGCATAGGCGCACCCTCCGCGATCATTCGACGCCTCACGAATAAGATCGGCGACGGGTGAGCAGGTTCCACACCAACCAAATCACCGCAACCACGAGCAATATGTGGATGAGGCCGCCGCCAACGTGAAAGCTAAAGCCCAGCAGCCACATGACCATCAGAACCACGAAAATTGTCCACAGCATGTTCATCCTCCCGCCTAACATCCGTCTCCGGGCAAATTCTGGATGGAAGTTAGAGATTTACTTCTTACACCTTCGCCCTTTATACCTCGGGGTAGTTTGTGTGTCAGTCCCGTACTGCTCACTTGGCTGGTCACAATTGCTCACCAAACACCATTCGAAATACGCCGCTGAAGCGGCCGGAGAAATAGCTTGATATGCACGGTGGCCCTGAAACAGGTGGGGCAGCTACTAGAGCAAGATCCAGCTCATGTAACGTTCCAACGGCAGAGTGGCGATCCCCGATTTGCTAGTCAACATTCATTCCCTCCTACCGTTCTTGACTTCGATACAATCGATGGGCTTTGCGAGCAAATACGGGCGCTTTCAATCGAAGTGTCTGACCTTGAAGAACGTAAGAACCGTCTGGGTTACTGAACATGGTGAGCAGGCATGTAGAAAGCGCGCGGAGATCCCTCTCACCTTGCTTGCGTTCGCTGAGGTCACGCATGACGTCAGCAATCGAGCCCCGACAGTATACAAAGCGTTCTTACGGATAGACCTCGGATTCGGGATCACCACCCGGACCCTAGCTAAAGGCTGTTGCAAAACGGACGCTCGAACGCCTGGACTGCATTGGACAGGTGATGGCGCGACATGACGCAACTGAGAAAAATCTATGTTCTTGCACTTTTTTCTTGACACACCGTGTCCTACTCGATATAGTCGAGTACGCTATGATCGGAACTACCTCTCGCCAGTCTTGGTTGTTCTACCTGCCGTTGGCGCGGCAGGCCTCCTTGCTCAAGGACGACTTGTTGGAGCCGGTGGACCAGTCGCTGGACGATCCCGCGCTGGTGGAGTTGGTGCGGCAAAGCTTAGCCAAGCGGCGCCCGCGCTCGACTCGCACCGGGCGTCCCGGCATCGCCCCCGACCGTTTGCTGCGCTGCTGTGTAGTCAAGCACCTGAAGGGATGGAGCTTTCGCGAGCTGGAGCGGGAAGTGCGCAGCAATCTGGTGTACCGGCGGTTCACCCGCTTCGATGCAGATGCGACCCCCGATTTCACCACCTCCAGCCGGACCTTTGCGCTGCTCAGTCCGGCGGTGACCGAGCAGATTCATCAGCGGGTGGCGGACCTGGCACGCGAGCAGGGGGCAGCGCAGGGGCGCAAGCTGCGCACCGATACTACCGTGGTGGAGACCAACATCCACTACCCGACCGACAGCTCGCTGCTGGGGGACGGGATCCGCGTGCTCAGCCGCAGTCTGAAGCGGATCGCCGCCGAGTGTAAAAGCATGGCGCTGGAAGTGGTGGATCACGGGCGAGCGGTGAAGCACCGCCTGCTGGAGATCTGCCGTGCCGCGAAGTCCTTGACCGAGGCCAACCGGCAGCGGCTCGAGGGAAGTTACCGCAAGCTGCTGGGACTGACCCGGGGAGTGATGCGGCAGGCGCAGGCGGTGTTGGAGAGTTGGGAGAAAGGACGGTTGAAGGTGGTGGGCGATCCGCTGCAGGTACAAGCTCAGACGGCCCAGTTCCGACAGTTCCTCCCGTTGGTGGAAAAGGTGGCGGTCCAGACCCGGGAGCGCCTCTGGCAAGGGAACACGCATGTAGGGGGCAAAGTTCTGAGCTTGTTCGAAGCGCATACCCAAATCATCCGCAAAGGGAAACCTGACAAGCCCACCGAGTTTGGCAGGCTGGTGCGGATCGATGAAGTGGAGAACGGCACCGTGAGCGGCTACCAAGTTCAGGAGGGCAACCCAGCGGATACCGACGCCTGGATGGCCGCGCTGCAGCAACACCAAAAGCTTTTTGGGCAGGCGCCGCGGCTGGCCACCGCCGACCGTGGTTATTTCTCGGCGCAGAACGAGCGGGAAGCGCAGGCCCAAGGGGTGGAGAAGGTGGCCTTGCCGGCGCGAGGGCGTCTGTCGCCCACTCGCGCCGGGCGGCAGAAGCAACGCTGGTTCCAACGGGCGCTGCGCTGGCGAGCCGGCAGTGAAGCCACCATCAGCACCTTGAAACATCCGTTCTCGATGCGGCGCGCGACCTACAAAGGCGAAGCGGGATTCGGGCGCTATGTGGGATGGAGCATCATTACCAAGAATTTATTTTCTATGGCCCGCTGGCGGGTACAAAGGAGAAGCGATGCCCCGCAGCGTTGACTCCCCTGAGCGGCGACGCAAGCTGCTGCGCGAGATTGAGCGTCTGGCCCAGGTGGCCATCTTCGGAACGCTGTCGGAGACTTATCGCACCTGCGGACACCCGGGGTGCCATTGTCACGGGCCGGGGCCCAAGCACGGTCCGCACTTGCATGTCAGCTACCGGGGCGAGCAAGGAAAGACCAGCGGCTACTACGTCCCGAAAGCGGCCGAGCGGGCGACGCGGGAAGGGGTAGCCGCCTGGCAGAAACTGCAGCAGTGTTTGAGAGAATTGGCGGAGTTGAACAAGCAATGCAATTTCCGGCGTGCCCACGAGGGGGACTCGCGATGAAGCGATGGCTCTGCTTGCTCCTCTCGGGGATGGCAGTGTGTTGGCTTCTGGCCTTTGGTCGCTGGGAGGCGGTAAGGAGTTTGCACAGCTCGCGGTGCCTTGCCTGCTGGACCCGGTCCGTGGGCCCCTGGGGAGAACCTACCTCCACCGCGCCCCTTGCTGCCGCGAGGGCCGAGAAACCTGCAGCTTGCACTCTTCAGTTGCTATTGTCCGAGTACGCCGTCGGTCCCCCGTGGCTGGATGGCCGAGGACCACCAGGTAAGGTGCAAGCGATTTTCGCAGGCACTGGGCTGCCGGTTAGACCAGTAGCCCAGGCCAGGGAAGCACCCTCCTCACAATGCGGCCGGAAAAGGCGCCATGGCCAAAGTAAGGGGTTTTGCAACAGCCTTTAGCTAGCGCCTGGCGACAACCCGAACCAGATCAAACTGAGCTCTGTAGGGTCTAACGTGATGCGCTTACGTTCCAGATGTAGAGGAAGTTGGCGTCGCTGGCAGTTGCCACCGTCCGCCCTGCTTTCCGGGTTGCACGATTCAGGGCTGAACGTACCTTTTCTTTACTTTCCACCAATTCTGCCAAGGGAACTTTGATGGCAGAGCCGTCCTGCAACTTGTCGAGATCACTGAGTATGGTGGATACAATCTGCCGGTGCTTCCCTTTGCGCCCTTGCGGGACGCTGGCTTGCAACATCGTCTTGAAATGGGCTGGAACTTTGTGGGTCCGGGAATTCATGCCTTCCTCCACGACTGCAAATCGGTAAGTATTCCTAGCACTATCGTATCTCAACGTAACCATAACTGCAATTAAACAATCGAACCGCTTCAGTATCAGGGCCATCCGCCGGCTAACGGCACGGACTGCCAGTGGGGGGGGCGGGCGGGACGTTAATTCATCTGTTAAGGGAGTAGAAAAGATTTTACAAGGAGTTTGCCCGTATCGGTTGTGGCCTGCTAGGCTTTACGTGAAAGGAAGCGTGAATCACAATGCACAAAATGAAACAACCTAAAACACACTTCGAGCAGGTTCCACTGGAAATTGTCAAGAAGATTGCGGAGGAAGAAATTCCGGCCGACGAAACGAGCGGAGCCGACGGGACTGGTGAACCACCGGGGAAAAAGTCCGCAGCACTCCCGCGTTTCAGGCGAGCCCCGGTGTATGCCCTTTGACACCCATATCACGAACCCCTGAAGGGAGAGCGAAGGTGGACGAACCTTGAAAGAGACGGATGGAACTTTACGAGCGAGATCCAAAGGTTCGCGTCCCCGCAACGCTAAGGAAGTTCAGAGATAAAGAATTGTTTTGACGCAAGGAGAAAAGAGAGAGGCTGCTATGATGCCACCAAAACAGAAAAGCCCGACTAAGGTCGTCAAGTCCAACGGCAACGGCGAGCCGCCACTTGCTACAGCAAACGGGAAGACTCCGCCCGTCAATTGGGCGGCATTCCTCGCAGGAATCTCGTACGGGAAAACCGTCCTAGAATTCGGTGCGGACCGCACGATCTTCGCGCAGGGAGACTCCGCGGATTCCGTGTGGTATCTCCACAAAGGCAAGGTGAAACTCGCGGTGACCTCCCGACAAGGCAAGGAAGCGATCGTCACTGTCCTGGGCGGCAACGAGTTTTTCGGCGAGGGATGCTTGGCCGGCCAGCCATTGCGCATCTCCGCGGCTATGACGGTGACGGATTGCACCCTTTACCGGATCGAGAAGTCGCTGATGGTGCGTCTGCTCCACGAGCAGCACGGAATCGCGGAATTGTTCATCGCGCACCTGCTTACCCGCAACACCCGATTTGAAGAGGATCTGGTCGACCAGCTTTTCAACTCCAGTGAGAAGCGCTTGGCCCGGATTCTCCTATTGCTGGCGCATTTTGGCAAGGAAAGCAGAACCGAAACTGTCCATCCCGGAATCAATCAAGAACACCTTGCCCAAATGGTCGGCACCACCCGGTCGCGGGTCAGCCATTTCATGAACAAGTTCCGGACGCTGGGCTTTATTGATTACGCGGGCAACGGCGCGTTGACGGTTAACAGCGGCCTCTTGAGCGTGGTCCTGAGCGAGTAGTTCGGATTTCTCCCTCGTCCTCCCCGAAGGGGAAACATCTTTGGCCGTGCACCTCGTCGGGTGCCGCCCTGAGGGAGGAAACCTATTTATCTTGCCGCCGAGGCGCTGAGACGCAGGCCTTTCTTTCAAATTTCTGAGCCTCCGCGCCTCCGCGGTGAGAACAGCCGCAGGCCGCAACGACGAAGGAATCCCCATCCATTTCAAATCCCCAGCAAATCCCGCCCGCGCCAGACTGTAGTTCCCCCCCCATGAAGTTGGGTGAGCATTTTTGACCTAATAGGTGAGCGGTACTGAACTGACACCCATGCGCACAAACGCTATAAGAAGTGTGCCTCGAGAATCCAGCAAGAGGCGGATGTGACATGAGTCGGAGGCAACACCTATGAAACAAAATCGAGTGATCAGCACAGCAGTTCTGTTTTTACTTCTCGGAGCCGCCATTCCTGCATTAGCACAAAAAGGAGAGGACGAGAAGGGCGGAGGCGGTGGAAAGCCCCAGCCGGCGCAACACCAGGCGCAGCCCCAGCAACGCGCACAGAAAGCGCAACCCCAGCAGGCACAGCGCCAGCAGCCCCAGCGCGCACAGCAAGCGCAGCCCCAGCAGCACGCACAGCAGGCACAGCGCCAGCAGCCCCAGCGCGCACAGAAAGTACAGCCGCAGCAGCGCGCCCAGCAGGCGCAACGCCAACAACCACAGCCGCAACAGCGCACACAACAGGCACAACGCCAGCAGCCACAGCGCACACAGCAAGCGAAGCAGTCCGGAGGGCAGCAGGGACAGATCGTTGCTTCCAACAGTGGCGGAGGCCATTATGGCCGCATTTCTGACAGCAGTTACCGTGCCCATTTCGGTCACGGCCACTCGTTCCACATGATCCGTCCTCAGATGATCGGCGGGTATAACCGCTTCCAGTACGGCGGCTATTGGTTCGGGTTCAATCAAGGATGGCCAGTAGGCTGGAGCTACGACGACACCGTTTATGTGGAGTACAGTGATGGCGCCTATTATTTGTGCGACCTGAGTTTTCCCGGCGTTCAGATTACCCTCAATATGTTCTAACGATTTATCCAGCACACCTTCGGGGACGATTCAATCGGCGCGGGCCGGGTGGGTTGCCCCGAAGGGGGGAATCTGAATGAGTCTGATGCGTAGTCACTCCCGTGGAGTTCTCTGCTATGCGTGGCCTTATACTCGAAGACGCCCGGATTGAAAGTGCGAGTCTTGCGCGGGCAGAACATAATACGAATAAACTTGTGGAGACGGAACCTAAGATTCGCAAAGTCGCGTTTCTCGGCGACTTCTTACCGCGCAAGTGTGGCATCGCCACCTTCACGTCCGACTTGCTGACATGGGTGGCGGCGGCGCACCCCCAAAACCAATGCTTCGCGGTGCCGGTCAATGACATCGAGGGCGGCTACGATTATCCGGACGTAGTTCGCTTCGAGATTGAGGAGCAGGATTTAACCTCCTACCAGCGTGCGGCCGACTTCATCAACATCAGCAACGTGGACATCGTCTGCGTTCAGCACGAGTTTGGGATTTACGGCGGGTCCGCCGGCCGCCATCTGCTGGCGCTGGTTCGCGAACTGAAAATGCCCGTCGTCACCACGTTTCATACCCTCCTGCGTGAGCCCAATGACACGCAGCGGCGCGTAATGCAGGAATTGATTGCGCGCTCGGCCCGGCTGGTGGTCATGACCGAACACGGACGCCAGATGCTGGAGGCGGTTTACCGAGCGCCCGCCACGAAGATCGATCTCATTCCGCACGGCATTCCTGACATACCGTTTGTGGATCCCAACTATTACAAGGACCAGTTTGGCGTTGAAGGGAGAACGGTGTTGCTCACTTTCGGGCTGCTTTCTCCCAACAAGGGGATCGAGCATGTCCTGAATGCTCTCCCGCAGATTCTGGCCGAATTCCGGGACGTTGTTTATATCGTCCTGGGTGCAACGCATCCCCACGAGTTGCAGGAGCGCGGCGAAGCCTATCGTCTCGGCCTCGAAATCCTGGCCAAGAAGAACAAGATCGAGAAGAGTGTCATCTTCTACAACCGCTTTGTGGAACTCGAGGAGTTGAAAGAGTTCATAGGTGCGGCGGACCTGTACATCACGCCGTATCTCAATGAGGCGCAGATCACGTCGGGCACGCTGGCTTACGCGTTTGGCGCGGGAAAAGCCGTGGTTTCCACTCCTTACTGGCACGCCGCGGAATTACTGGCGGAAGAGCGCGGTATGCTGGTGCCGTTTGGAAACTCCCAGGCCATCGCGCACGAGGTCGTCGGCTTGCTGCGCGATTCGACACGCCGGCATGCCATGCGCAAGAATGCTTACAAGCTGGGCCGCGAAATGGTCTGGAACAATGTGGCGCGGCTTTACATGCACAGCTTCGAACAAGCTCGCCTCCAGGGCGCTGTGTTGTCCCGAAAGCTATTCGCAACGAAGACTCTCGATCAGCAACCGCGGGAGTTGCCGGAGGTAAGACTGGATCATCTTTCCCGGATGACGGACTCGACCGGCATTTTCCAACACGCCATCCTCACGGTGCCGAATTTTTCTGAAGGATACTGCACGGACGACAACGCCCGTGCCTTCATTCTCTCCGCGCTGCTCGACGAGTTGAAAGAAGAACCGGCACGCGTGCAAACCCTTTCCACTACTTACGCCGCTTTCTTGAATCACGCCTTCAATGACAAAACGAAACGCTTCCATAACTTCCTGAGTTTTGATCGCCGCTGGCTTGATGAACAGGGGTCTGAGGATTGTCACGCCCGCGCGCTCTGGGCGCTGGGCGTGGGCGTAGGACGCTCCCGGAATCGAAGTTTTCAGATTATGGCCGGACAACTCTTCGCGCGGGCATTACCGGTCGTTACGGAGTTTACCTCACCGCGTGCGTGGGCGTTCTGCCTCATCGGCATCCACGAATATTTGCGCCGGCTGAGCGGCGACCGCTTGGTCAGTCAAATCCGCGAAGGGCTGAGGGCACGGTTGATGGATATTTTCGACAGGGCCTCCCATCCGGATTGGCCCTGGTTTGAAGAGGAGTTGAGTTACGATAATGCCAAGCTCGCGCACGCCCTGATTCTCAGCGGACGTGTTAACGGATATCAAAGAGCGTTTGACCGAGGCTTGGACGCTTTGCGGTGGCTGGTGAAGGTGCAAACCTCCGAGAATGGGTGCTTCCGGCCCATCGGCAGCAATGGATTTTATCGGCGCGGGGGAATACGCTCGACCTTCGACCAGCAGCCGATTGAGGCTCAAGCGATGGTGTCGGCGTGTCTTGAGGCCTACAGGGCAACCTCGGACTCCTGGTGGTACGAACAGGCCCATCGCGCCTTCGACTGGTTTTTGGGCTGGAACGACCTTGGGTTGGAACTTCACTCCGTCCATTCCGGCGGCTGCTGCGACGCTTTGCACGTGGATCGGGTCAACATGAACCAGGGAGCCGAATCAACGCTGGCGTTCCTCTTGTCGCTGGCGGAAATGAAACTTATGCAAGACACGGTCACGGTGTTCAATGAGCCAGCTTCTTAGCCTCGATCATCCCATGAAAACCATCAACCTTAAGCGCACCAACCTCTCGTTGCAGCCGAACCGCACACGTGTTCTGGCCCGGCTGTTCCGCCTCATGAGCGACCAGCGCTCCGTCAAAATCTGCGCGCGAGTCATGGCTCTTCCGGAAAGCGAAGTCCATGCGCTGTTGGAGCAGGTTTTGGCTGAATTCGGCGAACGCCACCCCAAGGTCTGCGAGTTCCTCAAACGGTAGTTTGACGAGGTCCGGCCATATTTGCTCAATGGCCAGAAACTCTCCGCAGAACGGGAGTTGTTGCTGGGCGGATATTTCACTCACGAGTTTTCACTGGAAGCGGCGGCGTTGTTCAATCCCTCCATCGTGCCGCACCCGGACCAGTCAGACCTCCCGCCCGGTTCACTACGCTTCATTCTCAGCCTGCGGGCAACGGCCGAAGGGCACATTTCCTCGATCACCTTTCGCACCGGCCTCCTGGACGCCAACAACACCATCACGATTGAAACTCCAACGGGTTTCAGCCTCGAGCCGATGCAAGTGTCCAACTCGAATTATGAGAAGCGCCTGTTCGAGCGCAAGCTTCAGGAACTCAACCTGACGGGCAGCTTCAATCAGCAGGTCCTCAAATGCCTGGGGGACACATTCACATTGCAAGACCTGCGCACCTGCGTCAGTCTCGAAATAAAACGGCTCCACGTACCTGACAAAGAAACCAAAACCGTTGCCAGAGAAACCCTGATGCTGGCCCAATCGAATTACGAAGTGCAATTTGCGCCGGACTCACGTTTGTCCGAACGCGTGTTATTCCCAGCCACACCCTCACAGAGCAACGGGATCGAGGACGCCCGCTTTGTTCTATTTCAAAACGACGACAGCACGCAGACCTATTACGCCACTTACACGGCTCACGACGGCAAGCTGATCCTGCCGCAGTTCCTCGAAACCCCCGACTTCCTTCATTTCAAATTCATCACCCTGAATGGCCCGGCCGTCGTGAACAAAGGCATGGCGCTCTTCCCACGCAAGATCAAGGGCCGCTACGCGATGCTGGGCCGGCAGGACGCCGAAAACATCTACCTGATGTTCTCCGATCATCTGCACTTCTGGCACAGCATGCAGCTTATCCTGGAGCCGTCGTTCCCGTGGGAATTTATCCAGTTGGGCAATTGCGGCTCACCCATCGAAACCGAAGCCGGCTGGCTGGTGATCAGTCATGGAGTGGGACCGATGCGGAAATATTGCATTGGCGCTTTCCTGCTCGATCGTGACGACCCGACCAAAGTCATCGGTCGTCTGCGAGAGCCACTCATCAAGCCCAACAAAGACGAGCGCAGTGGCTACGTCCCCAACGTCGTTTACTCCTGCGGTAGTCTTCTGCATGGCCGGCAACTGATTATTCCCTACGGGATGTCCGACTACGCCACAACGTTTGCCACGGCGCCGCTCGACGAAGTGCTGGCCGCGATGCAATAGTCATATTCCTGACTGGCCCCACCTGGGAAACCCCTCCTTATTTGACCTGAGCTATTTTGACCAAACGTGTGAGCGGAACTGAACTGACGCCGAATTACCTCCAGGATATAAAGGAAATAAGAAGGGTCTGGTAAAAGGCGCAGATCGGATGAGTTGCAATTAAGTCCAAAGGAGAGTGCAACGTGGCAGAAAAAATAGCGGTATTGGGCATTTACCCCAATTACTCAAGCGTGGAGAACGGCGTCGACGTCTTGAAGGAAGCCGGCTTTCGAAACACGGATATTTCTGTGCTGTTTCCCGAAAAAGTAGTCTCCAAGGAATTCGCCCACAAGAAACACACCAAGGCTCCCAAGGGTGCTGCGGCAGGCGCAGGGACCGGTGCGATCGTCGGCGGCACATTGGGATGGTTGGTGGGGATCGGCGCTCTGGCCATACCCGGCTTGGGTCCCTTTATCGCCGCCGGTCCAATCATGGCGGCCCTGGCGGGGATCGGCGTCGGCGGTACAGTAGGCGGGATAACGGGCGCGCTGATCGGCATGGGGATTCCCGAGCACGAGGCCAAGCGCTATGAAGTGCGGGTAAAAGAGGGCGGAATCCTCCTCTCGGTGCATTCCGATAATGCCGATTGGACGAAGCGCGCCAAGGAGATTCTGGAGCGGACAGGAGCGCAGGATATCTCGGTGGTAGCCGGAGCAGGCGGCGCTGACTACGTCAGAGCCGACAGGCCGGCCGCCCCCAAGCCTACGGCTGGTGGGACGGAATAGCAATCCGGGAGAGCCCCGTTCATCCCGTGATTTGGTGAGTTGCAGATGTTTTGACTTTCAGGAGGAGGCAGACATGGAAACCTTATTGATCGTTCTCTTAGTGTTGTTTTTGCTCGGCGGTGGGGGCTGGGGATACCGCCGTTGGCGCAGTTAGCGCTCCCCGCCCATTGAACTTCTCCGAGAACTCGCGGTCACTGGGTTTGTTTGCCGGGCTGTCGCATGAAGGAGCCGTCGTGAAGGCAAGATGAGGGCGATAACCAAAAGCTGTACGGACACAGGGTCAGCGCCAACGAAACTCTGATCAGCCGCACGGTGCGCACTCCTCAAGCGGCCCAGGGCTTGGACAACGCGCTCGCGAAATACTCTCCGAGGGTGGACAAGCGTTCAACCAAGCGCAACGGTGGATCAGGCACGAAAGGCGCGCAGGTGAGGTAGCCCCATATGAAGACTGCAACGCTGGTTGGGATCTTGCTCATTGTGCTGGGGATTATTTCTCTGGCCTTCCAGGGTGTCACGTACACGCGGCATAGGAAGGTCGTGGACCTGGGCCCGATTCAGGCAACCGCGGAAACGAAAGAGCGGATTCCCTTGCCTCCGATTCTGGGCGGAATCGCCCTGGTCGGTGGCATCGCGCTGGTGATCGCTGGAACGAGACGGAAGGCGTAGGTACTTTGTTGGCTCTCCTTTTTGCGGGTGGAGCCCGGCTCAACCACACAAGGAACGCACACGAGGCACAGATGCCGGATCGGGACGATCGGATTGGCTAGTAGCGGGACGGCAAAGTAAATAGGTTCCTCAGAGACTGTAGCTGACCCTCATTAGCTGGGATGAGCAGTTCTGACCAGACGTGCGAGCAGTAGTGAACTGACACGCAAACTACCCAAGGGTATAACAAGTGTACCTCAAGCTGCCAGCCAGGATCTGGTGGGAGGCGAATGTCAGGGGAGAAGCGGCGTGTTTACACGAGCGGTTTTAATCAATGTGAAGCCCGGTTGCGAGGTTGAGCTTACCAGGACGTTCGAGCAGGGCGTTATTCCGCAGTTCCGAAAGGAAAAGAATTTTCGGGGGCTTCTCGCTTTCACCGTCCCAGGTGGAAAGGAAGCGCTGGCCTTAAGCCTTTGGGATCCAAAGGAGAGCGCGGGAGGAGTCTGGGTTAGATACTTTGGCGGGCTGATGGCTCTGGCGAGAGTGGTCCTGGGAATTCCCTCGGTCCAATTCTATGAGGTTTCGAATTCCGCGTTGCACACCGTGGAACAAACAATGGACCAAGGGGAAGTAATCGAGGCGACTCAGGATCTCGAAATCTATCAGTGTGCGCTTCGGCCTTTCAAACTGTCGCCCGCACGTGGAACGCTAGGACGAGTTTTCCCGCTGATATGGTGTCTCATAAGTTCATTTCATTTATAGATCCGACCCAAGAACGACGGGGCAGAATAGACCACCCCAAGAAAGATTGAGGTAACTCCAATGAAAAGACTGGATCGATTCAGAGTAGTAGTGACCATCTTCTGCTTGTCCCTGGTAGCTCTAGCGCTTCTACCCAGTGCGAAGGCGGACGATTGGAACAGGAAAACGACGGTGACCTTCGCCGGGCCAGTCGAGGTTCCGGGTGTGGGCGCTCAGACCTTGCCGGCGGGTACGTATGTTTTCAAAATCTTGGATTCGCCGAGCGACCGGCACATCGTCCAAATTTTCAACCAAGCTGGAAACCATGTGTTTACCACCATCCTCGCCATCCCCAATTATCGTTTGCGGGCGACCGACAAAACGGTAATGACGTTTAAGGAGAGGGCAGAGGGACAGCCGGAAGCCATCCGGGCGTGGTTTTACCCCGGGCATCAATGGGGCGAGGAATTTGTGTATCCGAAGTCCAGGGCCGTCGAGCTGGCAAAGATCGTCAATGAGCCCGTTCTCGCGACGCCTGTCGAACTGGCAACGCTGCCCGTCGAGGAGTTGAAGACGGCACCGGTCATAGCCGTTGAACCTACGGGAGAAGAGGTAGCATTAACGGAAGTGGTTGAGGCTCCACCGACCGAGGTCGCCGCCGTGGAGACACCTGCTCCAGCAGCGACCCTGCCTCAAACAGCCAGCCCATTGCCGCTTGTGGGATTGATTGGGCTACTGTCGCTGGGTGCAGGCCTTACTCTTTGGGGTTTTTCGAAGCGAGCTGTCTGACCCAAGAGAGCGCTGTGGCCTACGTGGAGCACCCACCCGCAGGGGACCTAAAGAGGACGCTCCGGGCGCCAATTTGCTGGCCCAAGCGAAGCTGACTGAGCGTCGGGTTGTGGAGGGGGTGGTATGCGAGTATCACCTCCCCTTCAGGGCCGAACGTCGAACTTCAACAAGATCGCCCTTCTACCAAGGGGCCGGAGTCGACCGGAGGGCGATGATTAAATTGGACTGAGGTTGTTATGTTCGTCATCTACGACTGTGCCGCTTGCCTCCTCGCGGCTTTGATCTGTGGGACGCTGCTGTTTACGGCGGGCGTGATTTGCATCATGGCCGTGGAGGCGGGTGGTATCGCGTGGCGGAAGTGGCCAGATCTAACACATCGCGCCCCGCGGCTGATGGGAAGATGGACGGCTGAACCTCGCGAGCCGTAGTCACGCTGGCCTTTGCTTTAGGGGAGGTGGAGGTTGCTGCAGGATGCGGAGTCATTCAGCACGAGAGTACGCACCGTGGAAGCGCGCGCCGCCACGAGCCGATGTCTGGTCGCGCTTGTTTTCTTGTTGACTCTGCCCAGTGTTGCACGCCCTCAAGAAGTCCTGTCTTCCGAGCTTCACCAGGTTGACCCCTACAAAATCAGCGTGAGTGTTGACAGCGTGGTCTTGCACGCGACCGTCCAAAACCACAAGGGCGCTCCTGTTTCGGGGCTCGGCAAGGATGACTTTCAGGTATACGAGGACGGCGCGCTTCAACAGATTGAATATTATAGTCATGAAGACATTCCGGTCACGGTGGGATTGGTTGTGGACAACAGTGGAAGCATGGGACCCAAGCGCGCTGAGGTCATTGCCGCTGCCATGGCGTTTGCCCGCTCCAGCAATCCGCAGGACCAGATGTTCGTGGTCCATTTCAACGAGTATGTTTCGTTTGG